>Ga0207695_10001586_pt1 | contig 36917 bp, 64 predicted proteins | sample KBSC54metaG_FD_184354 | JGI IMG/M metagenome (GOLD analysis project Ga0207695, IMG submission 184354) | Corn rhizosphere microbial communities from Kellogg Biological Station, Michigan, USA - KBS C5-4 metaG (SPAdes) (version 2) | ecosystem: Host-associated > Plants > Roots > Rhizosphere > Soil... | reverse complement strand
TGATTTGCTGAAACCAGTCCCATGCTTTTTTTTCATCATTGCGAAAATGTTTTTTAACTTTTTCGAAATATTCTTGCGGAATCATTGCGTCGCCTTATAAAAAAACCCCGACGGATGAGATCGGGGCGGACAAATGGATTCTTTAATATGCTTTTCCTTTGCGATCGTTCGAGCGAGCATTAGGCATATGCGGTTCTAACTGAACATTGCGTTTTTCGCCCATCATTTTTGTAGGCGCTTTTGGCGTATTTGCCAAGTCGCCCATATCATGATAGCCCATTGCATTGGTCATTTCGTCAACATTGCGTTTTTGCCAGGAAGGCATGCAATAAGCTTCGCCTTCAACTGCACCTTTTACGCCTTCTACATCATCATATCCGGCCATGATTAATCTCCTGCTTACTTAAGAATTACATATGAGAACGTGCCAGCGCCAGCATCAGCCGTGGATGTCACGACGAATGAACCGTTACCAGGGACAATTTTGACGACTTCAGCTGGGTTTGTCTGACTTACCCAGTTACCAATTACGACGCTAGTTGAAGTACAGAATGCGTCAGTGAAACTTTGTGCTGCGTCACCACCTGCGGCAACTGCGGCATCAACGGCTTTCATTCTTAGAGCGGAAGTTGCTACAACCAAACCGCCAGTAGATGCGCCAATATCACCCATTGTATAGACAGTGGATTGACCCATTGTTCCGTTGCTGATGGTTGTATTGAATGCACCGCCAGCATTTACCGCGGCTAAGATCAAAGAACCGTTAGCGGCTGTGCCAGGGAAACTGATTAAAGTTCCGGCTGTGCCTGAAAGACCAGCTTGAATTGATCCAGAGTTAATAGCGGTTGCTGCGGTATCATCGATTGTCCCAGTGGTATCTTGGAATAAGGCAATGTGATTTGCTACAACGGCTGAACCGGCCATAACGACGCGAGTTTTAGCTGCATTAGATGGCAAATAGCCAAGGTCTTCGATATTTCCAGATGTGGATTGAAATACAGCGAAATCGCCAACGGTAACAGGAGCGCCAACGATTGCAACGCCAGAACCTGGTTCCCATACATTTAAAGATGCGAAAGTTGGATCAATACTGAAGAAATCCCAGCCGTCACTTGCTTTAACAAGGACAAAATCGTCTACATTCCATTCGAAAGCGCCTGAGTTGACATATGCAATATTGGCAGCTTGAGCAGTTAAATAACCAGCTGTACCGACTTGGGCTAATGTATCAGTTGAAACGATTCGAACGATTGAGGGATCAACACCCCAGTCACGTGTAATACTGGTAATTGCCATAATAGACTCACTCCATGAGAGAAAATTAATTTCCTTATGAACAAGATTGTATCACAAGCAATAGGCTGGGCAATATGAATTAGAAACGTTAGGCCGGATTTACCGACCGTGGGAAGCGGAAGTCACGCTGCCATCGCGCATGGTCGCTAACGTTTCATGTGGAACTTAAGCAAAGTTCGGGATATCTTCGTCAAAAGGAATTATATCATCATTTTTCGCTTCCAGTTCAGGCATAGCATAATCTTTGACTTGATTGTCTAAAACGCCTGTTTGACTATCTATTTTTTGAACTATATCAAGATAGCCTTCTTTATCTAGGCAATCTTGAGCCATTAAACGGCCATTTGCCAAAGCTTCATTCAGGCCGGTCGCTTCGCAGAAATGCTCGATTTTCCAGAACATTTTCGGTGTTAAGATCAGGCTATCCCATAAAAAGACATTTCTGCCTTCAACGCTTAAGCCTAATTTCAGATTGATCATGTCATTGCCAGCCGCAGATCGTTTTTCGCGCGCATCCTTCACGCGAAATTTATAACGGCCTTCTGGAATTAAAGCATCTTTACGCATTTGATCAGCGTTAAAATCCATTAGTGTTGCTCCTTATTTTTTAGAAAGTGAATGCCTTGTTCTATTTGACTTAAGCTAAGTTCATCAAGGCGAGTGACATTAGCTTTTTTCAACCAAAGATCGATGGTCTTTTGCGATGTTCCTGTTTGTTCGATTAACTGCATCAGTTCAGAAAGAGGCGTGGTCATGACTTCGACTTCAGCTTCAATAACTTCGTCATCATTCAAGCCAAGCGTGTCTTCAAGACCGGCAATGCCTTTACCTTTGATTTCTACGGGCTTCTCGACTGGTTCCTGGATATGCCTGACTTCTTCCTCAGACATTAAACCATACAGAGCATCTGGGAAAGCATCCCGTGCTGCAAAGCCTCTTGCTCTATGCTGGAGCATTCTTGCAGGGTATTGCGTCCACGTGCCTTTTTTACCCCATAAGCCAGCGCGTTTTGCGTCTTCCATGCTGAACTTTTGCGTTGTCGGTTCTTGATTGCGGCGTTTGATCATGCAGAAAGCCGTTAAGTTGCCTTTCTCCAAGTAGCCTTCTGTCCATTCGCGCATGTCTTCAAATTCTTTATGCCGCTTTACGAGTGCTAAGAGACCGTCGCCCCAAGCGAAAGGCATTCCGTTGATGCAACCCAGAGTACGCAAGGCTTGCATTTTGCCTAGGCCGAGTTCATTGCCCATTTGCCAAATAATCAATACGTCATTTGGCCGACCGCGATAAGCTTCTGGACATATGCCGGAGTTGGCGAAAATTGTTGCGTATTGCTGCGCTTCTTCCAGTGTCGTTGGGGTAAAGTTAAAACCTTGATCCCGTATTGCTAATTCATGTCTTTGGGTAGCCATGTTATTTAATCCTCAATGTTCTTGTGCCGTTTTTGTTTGCCTGGAATGTCACAATGGTTTTGCCTTCGCTGTCGATAATCCCGTCGTTGTCTGCAATGAACTCGATAAGCTGTTTTTCATCGCATTCTTTGTCGGCTTCAATAGCCTTAATATTTTCTTTGCGTGCCATGATTGTGCAGATTAACATTTCAATCTCAGATGTCGCGCCAATAAACTTGCCATTGTTTGTCGGGTACATCAGTTTAAGGTCGGCGCGGTTGCTCGCAGCCGGTGGCACGTCAGCCAAAACGTGTTCATGCCAGAAGCGGTCGCAAGCGTCTTCAATTTTGGCGATGACTTTTTCATTACGAGGCATTGGATAGATACGGTAATCATCAATGTCGATCAGCGCGGCAATGTCGGCATCGCTATAACCAGAGCAAGCGAGCTGATGCTGTACTTGCAGAATATAATGAATTGGTGCTTCATCGCTGCCTGATGCGCCCCATGCAGGACGCAGAAAACCAGAGGATGATTTACACTCGACGATTTTCTTTTGGCCGATGATTACGCGGTCAAGATGGCACAGCATGAATGGCAAGCGTTTGTGATAGATCGTTTGATTGACCCGCTTTAACTTCACGTCAAACTGAGCTGCATATTCCCTGGCTATGGTTTCTTCATGCGCGTGACGCAAACGCAAACGGCTGTCATTCAGGATAGCTTCTTCGTCTTTACGGCCAGTTTTTTCCAGCCATAATTCGTACGGGGTTTTATAAGGCGACAAGCCCATAACGACTGCTGCATCTGTTGCGCCAAGGCCTGTCTGTCTAACTGCTTTTTGTTCTATTGTGAGCATGGATAAATTCCTTCAAGTAAAACTTTAATATTTGCCAATAAGTAAATGATGTTCTTTGCTTTGCAGTTATGTAGTCAGTCATTAAACCCTCGGTTATCTCGCCAGTTTTCGAAATGGTCATCGCAGCGTTGATCAATGAGATATTGCAGATCGCCCCAGTTACTTTGCAGTTTTTCTAATTGTCTGATTTCTGCACGGGTTAAATCGTTTACGGATAAATGCCAGCCGTCGCTATTTCGCGTGGCTTTGTCGGAGATGAGTTCATCAACAAAATTGATAAAAGGTGTAAGAGTCATTGCAACATCCTTGTACGAGCGGCGCAAACTTCGTGTCTGGCTTAAGTTCATTATAGACATACTTCGTTTTCCTGTGTTAGTTAGTGAACGAAGGGTAATTTATACTAAAATCAACCGTCGGTCAACAATTGTCGTTGTTTGGTTGTTAATGTTGACCAATAATTGACGTTTGTGTTACAACGTGAATCGTTTAAACAGGGGGAGTTATGTCAATTCAGCAAGGTATTAAAAAAATTAGATATTTGCTTAACGTGAATCAAACAGAATTAGCTGAACTTTTAAATGTTTCGCGGTCATTAATTAATTATTTTGAAAATGGAAAAAAAAATCCCAGCACACAAACTTTTAAAAAATTGAATGATTTGATTAAAGAAAGGAATTTAGATATGAACATTGAGGAATTTTTATTATGAAAGCTGGCAAAATCGAGGATATAAGAATGAAACAAAATAACAGTTATGAAATCAGAACGGCTTTACTTGAGCAAACCTGCGCTAATATAAATCAAACATTAATACGATTAGAAAAAAAAATGGATGACGGATTTGAAAAATTAGACAAAAAAATTGACGATTTAGATAAAAAATTTGAATTCAAAGTTGATGCCTTAGATAAAAAAATTGATTCAAAGTTTGAAACATTAGATAAAAAAATTGATTCGAAATTCGAAATCATAGACAAAAAAATCGACAACATTCATTCGAGAATATGGCATATGTTTTTATGTGGTATTGGGGCATTTGCTGGTGTTCTAACATTAATTGCTCATGCGGAGAAATGGATATGACAGTAACATTAGAACCAATGACACCTGAAGAGTTAGAGCAATTAATTATTGAGCATGACATTCTTGCAACATTATGCGGCTTTAAAAATGGCGAAGAAATGGAAAATTATAAAGTTGACGCGTCACTTGGTATGATTAAATTCGGCGGTTCTTTTACGCACCACTTAGGTCATGCTTTGGCTCATGCTGATTCTCGCAATACTTCAAAGATAATTATTAGTTTTCGAGCTATATGCGATGAACATAGAAAATTGCATTTAGATTTTATTAAAAAAAGAAATGAGGCTAATTATTAATATGGAATTTCAAAATATTTTTTATTGCATGACATGTATTTTGTTTACATACATAGGATGGTCTTATACAAGGATAATGTTTTATTTGCAAAAAGAAAATTCAGCATTGCGAAAACATATCCATATATCATTGGATCAAGAGGATTTTTCATGTTTGGTTCGTGGTGGCGTATTGACAATTGCTCGCGCTGATAAAGAACAAGCATATACAATTAAACTCGCGCTTAAAGATATTGGTTTTGGCATTATGGAAGCTGAGCTTGCTAGCGCTCAACTTGGCAATGATATTTATAAGGGGCATGACAAAATTATTACTAACTAGCGGAGGGACAATATATGAACGCATGGACGCAGTACAACCAGATCAAGCAAATATTTGAAAATTATTGCACATTGCAAGAAGGCAAACGATATGAAGATTTTATCAAGGAATTATGTAATGCGTTAAATATATAAATACAATTTCATAAGGATGTGAAAATGATATGTGCTTATTTTAAAGGCATGTGTGAGCCGAATTATGATGGCGGCACAATGGTTTATACTGTTTTGATTTATCGCAATGGTGTAAATATACACGAAAGCTGCCATCAATATAAAAGTAATGAAAATAATCATGCTAGTAATAATATTGCCGATTATTGCGGATTGATTTGCATTTTGAAATTTTTAATATCATTGCAAATGCAAAATGAAAAGATAATTATTTTGACAAATTCAACACTTATTGTTGGCCATATGCAAGAAAACTGGAACATAAAAGAAGGCAAACATGAATATTATGCTAATAAAGCTAAAGGATATATTAATAATTATTTTCCATTTATTGAATTTAAATGGAAATCTATAAAAGATACTTTAGAAAATATTGATGGCATTATGATAAGTGAATTTCATCATGATTGAATTTTCCGAGCAATTAGAAAAAGTAATGGAATCAAGAAATTTCCATATAAAAGGCGCAATAAATTACAGTTTATCAGGGAAATTTCAGCGTTTTTCTGATGGCTCAAAACATAAAAGAAAAAAAGATTTATTTGTCATTTTGCATGATTATGACCGTGGTGCGACTTTTGGCGATTGGCATTATCCAGATGACTGGTTTACTTATTGGAACATAAATTACGAAAAACCAGAACTTGCGCAAAGAAGATTAAATAAGCAATTGCAAATAGAAAAAAAAGCTATTCAAGATTATGAAAAAGCTAAAAAGCAATGGCGAGCAAAAGAGTTTTGGAATAAATTTTATACAAAAGAAGACCCAGAAAATCATCCATATATCGTTAATAAAAAAATCATGCCTTTTTACGCCAAAAAATGTCGCAGTTGGTTATTAATCCCTGTATCAGATGTGAATTTTAATTTCATAACAATGCAAATAATCAAACCATCTGGGTTTAAAAGATTATGGAAAGGTACATCGCAAAAAAACAATATGATTTTTCTTTGCGATAAGTTGCAAGATGATTATCGCGGCGTTATTCGCGTATGTGAAGGTTATGCTACTGGCTGCACAATAAGAGAAATAACTAAATCGCCAGTAGTTTGTGCAATAAATGCTAATAATCTTTTATCTGTTTGCGTTTTGCTACGAAGAAAATTCATTCATGCTAATATAAAAATTTGCGCTGATAATGATAAATGGGGAATTGATAATCCAGGTTTAAAATATGCAAATAGTGCAGCGAAAATTTTAAACTGTGAAATTTATTATCCAGATTTTCCTGATTCTTATCTTTGGAAATATCCGACAGATTTTAATGATTTATATGTTTTATTTGGTCAAAATGAAACCAAAAAGCAACTTTTAATGAAACGTTAATAAGAGTAAAGTTATTTCCGTAGGGGAGTTGACGCTCCCCAGTCAGAACATAAATCCGTTTATATCCATTGGCAACATTGCGTCACAGATCAATGGATTTTTAAACTCGTATCAACTGCTTATTGTAATCAAATGATGCAATAATGCAATAAATGAAAGGCTTTTTATATGGAATTTAAAGTAGTTGATTCAACCGTGCTTTACCCAGAAACAAAAGAACTCGCCAAAGAAAAAATAAAAGTACTCGATACGCATGTTAATTTGGAATGGCTTTTGAAGCATTTTAACGCAGAAATCCGCTATAACTTAATGACAAGACGCAGAGAAATAAAAATACCTGGTCATTATATATCCCCAGAAGATTTAGACAATGAAGCATTAATGCAAGTTCATTATTTGGCCACTCTTAATGATATGCCGACGAAATTTCTTAATGCGCATTTGCAAAAAATTGCCATGAAAAATGCCTATCATCCTATTGTTGATTGCATTTTAAGCAAACCTTGGGATGGCGAAAAAAGACTTGATCAATTTGTCCAGACGATAAAATCAACCAATCAAGAATTAAGCAATCGAATAATCAAAACATGGATGCTTGCGGCTATTGCGGCAGCATTTAGCGTTGACGGTTTTATTAATCATGGTGCAATTGTCATTCAAGGAGCGCAAGGCATCGGCAAAACCGCTTGGGTTCGAGGATTAGAACCAATGCCATGTGGAGCGGTGCAAGACGGAGCAATTTTAGACCCAGCGTATAAAGACTGCATTATCGCTTTGTCGCAGTTTTGGATAGTCGAGCTGGGAGAATTAGACGCAACGTATAAAAGCGCCGATATTGCTAGAATCAAAAGCTTTATAACTATGAAAGCAGACAAGATTCGCTGTCCTTACGCGCCATTAGATCAAGTTCGCCCTCGCAGATCGGTTTATATCGCCACGGTTAATAAAAGCAATTATTTGGTTGACGATACTGGAAATCGTCGTTGGTGGACAATTGAGGCGACAGAGATTGATTACCAGCATAATTTCGATATGCAGCAAGTTTGGGCAGAAGTTTATCAAGAATGGAAAAATGGCGGATTAACTTATCTTTCCAAAGACTTACAAGAAGAAGTTAATGTTTTGAATGAAGATCATGAGCAAATTGATCCGCTTGAAGAAATGTTAATGGATTTTTTTGATTGGGAATCACCACTAACAAAAGCTATGACCGTAACAGATATTTTAAAAGAAATGAAATGGCCAAAAATTGATCCAAGCAGTGCAAATAAACTAAGTAGAATTTTAACAAAGAAGACTGGAAAAAAAGCCGAACGAGAGCCAAAAACTGGACAAAGAATTCGCTTAGTACCATGTCATTACAGTTTGAAGGTTAAATAATGCGCATGACACTAAGGTGACGCTAAAAATTATACTGTCAGAAAAAAGGTGACACGGTTGGTGTCACCCTGTGACAGTATAAATTTTGAACTGTCACCCCGATTTTTTCTCTAATTTTCATATATATACGTAATTACACTGACAGGGTGACACGTAATTACGTATATCATAAGAATATGGGAATATTTACTATTTTAGTAATATGTTAGAAAACCGCGTCACTCGTGTCTTTTGTGTCACCGTGTCACCCTGATCAAAAAATTGACAAGGAGTCGATTTATGAAAAAGTACATGGAAGCTTTAAATTCTCTTTATGGCGACACGATTGACTTACCCGCTACATACATAGCTACCGAGTCGAGATCGTCGCACTATGACGAAAAACGGAAGCCTAGGAGCAATTTAGAATATGGGTTACAGTGTAAATTGGTCTCTTGGGCGTTAAATAAAGGATTACCGATCATTTCGATACCCAATGAAGGCAACCGCGGACGACTTGCCACGCATAGATTGAAACAAGCAGGTTTACGACCAGGAGTGGCTGATTTATTTTTGTGCAGGCAATCGCCATGCAGACAATATGCCGGTTACTGGATTGAACTCAAAGCGCCTGGGCAAAAACCTCGACCGAATCAAACGGAATTTTTAGCCGAAATGCGCAGTGAGGGATATTGCGCTGATTGGTTTGACGATTGGCTACTAGCAAGGCAAAGTATATTGGATTATTTGGACGGTAAAAAATAAGGAAATCTTGTGAGCAATTTTGAAGATGCGGTTGAGTACGTTTTGAACAGGGAAGATGGCTACGTTGACTCTCCCAATGATAGCGGCGGGGCAACAAATTTCGGAATATCTTTGCGCTTTTTGCGCTCACTTACAGAAGAAAATCAGAGGCGCTATGGAATATTTGAGCCAATTAACGAGCAAACTATCAAGGATTTATCAGTCGAGCAAGCTCAGTGTATTTATAAAGGCGAATTTTGGGAGCATGCTAGATTTGCTGCTATTCGTGATCAGCTCGTTTGCAATTACGTTTTTGATATGGCAGTTAATTGCGGCATTGCTCAGTCAATAAAAATCGTACAGCGGTCATTGTGGGCTTTGTCTTATTCGCGGAAATTCTTAGCCGATGACGGCATTCTGGGCGATCATACGCTTAAGCGATTAAATATTATTTTGCCTGATATGCTTTTGCCTGTACTGGTTGCTTCACGCGCGAGTTATTATCGTTTGCTTGCAGAGATTAGGCCGAAAGACAAAGAAAACCTCGAAGGATGGCTGAATAGGGCGTATCGAATTTGATTATTTTAAAGTTTATTTTATGGCTTTTGATCTGGCTTGTGATTCTTGCTGGTGTTCCGGTATCGATTGTCTATCATTTGTCGGGCGCGTTATTGTCAATCATTGGCCGATTGCTTGGATTGCTAATGACGCGCCTTAAGCATTAAGAAACGTAATGCGGAAATACAGTGCAAGTTACTTTATCGTTTTCGCTTACGTTAAAGCTTGAAAATATGACTTTTTCGTCTTGTTCCGTATCGAAAATTTGCACCTCAAGTTTTCCTTGTAAGCCTTTTTGCCTTGCTATTTTTATCGTATCTTGCGGCGATATTAAATCGTTTATTGTAAAATCATTTTTCGTTTGTTGCTCAATAACGCGTATGGTAAATGCCATTTTTTCCTGTCCTATAAATTGTAATAACCTTGTAAATATTTCAGAGTATTTACGGCTTGATCGTAATTGCCTTTGCCGTATTTTGTCTGGGAATTTTGCCATATTTGAACGATTTCTTCTTGGCTTTTTATTAATTTTTCTAATAATTCAGTTGCAGTTTTCATTCGCAAAATACCTTGTAAATTAAAACCCACATAATGATAAACAAATATATTTCTGTCATTTTTTATTCCTCTTTATATATATTTTCAATGTATTCTCTTTTTTTTTCTGATGTCATATTATGCAATACCCAGCTTGCTAAATATCGCTTGTCTTCTTTCATTAAATCGTCAAATATAATATTGTCTTCTTGTTTTTTTAAGCTCATTATTTTTTACTCCATCTTTCTTGATTTTTTTTGTCATTAATCAAAGCGCGTTCTAATGCAGCGGCATATAATGGATTATCTTTGAAAATAACTACGCGGCTTGTTTCAAAATAATCTGTCATTGAGTCGCTGTCATTTTTAGCCAAATCGCCGAAAATCTCATTAAATTCACGACGGCCATATTCTCTGGCATAGATTGTGACGGCTTCTCTGCCATCAGTTCTGTTGCCTGCGCTATAATGACATTTAGCTTTTGTTTTTCCATTAGTGACATAATATTGGTGAAATTTAATCATGACTTCGTTTTCCTTATTTAATTAATAACCAGCCTTCAACGCTGTATTTTGGTTGTTGTAAATTTTTAGATAAATAATCTGTTAATTGTGTTGGAGATTCAAAATATTTGATTTGGCGAAATTGCAAATTTAAATCATTATCTGTGTAATCGATTCTATATTTTTGCATGACTTCGATTTCCTGTTGCGTTGTTAAGATGTGACTAATATATACTTTAAGTGACCGCGAGTCAACATTATTAATGCTGTTAATGCGTATTATTAATGTGTAAAATTAATGCTATTGGTTAATTGAGGTTTAAAAGATGGCTAGATCAAGCAAAGGAATAGGCGGGGTTCCTTTAACATATACTCCGCAAATGGGTGAAGAAATTGCGCGTGTTATTGCTACGTCTTCAATGGGCATAAAAAAACTTTGTGCTGCGAATAAGCATTGGCCGTGTCATCAAACTATTTTCGAATGGCGAATAAAAGTGCCAGAGTTTGGCGCATTATATACCGAAGCAAAGCGCCATCAGATTGAATTTTTGATTGATGAAGTACTTGATATTGCAGACGACGCATCTCACGATACAATTATAAAAACAAGCCCGACTGGTCATGAGTATGAATCTTGCAATACTGAATGGATGAATAGATCACGATTAAGAATTGAAACAAGAAAATGGCTTGCTGCAAAATTAGCTCCACGTGTTTACGGCGAAAAGAACAAAGATGATGATAACAAAGATAATGATGATTTTGTATCGCGTAATAGAGACGCAATAGATAATGGATGAGAAGCGGCTTATTGAGATAGTTAAAGACTTCACGTTATTTGCGCCTGATTGCCTCACTATTCGCAGTAAGAATGGCTCGCTTGTTCCGTTCAAACTTAATCGCGCACAGCTTTATGCGCATGAAAAACTGGAAGCGCAAAAAAAGAAAACTGGAAAAGTACGCGCTCTTGTTTTGAAAGGCCGTCAACAAGGTTTATCAACTTATATTCAAGGCAGATACTTTCACAAAGTCATTACTCGTCGTGGTACGAAAGCATATATCTTGACGCATGAAGCTGAAGCAACAAAAAACCTGTTTGAAATGACAATGCGATATTACGATAACTTGCCGAAAGGCCTTGCTTGCGATGCAGATAGATCAAGCGCGAAAGAACTCGCATTTAAAAAGTATGATAGCAGTTATTCTGTCGGTACAGCCGGAAATAAAGGCGCTGGCCGCTCTCAAACTATTCAATTGTTTCATGGATCGGAGGTTGCTTTCTGGCCTCACGCAGACGAGCATGACAAAGGCGTTTTAAATGCTGTGTCTGATATGCCAGGCACTGAAATCATTTTGGAAAGCACAGCAAATGGCATAGGTAATTATTTCTTTAACGCGTGGAAAGCTGCAGAATCTGGCCAATCAGAATATCAAGCTATTTTCATCCCTTGGTTTTGGCAATCAGAATATACCGCAACAGATGAAAACTTTAACCCGACGGAAGAAGAACAATTTCTTTTATCTTTATATCAAAAACAAGGCATGACATTAAAGCATTTGGCATGGCGACGATTGCGCTTGATGAAGTCTAACGATATTGATCAAGCTATCGAATCTTTCAAGCAAGAATATCCGTGTAGTGCAACTGAAGCCTTTCTTAATCCGATTGCCAATGTCTTCATTAATAGCAAGCATGTAGCGAAAGCCCGAAAGAACCGCATAGAAACAGAAGCAGGCAAGCTTATTATTGGCGTTGATGTTGCTCTTGGAGATAACGATAAAACGGCAATCATCAGGCGTAAAGGTCGTGTCGCGTATAATCTCGAAACATTCCGAAACATGAACACAATGGAAATAGCAGGATATCTAAAGCATGTCATTGAAAAGGAGCAACCGCACAAAGTTTATATTGACTGCATCGGCGTTGGCGCTGGTGTCGTCGATCGGTTACGAGAGCATAACTTTCAATTCGTCGAGGGGGTTAATGTTGCCCGATCAGCTAATAGCAAAGATAAATATAGAAACCTTCGCGCTGAACTTTGGGCAGAAATGAAAGCCTGGTTATTGCAAGAAATGCTCGTGCAGATTCCTGATGACGATACACTGCATGGCGATTTGTGCAATCTGGGTTACAAATACGATTCAAGCGGACGTTTGCAGATTGAAAGCAAAGACGATTTAAAAGCCCGTGGCATGCCTTCGCCTGATACGTCAGACGCTTTGGCATTGACGTTTTATTCTGGATTTTACGAACAGATACAAGATTTTGCCGTGACAACAGTTCCAGTAGTTAGACCTGGGATGTTTGTTTGAAATTAAAGATATTCAATTCGATTAACGGTTTCAATCGTTTCAATTCGATCGGTTATTTTATCTATATTTTTTGCAATGTCTTCGCACCAAACTAAAATGATCATATTAATAGCAAGTTGAACTATGAAGACTATTGTCAGTCGCATAACTATCCTTTTATGGCATAACTGGCCATTTCCCTGTGTGATACGCAATTGCGTCAGTAGCGTCTTTAATCCATTGGTATTTTTTATCTTGACTCAATGATAAATGCAAAGTTCCTAAAAGGCCAATTGAATAACCCAAGATAATCAAAAGCTTTGTATTTGCATCGATAAGTTTTTCTACATCTATATTGTCCATTATTCTTTATCCATTCCGGCGTTAACGATTAATTCTTGATAGCATGGTAAGCATAAAACAATGACATCAAAAGGGATAGGATTGTCTATTTTTACTGGTTTGTAGCAATGAAGGCATGAGTTGGTCATTTATTTTTGATATCCATTACAGTTAATAATATAGTAAATAAATATAGGCAGACTAGCCATTCAAATGTAGTGAAGTTTTTCCAAATAGCAAACGGTATGACAACACATGCGGCAATTATTAAATTTAACATATTAATCCTTTTCTATTTCCTGAGCGTGAACTTGAATTTTAAATCTATAATGATGCGTCTTTTTTAGCTTAGCATTAAAAATAGATGATCCAATATGGCCAATAAGAGTTTTTAAATTTGATTCTATGAATATTTCTTCGATTTCTCTTTTAGATATTTCTGATGGTATTAAGCATATAATTTCACAGTCTGTTATTAGTTTTGGTAAATTCATATTAATCCTTTGGGGGCGGTTCAGGTAAATTCATCCAGTGAGTTATTATTAGATTGTCATAATCTATTTCGTCTGTTTCATGAGGTGTTGTATCTCCTTCTGGATGTGTAAAAGAATCATCTTCAAATCGGCATATACAAACTTGATACTCATAGTCAGCACCACATTCTAATATGCACAAAACTACTTCCATATTAACTGGCAAGCAGTCTTTGGTTTTTATCCATTCACTCATAGATTCACCATTTTACGTTCAAGAAATATATCTGGATTTTCTTTTGCTTCTTCTGCTAAGCATAAATAACAGAGTACTTTGCATTCAACATTGAGAATCTTAGCTAACTCAATCATGGCTTTCTTTTTTTCAGATATCCACATAGATTTTTTACAAACAGGGCAATCTTCAAGCGAGCATAAGGATTGATCTTTTGGCTGTTTTCTATAAAGCGATAAAGGAGGACACGGGATCAATGGAACTATTTTGTCAGTCATTTTTTATTAATCCGTTTTCGAGTAAATGTATAAACATTTTAGCTAGTGCATTTGCGGGATTTTCGTCATGAACATTTTTAGTCAGCGCTACATATGTCCAATCCATGACTTCTGATGTTGTGTCGCAATAATAATTTACGATATATATATAAACAAAGTTTAATGATTCAATATTTTTATACCATATGCTTTTTTCAATTCTTAACCTATATGAACTATAAGGCTCATTTTCTTTTGTTGTGATTCTATGTGGTAATAAGTCCATGAGTTCGGAAACAGTGAAAGCTGAATAATGTTCTTGATTTTCCAAAAGATGACAATCACCCCATTCACCTGATTCTTTATCGTGCCATTCAATAAAAGATAATATAAATTCATTTTTATTTTCTGGGCATTTTTCCCAATAAATAATGCTTTCTTGTTTAACATTTAGCTCTTTCAGCCTCTTTGCATATTCAAGCGAGCAGACTTGCGACTCAAGATTCATTAATGCTTATCCTTATTATCACAGGTGAATAGCTGATTAGTTTTCATATCAATCATTTGATCAGGATTTATATTGAGTTCAGGAACTACATTTGATAAATGCCTTATAAATCCCTGTACTACATTTAACAAGTCTTTTAATGCCTCATCTTTTGTTTTGAATCTATTATGTGTAGAAAACATTTCAGCTTCATCACCGCATCCAAGAATGGAAACAAACATTTCCCAATACCATCCCTTTTCATCTTGTATTGCATTACCTTGAAATCTTGGTATCACTTTACAATCTCCCATAATTCGCAATCTTTTTTCTCTAGTATTTGGTCAGCAAATAATTCTTTATATTCATGAAAAGGAAGTGTATATTTTGGTTTTTCCCAGTAAATAGAATAACCATTATTAAAATATAAAAATGAACCGCCATATTTATCACGTAGATAATCAATATCCTTTTTCATTGGTGGAGGATAAACATAATCATTAATATAATAAGAAAGTATATAGTTAGCGTCTAAGCTCACTGAATTATCTCCCAGTCATCAGCTATTAAATCATCATAGGTTAAAGCATATTTTTCAATTTGCAGATGGCACATATCTATTTTGATTAAGGGATAACTTGTATATTCGGATTTAATTAAACAATAATTCCATGATTCACGTTTAATACGTTTATATAATTCAATATTTGGTAATAGTTCGAGTAATTTCATTTCTCGGTTATCTCTTTGTTGTATATATCACATGGTTTTTTACATTTACCGCATTCATGCCAGTAAGTTGAGCCTATTCCGCCTTGACCATTGCAACAAACTGATACTGGGCTTTGACAGCAATTGCTTAATAGTTCAAGTAGTTTCATTTAAATATCCTCGTCCACCACATTTATCACATAATTTATAACCAAGTGGGTCAATTGCTATCTTTCCATTCTCACAATCACACGGATATTTCCATTGCTGGTGGTAATAACCACATTTGACACACCATGCTTTATATAAAAGCATTCCGACTTTTCCATATTGTGGACAATCTCCATGTTTCATTTTTCGTCTAACTCTTTCAATAAATCCTTAGCATCACATGATAGACATTCATCACGACATAGACAGCAGGATTCAGTTGCTGCGCGTTCTACGATAGCAATAAATTTAGGAAGTAATTCTGTGAGCTTATAGAATGACATTGTTATATTCATTTTTTATGAATGCCTAATTATCAAAACAATTAATACGCAAGCAGCGCAAATTGCAAGTGACGACAATACAAAAGCTTGTGGCCAATTAACTATTTCATTCATTTATTTTCTTCTTCAATACTATCAGGATGAACCATTATAGCTTTGCCGATTAAAGTAAATTGATCCCAAGGAATTCTTAAATATGCATCGCCTTGCAATGGCAATTTCATATAGGCTTGAACGCCCCATGATTTAATTTCATCAACGATCATAAGGCACGAGACCCAGCCTTTTTGGGCATTTTCTAATAACTGTATGACATCGTTAACGCGGATTATGTCTTTTATTTGCATTCTTTACCCTTAATTGTTAGGCAATCTGTCGGTAACGCTCCGACATCAGGTGCGATAAGTTCCTGATCGTAAGGCTTATATCGTGTCGCCGAGATTACCGGCTGTAATAGTAATAGATTTATATTTTTTTTGCTTTAATTATGTCGGGTGATTTTCTGTATAAATCAGGATTTTATATAACTTTTATAGACTTAGGAAAATAACAAACTGAGAACAAACTACTAACAGATTGTGGATTAAAAAACTGGTGAAAAGTTATCCACAGTTTATCAAATACAATAATACAGACTTATTAACGTTTTTTGTGGATAACTTGCGTGATAAGATAGGCTGATTAATGAACATACACGGATGTATGATATGGCCAAAAAGGATTTAGAGGTCACTCGAAAAATACGCCAGCGCATCAAGAAATGGGATGACGATTGGCGCTTTAACAAAGATCAATACCACGAATTTACCTCATTTGTCATGGGCAGCCAATGGACAGAAGACGAGTCCAAGCTGTTTATCGACTATAAAAAAATCCCTTTGAGCATGAACAAGCTAGCGCCATTGATGAACCATTTAATTGGCGAGCAGCGTATGCGTACGACCAATTTGCAGGTCTGTCCGAGTGAAGACGTTCCAGCGCCAACAGCCCAAGTCCGAGAAGCTTTGGTCAAGGATATCTGCTTAAATAGCGACTCTAAAAGACGATTCAGTCGAGCTTTTGCGCAAGCTGGCATAGGCGGTTTCGGCGCAGTGATTGTCGGCACGGAATATGCCAATAATCGTTCGTTTAACCAAGTCATAGTCATCCGCGATGTAAAAGACCCGACATGCTGCTACTGGGATGTCTCAGCGCTATCGCCTTGCAAGACCGATGGCATGTACGCCGGTACGCGCACTAGAATGTCCAGAAAGATGTTCGCTGGAATCTATGGCGACGATATTGAAGCTCAGATTGGATCAGATGCTAACTATGACGAAGGCTCAGCAACAGGCTGGATATTTTCTAATGACAAAGAAATCACCGTTATTGAAGACTATGAGCGCGTGTACGAAACAGAAATGCTTTATTTGTTGTCTAACGGTCGCACAGTAACGGCTAAAGAGAAGAAACGGCTTCAAGAAATCGAAGTTGGCGACGAAAAAATGTACGTCGATCAAGGCTACATTGTCGCTGTGGAAGACGAGCGCGAAGTTCCAAAGTATAAAATCAAGCATAGAAAGATAGCTGGCGATTTCGTTCTTGAAGAAGCCGACTTCCCATCAGAGCAATTGCCAGTTGTGTTTAACGATCAGGACAGCTATTACGACAAATCAGGAAAACAGATATGCCGACCTTTCATAAAAGACGCAAGAGATGCCCAGCGATATATCAATTACCTGGCTACTCAATCAGCCTATCTCATGCGGGTAAGTCGGTACGATCAATTCTTGGTCAGCAAAGCCAATGTGAAAAGCCCAGATACGCAGCTCATTTGGCGCGATCCTGCGACGGCGCAAGGCGGGTTAGTTTATGACGAGTCACCGAATGGCAATAAGCCTGAGCAGTTAAGGCCGCCAGAACTGTCACAGTCTTTACTGACGCAGTACCAACGGGCACTCTCAGATATCGAAAGCTGCACGGGTATGTATGGCACTCAGATGGGCGAGCAGGGCAATGAAACCAGCGGGCGGGCAATTGACGCTCGAACAAAACGCGGAAGCAAGAATACTTATATCCCGTTTGACAGCATTGACCAAACAGTAGCCTGTGTCGGGTCGATCATCGATGAAATGATTCCGCATATTTACGATTCGGAGCGCGAAATCAGTCTTAATATGCCAGACAGAGGTAATACAACGATCATGCTCAACAAACAGGTAGATGAATATGGCTCGGATATCGAAAATGACATGACTCAAGGTCACTATACGATCCGCCTAATGCCAGGCCAGTCTTTTGAAGGTCAAAAGCAGGAAAATCTTGAATCAATTCAGACCGTTTTGCAGTCAGACCCGTCACTTTTCCGCATGGTTGCCGATTTGTATGTCGAAAACTTGCCTCTGGCGAACAATATTGAACTGCGTAACCGTCTTAGAACGCTTGTACCGCCAGAAATTATTGAAGCGGGTAAGACTGGCGAACCTATACCGCCGAAACAGCCAGAAATACCGCCAGAAATTCAACTGAAGATGCAAGATATGCAAATGAAGCAACAGCAATTCGAGCAATCTATGCAGTTAAAGCTGAAAGACATCGAAGTCAGAGAGCATCAGTTGCAGTTAGAAGGTATCAAAACAGGTCAAGACATCTCCGTTGCCATGCAGAAATTGGAAACAGAGCGAATGCTTGCCGCGGCTCAATTGCAAGAACAGGAAATGCGCTATGCGGCTGAAATGCAACGAGTCAGTGCAGATTTGCAGATGTCGCACGCGGATAATTTGATCAAGTTGCTGACGCATCAACCAAAGGAATTAAAATTACAACATAAGGAACGCGTTTTATGACAGTAAAAAGTGCAGATGACATCATTGTACAAGAAGAAGCCAAAAAGTTAGGCAGGGAAATACCCGCACCTGCGCCAGTAGAAGCAGAAGCGCAACCAGATACGGCGATAGAAGCGCCAGAACCTGATGATCCTGCGCCAGCGGCAGAACCTGCGGAATTGCCTTTAGCTGCCGAAGCCGAAGCGTCAGAAACAGCGGAAACAGACGAAGACGATTACGGCAATAAGGTCGGCAAGCCAAAGATGTACAGCGAAGAAGAAGTTCAGCGGATGATCCGTGAGCGGCTTCAACGTGGCAGACAGTCGCAACCAGATCAGACGCAAGTGCAGGAAGCAGCTAAAGATTTTAAAGCTGATCCGGAAAGCGATGAAAGCTGGGAAGTTCAACTTGGCAATTTTGTCGAAAATAAGATTGCCCAGATTGAACAAAAGAAACAGGAAAAAGCTTGGAAGCAGCAAGAAGAATTATCGCAGGCTGAGTTTGAAGACAAATTTGAACGCGGCATGAGCAAATATCAGGATTTCGATAATGTCGTCAAAGGTAAGCCTATTACTGCTAGCATGATGATGGCTACGCGTTCTATGGAAAACCCTGCGGCGTTTCTCTATGCAGCCTGCAAGCAACAGCCTGCGGAAGTAGAAAGGATTGCCAAGATTGCTGATCCTTACGCGCAAATAGCCGAAATGGGTCGCCTTGAAGAACGCATGAAAAAATCTCGCGTTTTGACAAGCGCTCCAAAGCCAGCAAAGAGAATCAGTGGTGACACGACAGATGCTGCCCCAAAACATAGCATTGATCAATTGATTGCTCAGCATGCTAAAGATAAGATAATGATCACACGTCCATCGAAATAATGGAGATTAGAAATGCCAATACCAGGAGATAACGGGAAACCCCGTGAAGAAAGGCAAAAGCAAAACGTCAGAATTAGGGATGTTGCTTTAACCGGTGCGGATGTGCAAAGAGATATCAATCATTACAATCCGCCCTCAAAAGAACCTGAAATTCATCTTGACGGAGCGATTTACAAGCGATGACACAGAAGCATGAAAATAAAAATTCAATGCAATCAGGTCATGTCGCAACGATGTTGGGTAAGGCACGGGCTATTGGGCGCAGCCGTTCGTCAAAAAACAGCGGCGCTCGCTCGCCTTTAGAAGAAAACAACCAGCCTGCCAAACCGCAGGATAGAAATGATGGATATAGGTGAATTATGGCTAAAGAAAAGCATTTTCAAACAGCTGAAGAATATGAAGTAAAAATGAAAAGTCCTGAAGAATTAAAAGAGCGTGAAGAATTAGAAAAAAAAGCAAAATCAGAAGGAAAAGAAATGCGTGGTAAAACGAAATATGAAGAACAGTTGGAGCGTGAAGATGCTGAGAAATTTAGAATAGGCGGTTTGACTGGCCATGATAAAGGTTATCAACAGAGAGCAAAAGAACGCGGATATAAGGAGCATCGCTAATGAAAAGCAGATATGCCAATGAAAACATGAACGAACCTGATAATCTGGAAATGCCTCGTATTGTTTGGCCGAATGATATCTTGCCAGACATTAATGAATTTTCCGAGATGAGCCGACAGGCGCAGCGCGATGAAGATTATTAAATCAAACAGGCAGATAGACAAGATTAATAAACGTGATCTGGAAAAACCGGCTAAGACATCGCGTTATGATTCTACTATTGAAGAACGCGAACGTGATTACGAAGCCAGAAAGCCTGAACCGAGATTTACTGAGTATCGATAATCAAGGAGATAAACATATGAAAAAGGAAAAGAAAGAGCCAAAGAAACACGAACAAAAAGAATCAAAAGCTTATGAAAAGAAAGAGCATCAGAAAAAAGGAAAGAAATAGGTAATTGGATATTAAATCTGTCATATGATATGATCATCTTAAATGAGGTGATCATGACTACATATGAACAAGTTAAAGAATGGCGTAAAAAAAATAAAGACAAGGTAAATGAACAAGCTAAAAGATATAGAGCTAAGCATCCAGAAACAAATAAAAAAGCTAAAGCTAAATATCGTGAAAAGAATAAGGATAAAATTAGAGAACGAGAAAAAATATATGCAGCTCGTTGGAGAAAAGAAAATCCTACAGCTCAGCAAATTCGCTATGAGCGGTGGCGTAATAATAAAGAAACAAAACTATGGAATATTGCAGGTAGACCGCGTGCAGAAAAATGTGAATTATGTGATATAGATGAATTAACTGTATTTGATCATTGTCATATAAGTGGAAAATTTAGAGGATGGATTTGTGATAGATGTAATAAGGTTTTAGGTATAGTTAAAGATTCAATTGATCTTTTACGTAAAATGGCTGATTACTTGGAGAAAAATAATGACAAAATTATCATCGAAACAAAGGAATAAATTACCTGCTTCTGCATTTGCTGGTTCTGATCGTTCTTATCCTGTTAATGATAAAAAACATGCAGCTAACGCTAAAGCTCGTGCTAGCCAAATGGTCAAAAAAGGCAAACTCTCTGAAGCTTCGAAAGAAAAAATTGATGCTAAAGCAAACAAAGTCTTGGGCAAAAGTCGTGGGAAATAAAAGTCCAAGTCAAAAAGAAATGATGCAGCCGACGAATGCTCAGAGCGGAGAGCCGAATTACATAGATAAAAAAGCCCAGTCGGTTGGACAACCTGCTTATTATTCTGATATGGTTGCTCCTGCTTATAAAACGACAAATCCGAGATATTGGGAATATAGATAAGGATAAAGAATGTCAGGACAAGTAAGAGCTGTTTCAGGTAATTTTTTTACTGAAGAACAAAAACAAGCTAAAGCCGATATAATGCACGCTTTGATAAATACATATTTTGAATCATTTGAAAAGTATCATAAATTATTTCATCATCCAGAAATGTTAAGTGATTTAATCACATCTATATTGATTATGTTCACGCGAGATATGCTTGTTCATTATATTCAAACCTTTAATTTAGAATCATCCAGAAAAGACGTGGTGAAGACATTTTGCGAAGTTTTGCGTGATCAGGTTAATCAAACGATAAAAGCGAGTATGCAATGAGCGGCTGTCATAATCCCGTGTCAGTCAAAAATAATTGTATTCATGGTATAGCATTATCTATACTTCCATGTGATTTATGTGATTTATCAAAAAGAATTGAAAAATTAGAACAGGCGTATCAAGCTGATGCCGAAACATGCAAAGAAATTATATTTGCAGGCGCCCAAAATCATGCAATTATTTTAAAGTGTGAGGAAAAAATTAAGGAATTAGAGAATAAATATAATGCATCAACGGAAGTTGAACAAATTTTATTAAATAGAATTAAAGAATTAGAAAGATTCCAAGAAATTACACAGTTACAATATCAACAAAGAAATAAAACTCCTTATAAATGCCCTGTTTGTGATGGAGAAGGAAAGATAAGATTAGGAAGCGCTCAAATATTATTGTCTGATCCACCACAACATCCAACTAAAGCATGTGAGTCATGCGTGGGAAAAGGCATTGTATGGGGATAATCAATCGCATCAAATGCTTTTTCTATGGTCATGACAAAGTTTATTATTATAATCGTCAAGATAATTACATAGTAGAATGCAAACGTTGCGGACAAGTTAATAATTGGAGTTTTTATAATGCCGACATGGAAAACGATAAACATAACAGATTGGTCTTGCACGACAAAAATGAAAGTTGAAGGTGGTTATTTATATCATTGTCGTGATTGGAATGAGCAATGCGAATCATCAGCAATGGTTTTTGTTCCAGTAAAAGAAAAAGAAAAGCAAAGTTCAAATATAAATAAAGAATTACCGAAAACATTTTATGACGATCATTAATGAATCAAAGAAAGTTCCTCGAAATCTCACTTATGCAAAAGTTTACAATAGCGCCTTAGAAATGTTTGGTTATGATCGAGATAAGGCCAATTCATGGTGGATGTCGAGATGTGAAGAATTTGGCGGCCTTTCGCCATATCAAATGGTAAAAAACGGTTATGGTCGTCGCGTCATGCGGCTGTTGGAGAAGTGTAAATGATTGAAAATGTTTTAATAATGGACACAGAGACAACCGGCCTTTTTCCGAATAAAGGTGATACGGTCATAGAAATAGCCGCAGTGCTTTTTAATGTTAAACATAAGGCTATTTTGCAATGTTTCTCTACATTGCTGCCATGCGAGGTTAATCACGCTGAAAAGATAAATCATATCAGCGCGGAAGCAACGCAGTGTAATTATCCGTTTTCGAGGCATTTATCATCTGATGAAATAAGGAAAGCATGGGAAAACCCAGTATCAGAAGCTACTATTTTATATGAAGAAAATATAACTTTTAATCGCATATTAATTGATATGTGCAATTCAGCTGATGCTTGTGTTGCTCATAATGCTCAGTTTGATAAGGGGTTTATAGCCCTTTTACCATGCGGTCAGCATCTTTTGAATAAGAAATGGATATGCACCAAGAATAATTTTACATGGCCAGTTCATCTGGCAAGAATGCGCTTAGAGGATATTTGCATGGCTATGGGTGTATCTTACGTTAATGCGCATAGGGCTATGACAGATTGCTTTTTAATAGCGCAATGTTTTCAGAAGGTTGAAGATTTAGAGGGAGCTATAAACCGGGCTTAATTTAGCCTCTTGCAAAATAGATCAAATTAAGAGCATAATAATCTTAATTGATTGGTAGCGTTTGGGTTTCCATCAAGCCCACTCAGCGTGTAATTAGTCGTCCGCTCGACAATGTAAAAAATGGATAGCCCATGAGGGCTTATATTTAATCATTGTCGAGGAATTCGACCATGCCAAATCAATTTCAAACTAGCCAATACGTGCTAGATGAAGTCTTCGTTCGTTTTGTCAATTATTTAAACTTCGCAAAAGTAGCTAACCGTAATCTTGAAGGCGACTTTAAAGGTCTTAAATATGCTACTGGTCAAACAATTAACTATCGCTTGGAAGAACGCTATTTAGGCGGACGCGGCGCTACTGCCGTTAGTGAGGCTCGCGTACAGGTTATTCGCCCCCTAACGATCGACACCCAGTTTAATACCATGGTCGAATTTAACGGTATGGAATTAACCTTTGATCGCGCTAGAGATCAGCCATATCTCGATATGATGCTTAATCCTCGCGCTAAAACATTGGCTAATGATGTCGAAAAGTTCATCGCATCGGAAAATCTGCAAACTTCAATCTATCAATTTATCGGTACAGCTGGTGTTCCAGTTGACTTAAATACCGTTCTTTTGACAGATGCTTATATGACAGAATTGGGCATTCCTGAAGATGGCAATCGCTATTTCTCTAATAGCCCAAGAGTGTCAGCTGGTCTTTCCAATAGTTTAAGCACAGTGTTTAACATGACTGTTAACCGCGGTGCATTGCTGGATGGCTTTATTGGTCACTTATCTGGCTTTGACTTCTTTAAGACAAACTTTTTAAGAAGGCAAATTGCTGGTCTTGGTCAAGCTGGTGGTTCTCCCCCAACTGGATTTAAATTAGCAGGTACTGTGACAAATGGCCCGATAACTGGCGGAAATACCATATCGGTCACAGGTTTAGGTCAAGCCCCTGGTGCTACAGTGTTTAAGAAAGGCGATTTATTAACCCTTGATGCTTCTAACGGATCATTCATGGTTAATCCGCTGACTTATGACGCATTAAGTACGCCAGCGCAGTTTGTTGTCACTGCTGATGTCGTTTCAGCTGGTGGTAATACAGCTGATATTCCAGTCAACCCAACTATCGTCATTAGCGGTGCTCGTCAGAACATTTCTGCTGCGATTCCTAACGGTGCGCAAATGTTATTGGTTGACGATCACAACGTCAGCGTGGCTTTCCATAACCAAGCAATTGTCTTTGCAGCTCCGCCAATCAAGGAATTGAAAGGTGGTGTAGATGCTCTGACTACCTATAGTGACTTGTACAAATTAGCAATGACCTATTCTTTGGGTGCTGACATCCGAAATTACATCCAATTAGATCGTTTGGACGTGATTGGCGGTGTGTCAATTAATCCAGAGTTTGCCGTTATCGTTATTTCTTAAGTAAAAGACAGAAATCGGCAGTGCTATGAAAATGGCATTGCCGTTTTTCTAAGGGGTAAAGATGAATCAAGCAAATGATCAATTTATGTATCTTGGTCGATGGGTTAGCCGTAAGAATTTCCGAGTTATGGTTTACGGTAAAGATGAAAAGCAAAAGTTGGTTAATTCATTTGACGAATTTAATACAGCATTGGAAAGTGGTGAATGGTTTGCATCGAAGCCTGTAGTGGTAAAAGCGACACGGAAGGCAAAAAATGGCTCAGACAGTTAAAGAGTTTGTACAAGATAGCTATCAGTTAATCAGTGCTAGCAGTCCAACAGTGCCATTGCATGGTAACGATATGCAGAAAGGTGTACAGTTTTTAAATGAGTTGATGGATGCATATAGTGCAACTGGCCTAATGACTACCATTGCAAAACATATCACATTTACTTTGCCTATTGCTCAGCAAGAAATAACTTTTGGTTCGCCTACGCATGTGCCAACACCGGATGTCACAACAGAAGGCCGATTGTCGAATTTGCAAAACGCATGGCTTGAATTAGATAACGTAACTTATCCATTGATTGATGAATCGCGTAATGTTTTCTATGCGAGCTATAAATTTGATCCGCAAGTCGGTCTGCCACGATTTGTCATTATTACCAATGAAACTGATTTGACTCGTATGCGTTTTTATCCGGCGGCATCGCAAGTTTATACTGTGAATATTTATGGGAAATTTCAATTAGCTAATGTCACAGAAAATGACACGATGTCAGGATTGCCAACTTATTATCTGCGTTATTTACGTTTTGCCTTAGCGAAAGATTTAGGATTTTATAAAGGCCGCTCTGAAGCATGGACACAGAAACTGGAAGATGAATATCGCGAAAGCAAAAAAGATATGGAATCTGTTAGCTCAGTTAATCTTAATATTGAAACTGAACAAGAAAGTTATCTCAACGGATCTTGGCGTGTTAGAGCAGGTGTATAATTATGCTCAATACTCGAAAGCCTGAAAAGAACGCAGTTGATTTTCCTATCATTGGTTTTTATGACAAGCAACGATTCAAGCAATTCAATCCATCCGATGCGGCTAATTGGTACATGGTTCAAGATGATCTTGGAAAAAAGAAAATCGCCATGTATCCAAGCATGGGTAGAAGGCATATAAATTCTGCCGGTCAAAATAAATTAATCTTTCCTGCTGAGCCACGCGGCATATTTCACAGTGTAAATTACAGCTATGTTGTCAGTGTGAGTTCTATCTTTCGCATTGATAAAAATTTCAATATCACGGAAATCAGTCAAGGCAAGGTTGTGACTTTAGCTGGCGATGTTTTTTTTGATTATATTGTTACGCCAAGTATTACTTTTGTTGGTTTTGTAGATGGACAAAAAATTTATATCTATCGTGAAGATACAGGCAGCTTCGATGTTGTCACCGATCCTAACGCTCCGCAAAAGCCAAGATTTATTGCGACGTTTGGCAATCGTTTTGTTGTCTCACAGGAAAACAGTTCACAGTTTAATTTATCTGAGATTAATTTAAACGGTTCATCATTTAATGCAAATACATGCTTTACTGTATCAAGCGCAGCGGTCTTTGCTCAGGAAGCAGGTATCGTTAGACAATTTGCCGTCTTGCATAACACACTTTACATATTCACAGATTTCACGACAGGCGTTTGGTCAAATACGCCATCGACATTTTTATCCGCAGGCGGTACAACCACGGCATTTCCTTGGCGTAAAAATACGACTTATGACTGGGATTTTGGCCTAGCTGATCCAAAAAGTTTAAGTGTTGGTTTCGGTTTTTTAGCATTCATGGCGCAAAATTCCGAAGGCTTAATTCAGGTTATGGTCAGTGGTGGAGATAAGCCAAAACGAATCAGCACAAGAGCTATTGATATTTTGTTTCAGAGAAATTTCCGGTTAGGAATTATTGGTGCGACAAGTCCTTTTTTGAATGGCAATGCTGACGGTTTTCTTTATCAGTGGGAAAACACAATCTTTTATCGCTTATCAGCTGGAAAATACAACAATACGGGATTGCTAGATCAAGAGCTTAGCGCAAATAGCATAGAGTTTAATTTTGAAACTGAAACATGGCATCGTGTTATTGAAAAAAATGGAGAAAGAAATCGCATTCAAAAGCATACTTTCTTCAATAATACGCATTTGGTCACGGTGATTGGCGATAATACCGTTTATGAAATGTCAGGCCAGTTTTACGATAACGAAATAACAAATCCAGCTGCAACAGATTCGCAGGCAGATAATGCTTATATTAGAGAGCCTTTCCGCTATGAACGTATTACACCAATTATCGCAGAAGATGATTATGGCGAATTTATAACGAAATGGGTTGAAATTGATTTTGTCTGGGGTGAAAACTATACACTATTTTCTGAATCGCCTTTTGCCAATGCACAATTTTTAATAGATGAACAACTAGGATCGGATGGTCAGCCAGTTTATTTGACAGCTGAAACTGATATAAACGGAAATCCAATCTATTTGCTTGCTGAAGATGGCAACATCGCAACGATTAATGAAGAAATTTACAACAAGATTTACAAACCGCATATTGAGCTTTATTGGTCTGACGATGGCGGTGTTTCATTTTATCCTGCAGATGTTCGAGAGTTTAGCCGTTTAGGTGTTTATGAATGGCGTATGCGTTGGTATCAACTCGGCGCATCGAGAAACCGTTGTTATAAATTAGTCTGTGTTAGTCCGTCGCCTATCGTAGTTTTGGGCGGTATAATGGTTACTGAGAGGGCGAGCGGTGGAGCTTCCTGATTTAAAAGAAGTTGAAATTCAAACTTTAGATCAATGGTTTTCTACATTGGTTGATACGATTAATTATGATTTGCAGACTGTGCAAACTGCTTTAGTGACTTTGGGTCAGAATGTCTCTTTAACGACAGTTGATACAGCGCCGATTCAATATTTGAAAGATTCTCTTAATGAATTGGTCAGGAATATAAATAGCAGTTTTTCTGAAATTGGCACAGCAATAAGCTCATTGGATGAGCGGATCACAGCATTAGGAGGATAGCGTCATGGGTGTTTTAGATTATATAGGTGGCGGTGTCGCTTCCGGTGTTGGCGGGATCGGTAAAAGCATTAGCAGTATGTTTCATCCTGAACGTGGCTATAAAGATGCTCAGGAAGAAATGCGCAAGGCTTGGGAGCAAGCGCAACGGTTTCAACAGCCTTATGCAGACGCTGGTATGGGTCAGTTGCCTATTTTAACCGGTGCGCAAGGTCGTTTGCTCGATCCATCATCATTGCTTGCAGAATGGATGGGTAAATATCAAACGTCGCCTTATGCGCAAAAATCAATGGAAAATGCCAAAGAAGCCGGAATGGGCGCTGCAAGCAGCATGGGTTTAATGGGTAGTAGTGCAGCATTAAATAACGTTCAGCAATCCTCTAGCGATATTATGAACGCTGATCGTCAGCAATTCCTGAATGACCTTATGCAGAAATATATGGCTGGCATTGGCATAGGTCAAAACATTTACAATACTGGAGCTGAAACCGCTGGCAACCTTGGCAAGCAAGCAATGAATTACGGTGGTAACGCTGCAGAAATGGCCTTTGGCCGACGTAATGCCCCAGGTGATTTTCTGAAAAGTCTAATTGGTACAGGTGCTAAAGCTTATTTTGCAGGAGGTGGCTAATGCAAACTCGCATACCGTTACCACAATTGCATAACGAAGCATTTAGCGATGCTTTGGATTATTTAGAAAAGATTCGCGAGAGAAAACAAAAGGGCGAACAAGAAAAAGCCAAATTATCGCAAGATCAAAAACAATTTGAAGTAAATAAAGCTTTAGAAGAAATGAAGTTAAAAGAATTGCGCGAATATCATCAAGGATCATTAGCACAACAAGGTAAACTTGATCCATTGCGCATGGAATTATTGCGAGCCAGAATCGAACAAGCACGATCAAAAGGTGAAGAAGTTAAACTTTCACCTCAAGAAAGAACGCAATCCATGAAATTATTGGAAGCAGGACGATCTTTGAAAAGCGTTTTAGAAAAAGCGCAAGGCATTGATTTGCTATTACAGGAAAATCCAAATTTAACAGGCTATAAAGCTGGTTTTAAATCTATGCTTAATAAGCCAGGTGGAAAAGTAGCCCAGTTGATAGAAAAATCAGGAAACTTGCAGTCTGCTATTGGACGATTAGCTAGTCAACGTGGCGGTGCGCAAGTATTAAAATGGGCAGAAAAAGTAAAACCAAGTGTATGGAAAGATGTCCAATCTAATCTTGGAATGACATCATCCATTTTAGAAGACACTGGCGCTGATTTTGAAGAAGTTAAGAATGAATTTGAAGCATTAACTGGAAAGCCTTTTCCTATTCAGATGCCGACTGGTAAAAAGAAAGGGAAAAAAGTTAAGGTAAAAGATAATGAAACTGGCGAAATTCATGAAATGTCTGAAGAAGAAGCTAAGAAATTGATAGAAGGTGGTTAATGACTAAATCTCGATATGAAATAATTGAAGATGAAAGTGAGAAGCCTCTTGGCCGTTATCAAATTATTTCTGATGAGCAGACTTCATCAAAACAAAAATCTGGAAAAGTAAAAACTTTCTTAGGTGAGATGCCTCGTAATATTCCAGAATTAAAAATAGGAACTCCAGAAAATAAAGAAGCCATTGAAGAAACCATTGGCGGAATGGCCATGACTCCAGGCGCTGGGTTATATGCTGGATTAAAAGACCCATTATTGCAATTGCTTGGCAAAGCTGGCCGTGGAATTATTAATACGGTGAAAACTGCACGTACTGATATAGCTCCTGCGCAAGAGGCTGCCGGAAAAGCAATTTCTAAAGCTGAGCAAGAGGCGTTATCCGCGGGTGAAGAAGCAGGCACAGCGGAGAAAGAAGCTGCGAATGCTAAGCCTGGTCTGTATGAAAAACCGACGACTGAATTAGAAAATATTGAAAATGAAATCGGCAAACATATTAATATTGAACAGACGCATGATGTCGCTGCGTCATCTGCTATATCAAATAGAGTTAAATCAATTGAAGATTTTTGGAGTGATGCCTATAAGCAGCTTGAAAATAAAGTTGCAGATGCTCATTTTCAAATGCCAGAAGAAGCTTTGCAAAATTTAAAATATGATCAAAATGAAATAATGAAACGGTTACGTATGGGCGCAAATCCCAAAACCGTTGTAAAAGATATTGAAGCTGAGCAAAAAGCTGCGCAAAATCCTTATTATATTGATTTGATGAAAAATGCACCTACATCAGCTGATACAAGTGCTAAAGATTTCTTAGCTAAATATCGCGACTTCCGTGATGCATTAGGCGGTCTAAAACAAGATTTAAAATCTGAAGCAATTTTATCAGGTGAAAAACTTCGCATAAAAGAAGCAATTGAAAAAGGCAAAGAAGTGCAGAAACAAATCAAAGATACATTGCGTGAAGGCTTGGGCGAGTTTAAGCCGGAATTTGATTGGATAAACAAAGGTTATGCTGAGCAAGTGTTTCCTTTGAGAAAAAATCCCATAGTTAAAGCTGCGCAAAAAGGAAAGTTGCCAAAAAATATTGCCGAATCATTACGTACAAATGAGACAGGCATGCCATTAATGCGTGAAATAGTAAGACAAGACCCTGAATTATTGCGTAATGTTATTGGACAAAGATATAAAATTAATCCAGCAGATGTTCATCATCCTGATGCTTTGATGCGTGAATATCTGGATGAAATGCCGCAGTTCAAGAGATTGCTTCAGCAAAAAGAAGCTATATTGAAAAAAACTGCTGCAAGAAAAGATATTTCGTTGAAAGAAAAAGTTCGTCTTGAAAAACAGCTTTCAGAAATAAAAGCGGCCAAAGAAAAAGAAATTAGCCAAATGGCAAAAGCAAAAAAACAGGCAAAGAAAAAAATCACAAAAGCTGCATTAATTGGCGGTACGACTCTTGGCGGTGCAATAGGAATACCTTATGGTTTTAACAAAATTGCAAAATTATTTACAGGTGAATAAATATGTCTTTTGTACGCGCGCCTAATCCAATATGGTATTTGCCTGACTTAACTGGCAATCCATTAAATGATGAATATTTCGCATTTTTTCTGACGAATACTTTGCCGTATTTACCGCAGAATGTTTACCGTGATAATCAAGGTATGGCAGTTTGGACGAATGATGTCGTGCAGTTTTTGCCAAATGGCACATTACCGGATAATCTTTATTTTGATCCGAATTTGGTTTATCGCATCGAAATACGACATGGCGACAGTCAAGCTGATCCATTAATTTATGAAGTGAATGATTTTGTACCGGATAATTCCAGTTCGATTATTGTCGATGATTTGTCTATTTTGTTTGCCGAAAATCAAATCAGCAATGGGAATTTTTCACAGGTTAATTTTACTTCGACATTATCGTCATCAGAACCTGTATTAACAATTACATCCGCTGAAACTTACGATATTGCTCCTGGTTGGCAACTTGTCTTAACAGGCGCTGGTACAACGACATTAACCCAGAGAATATATTCAGGCTCTGGTGTGATGGGGCAAACGGCATCGCCAAATTACGCCCTAGAAATTGCCAATGCTGGTTGGGCAACCGCAATCTTGCGTCAAAGATTTAAGAACAATGGCGCTATTTTTGGTGGTGGCGCTGTTAGCATGTCAGCTTTAATGCGTGGGGTATCTGGATCAGTTACTGTTTCGATGGTTTATTTTCCATCTAATTTGCCAGGCAATAGCACAACTGTTGTGCAGCCTACTGTCGTCGGAACGGGTAGTTATGTCATTGTTACTGGTACGACAAATCTAAAAGATTCAAACAATAGTGATCTTTCGACAAGCGCTTATGTTGATATGGTCATTAATTTGCCGACAACTGGTTCTCTGGATATTACTGATGTGCAATTTGTTGGTCAAACTGATCCTATTCCTGGATTTGCAGCTGAAGCGCCAATTTCAACCGTTGTGCCAGCTTTGCAACAGGAAACAGAAGAAAGAAATATCGACCATCTTTTTCATTATTATGCTAATGATTTGATTTTAAAACCGAAGAAAAGCCTGCTTGCTGGATGGAATTTCCCTTTAAATCCATATCAGTTTATTACAACAACGATAACAACTCTTGTAGCGCAAACTGCCTATGTTGCTGACCAAACGATTGTGCATCAAGAAGCCGCATCGCAAGTGCAGACTGGCAAAAATGTTGTCGGTCAGCGCGGTAACTTTGTTGTTAAAGCGGTCACTGCGGCAACGACTACGCGATTTGCTTTGATCCAATACATCGACTCTAAGACTATTGCTCCATATTGGTCATATTTACTTTCAAGCTTGGCAAGAGCACGCATTGTCACGACACATAACACGCAGGTTAGATTAAAAGCTAGGTTGATTTATAGAGCAACATTGCCTTCGACTATTGGCAATACTGAGCCAATTTCAGCATGGCCAGCAAATAGCGATCCCACTTTTTCCGCTGGTTGGACAGCATTAAGCCCATTGAATGATCCGGCATATGTTTTGCCAAATGCTTATGATACAGATAGCACAACAAATGCTTATCCTGGATTTGCTTTTGATGCTTTTCAATTGCCTGATTCAACCGCTGCGGCAATGACTTTGGGTATTGTTATTTATACGATGGATAATCTTGATTCTACCGCGGCAAGCGAAGACTACATTGAATTTGATCAAATATCTCTTGTGCCAGGACAGTTCGCTTCTGACGCATTGCCGCAAACATTTAATGAATCGTTAGCTGATTGCCAATATTATTATCGTAAATCTTATCCGCAAGGTGTATTGCCAGGAACTGCGCCTAATTTTTCTGGTGCATCGACGACAATTTCAACGACTACTTATGGCGCTGGTGTTTCTATTTATACAGAAAGATTTCCTGCGATGCGAGCAACGCCATCTACTGCTGCAACTTATTCACCGCAATCTGGAACAATCGCAAAACTGTATGAAGTAACAGCGGCTGCCGATAAAGATACTGCTACGGTAAATTTGGGTGATGATGGGTTTATGGTACAGACTGCAACAGGTATTGCAAATGCAAATGATACTTTACAATGGCAATATATCGCCGATGCTAGATTAGGAGTGTAACAATGACGACTACATGGAATAGTAATTTTGAAAATAAAACAGTGCCTTTCAGCGATACAACTGCTCGATTTGCTTTGGCAGCTAATACAGCCCAAACATACACTGTACCAGGTGATGCGACGCAAAAATATCAGGCAGTTTTTACGTATACATCAACCAGTAATGTTTTTATCGGTTTAAATTTTACGCCAACCGTGCCAGCACCTGGAACGAAAGAAACAACGCATGTGGAAGAATTTAGACCAGATTGCAAATACGTGAAAGGCGGCGATGTTATTTCCGTCTTAACGCCTGATGCCACGGCTTATGTAGGAGTGTCGTTACTCGCTATTTCAGGCTAAAATAAACGCAATGGAATAACCAATATGTACACGGATGTGCAATGGTCAATACGAAAAAATTCTCTGAATTCAATGCTATCAATACCTCTGGCACGAATAGCCTTGTCGGGTTAAGTAACGGCAATAATGCTATCTCTGACTTTCCTTTATCTTGGACAACGGCACAAAGACCTGTTGCACCTACTGATGGAACGCTTGGTTATAACACTGACATTAAAGAATATGAATTTTGGAACACGCTTACTTCTTTATGGACGCAGTTAGCTAGCGGCGGTGTTGGCGTTACCGATATTTTCACAGGAACTGGCTTAACAGGTGGCCCGATAACATCTGTCGGCACAATTAGTTTTGCACCAATAGCAGCAACTAGCTTTTGGGCAAATACCACCGGCGGCGTAGCTGTGCCAACGGTTACTTCCTTATCGACCATTTTGCAGACGGCTAATAATCTATCTGAATTAATTCCTACCGCTGCCACAGCTAGAGCAAATTTAGGCTTGGCAATTGGCACTAACGTCGAAGCATGGTCATCTATTCTTGATCAAATTTCTGCTGGCGTTTGGACTGGTGCGACAAGCATTACCACGTTGGGAACTATTAGCACAGGAACATGGCATGGCACGCCAGTATCTGTGCCATTTGGCGGTACAGGCAATACAACGTTCACGGCATATTCTGTCATCTGTGCAGGTGTGACGGCTACAGGAGCATTTCAGAATGTCTCCGGTGTCGGTAGTGCAGGGCAAGTTTTAACGTCAAACGGTGCTGGCGCTCTGCCCACTTGGCAAAGCACTGGATCAGGTAATGTCAATCCTGGGCTGATAAATCAAGTGGCTTACTATGCTGCGACTGGTTCGACAATATCCGGCTTGGCTACGGCAAACAACGGTGTTCTGGTGACAAGCGCTGGTGGCGTTCCCAGTATATCTTCGACGTTGCCAGCTGCCGTACAAGGAAATATTACCGCAGTAGGCACGGTTACAAGTGGCGTTTGGCAAGGCACACCGGTAGCAATGGCTTTTGGCGGCACTAACGCTAATTTGACAGCCACGGTAAACAATCTGGTTTATTCCACAGCTACGCAATTAGCCTTATTGGCGACAGGGAACAATTCAGTTTTAGTCACTAGCAATACTGGCGTGCCATCTATTAGCAATACATTGCCAGCGCTTGTACAAGGCAATATAACCGCTCTTGGAACGATAGCTAGTGGAACTTGGAATGGTAATGTTATCAGTGTGCCTTTTGGCGGGACGGGCAATACGACATTTACTGCATTCTCGATTCTAGCGGCTGGAACGACTTCAACTGGCGCATTTCAGAATGTTTCAGGTACTGGTTTGATAGGCCAAGTTTTAACATCGCAAGGTGCTGGAGCATTGCCACAGTGGGCGAATGCCACAGGAACAGGAACAGTCAATTCAGGTGGTATAAATCAGCTCGCTTATTATGCTGCCGCAGGAACAACGATTTCAGGCTTGGCTACTGGTAATAACGGCGTTTTGGTAACAAGTAATACTGGCGTGCCATCTATTAGCAATACATTGCCAAGTGCAGTTCAGCTAAATATTACTTCTTTGGGAACTATCACGACGGGATTATGGAATGGTAGCACGGTAACTGTTGGATTTGGAGGCACGGGAAATACAACATTTACCGCTTATTCTGTGATTTGCGCAGGAACTAGTGCAACAGGCGCTTTCCAGAATGTTTCTGGCGTAGGTCTTTCAGGTCAGGTATTAACGAGTCAGGGCGCTGGCGCTCTTCCGCAATGGGCGAATGCCACAGGAACAGGAACAGTTAATTCTGGCGCAATTAATGATTTAGCTTATTATGCCGCTGCGGGAAATACTGTTTCAGGTTTGACTACTGCGAATGGTGGTGTTTTAGTTACTGATAATACGGGCGTTCCGTCTATTCTCGCTGGCAGTGGTACAACTGCAAATATTCTACAAACAGTGTCTGGTGGTACTCCTGCTTGGTCAAATGCAACTTATCCTACAAGCACGACGATAAGTCAGATTTTATATTCAAGCGCAACTAACGTCGTATCAGGTTTAGCAACGGCAAATTCTGGTGTTTTAGTAACATCAGGAACCGGAGTTCCTTCTATTTTAGCGGCTGGCACAACAGGCCAGGTATTACAAGCATCAACCGCTGGAACTCCCGCTTGGTCAACTGCTACCTATCCAGCAACTGCAGGAACAAGTGGGAATTTTCTTGCATCTAATGGAACTAATTTTGTAAGCACTACATTGTTAGGGATTGCAAATGGTGGTACAGGTCTTGCTGCGTCTGATCCTGTAGTGCAGAGAGTCAGTACATTAAATATAACATCAACGACTGGAACAACAACGATTCCTTTTGATGATACGATTCCGCAAAATACGGAAGGTGATCAGTACATGACGCAGGCTATAACACCTAAAAATACAGCAAATATTTTAGTGATAGAAGCATTGTTAACATTTGGAAGTAGTACTGCAGCAAACTATAATTTAGCAATGGCACTTTTTCAAGATAGTACCGCTAATGCTTTGGCTTGCCAATATGCTACTTATGGGATAACAGGCGGTGCTATTGAAGTTTATTTAAAATATATAATGTCAGCTGGAACTACTTCATCCACAACTTTTAAAATACGTGCTGGTGCTCAAGGTGCTGGAACGACGACAACGAATGGACAAGGTGGTAATAGAAAATATGGTGGAGTTTTAACATCATATATAACCATAACGGAGTATTCGACATAATGAATAAGCTAGATTTAGTAAATATCATTTTATATTTAAATCCTGAAGCTAAATTTTCAGTATGGGAAACAAATGATATAAAGCATTATCATGGTGAAGATAATCCATTGGTACGTTTTAATATGTTTGTAGATTGGAATAAAACGAATATAAAAGACTGCCCATCCGAAGATGAAATAAAAAATGTTGATATGAATCTTGTGCATGAAAATGAAGAAAAGAAACGAAAAGAAATAAGAAATGAATATTATAAAAATGATTTAGGTATGAAAAAAGGTTACATGGATTATAAGCAGGAAAAACCCGATGCAACCTTTTCTGACTATTTAGATTATATAGAATCTATTTGATCTGGTTTTTGTTCGTCTGGTTTTGATTCTTCTTTATTTTGACTGCCAAGAACTAAAGGAGCGGTCATTATAATTTCTTTTGCCCAGACAATGCCATCATCAATAAAACTAATGCTTTTTAATAGACCGTTTGTCGTGGGATCAAAAGGCATGTCTTTTAAAGCTTTAACAAGATCATTGTATTTAGTAAAAATCGTATTCAATAAAGATTGTCGGATTAACGTTTCTTGTTCTTGGCTCATTTCTTTTTTCCTTTATGTTTAGAAGATTTCTTTTTTTCGCCAGCTTCACTATATGCAATAGCAACAGCTTGTTTTTGCGGTTTACCTGCCTGCATTTCTCTACGTATATTTTCAGAGAAACCTTTCTTTGTTTTTGCAGCTTTTCCTTTGACTAATGGCATGATTATATCCCCAGTGCTTTTAATCCAGCGATGGCTTTCTGTAAATCTTGCACGATAATGTTATTAGCAAGTTCAGGTTTTGCTGTGACGGCATAGTTAATGATTTGCGAAACAATTCCTATAAGCATATCAATTTCGAGTTTATTCATGAAGGCATCCTTTTGTTGATGAAATCTTTTACTTTATTTTCTCGACCCAACTTCAGTGCATTTAACGGTGAGAGCATGCCAAATTCTGGATTGATTTGCTGAAACCAGTCCCATGCTTTTTTTTCATCATTGCGAAAATGTTTTTTAACTTTTTCGAAATATTCTTGCGGAATCATTGCGTCGCCTTATAAAAAAACCCCGACGGATGAGATCGGGGC
>Ga0207695_10001585_pt1 | contig 36947 bp, 27 predicted proteins | sample KBSC54metaG_FD_184354 | JGI IMG/M metagenome (GOLD analysis project Ga0207695, IMG submission 184354) | Corn rhizosphere microbial communities from Kellogg Biological Station, Michigan, USA - KBS C5-4 metaG (SPAdes) (version 2) | ecosystem: Host-associated > Plants > Roots > Rhizosphere > Soil... | reverse complement strand
GGTGTCGTACTGGGCGCTCGACGCGGATGCGTCGATTGCTCGTAGTCATACGCGAACGAGACGAGTCGCGTGTCCGAGAGCGCACGGCCGAGCAACTCCATCCCGATTGGTAGACCGTCGGGCGTGAATCCGGCGGGCATGCTGAGTGCCGGCAATCCGGTGACGGCGCTGAGTTGACAATTGGCGCCTCGTTGCGGCTCGCCGATGTGTGCGGCTTTGCGTCGGACAGTCGGATAGACGATCGCGTCGAGCTTGGCCGAGTCGAGGAATGCGACGAGCATGTCGCGCGCGGTCGTACGACGAGCGAGCGCCGCGCGATAGAGCTCGTTGTCGCGCGTGCCATTCGACTCGCGCGCATGCAATGGTTGGTCGAGCGCGATGTCATACAAGCCGTTGTCCAGCGCTTCGCCGAGTGACTTCAGCGGCGCGTTCGGAATTTCGGCGAGGTAGCCGATGAGATCATACTTGAACTCGAAGTTGATCACGCTGGCGCGACTCGCGATGCTGTCGAGTCCCGGGATCACGACATCGACGAGCGTCGCACCGCGTGCTTTCATCTTCTCCAGCGCTGCGCGGATGATTCGCGTCGCCTCCTGGTCGTCAGCCTCGGCGCCGAAGTATTCGGTGAAGACCCCGATGCGCGCCCCACGCAGCGAGGTCGTGTCGAGGGCATTGACGAAACGCGGCGTCGGTTGATTGTCGAGCACGTGGGTCGCGCTGTCCGCCGCGTCGGGTCCGACGGTGGCGTCGAGCGCAATCGCCAGATCCGTCACCGAGCGTGCCAAGGGACCGGCGACGTCTTGCGTGTGAGAGAGCGGGACAATGCCGGTGATGCTCGTGAGGCCTTTCGTCGGGCGGAGACCGAACAGATTCTGCACGGCCGACGGAATGCGAATCGAGCCGCAAGTGTCCGATCCCCACGCCACCGCAGCGAAGCTCGCGGCGACCGCGGCGCCACTACCGCCGCTCGAGCCGCCAGGATTGCGGTCGGGGTCGTACGGATTGCACGTCTGTCCACCGATCGAGCTAATGGTCGTGATGCCGCTCGCGAACTCGTGCATGTTCGATTTGCCGAGTATGACGGCGCCCGCTTCGCGGAGCTTGCGGACTTCGAGTGCGTCGTCGGGCGTTCGCATTCCGGCTAGGGCGATGGTGCCTGCCGACGTGATCATGTCACGCGTGCCGTAGTTGTCTTTGACGATGACCGGAATGCCGTGCAGCGGGCCGCGGAGTTTCCCGCCTTTACGCTCGGCGTCGAGGGCGGCTGCTTCAGAGCGCGCGTTGGGGTTGAGACGAATGATCGCGTTGAGCGCGGGGCCCGCGTGATCGTACGCGTTGATGCGTGCAATGTACGCGTCGACCAAGTCGACCGAGCGTAGGCGGCCGGCTTTCATTGCCGATTGCAGTTCTGTGATGCTCGCTTCGTAGACGACATCGGTTCGCGGCGGTGGGGTGGTTTGTGCGTGGAGCGCCGCCGCGACAGTCAACGCCAGCAATACCGAGACTCGTTTCATTTCGCCGCCGCGACTGTCTTCATCTCCTTCTCGACGGCCATGAGCTCCGCCTTCGCGTCAGCTACGACTTGCCGTTGTGTCGTCGTGGGTGGCAAGAAACTTCCTTGCTGCGCGCCGGTGCCATTGAAGAATCGCGCGACTCCACCGAGCTTCGCGCGAACACCGTCGCGGCCGCCGGTCAGTCGGCGCTCGAGTGCGACGAGGTGGGTCGAATCCGCTCCGCTCGTTGAAGCGCGACGCGACCGGATCTCGGCCGCGCGCTGTTCTGTTTGAATTTGAACATTCTGGACGTCGACCAGAAATGTTTCGCGCGCTTTCTGCTGCGCGAGCGTTGCGGTGCTCGCTGGATCGCCACGCACTTCGAAAGTGCGCGACGCTGTGTCGCCGTCGACGTTGAGCGTGACGGTGTACACGCCGGGCGCGACGTATGGTCCACGCAGCCCAATGTCGTGCGGTGGAATCGGAAGCTGCACGACCGCTTCGACGCGCGCACGTCCACCTCGTCCGCCACCCGCTCCCGCTTCCGCTGGCGGGCCTCCTTCTTCGCCACCGAATCCGCCCGCACCCGCAGACGCCGGCGGCGGGGCATGGCGCAGATCCCACGACACACGATGCAACGCCTTGGGCGATGTCGGCCCATCCAGTTCGCGAATCACCTTGCCGCCCGTGCCGTGCACGACAATCCGCACCTTCTGCGCTGGCTTCGCCAGATGATACGTGAACGTCGCGCCCTCCGCCGGATTCTCCGCGGTGTACATACTTTGTGCGGTGTTCGAGATGTCCTCCCAGTATTGCAGCAGCGTCGCGCGCGGCACCGGAAAGAGGTACATCGGCTTGCTCGCGATGGCCGGCGACCAATCCGCTATCGGCGATGCGTCGTCGAGAATCCACACGCTCCGGCCGTGGGTGGCGAGGATGAGGTCTTTCGTGCGCGGATGGATGACGATGTCGTCGTAGCGCGTGGTTGGCAGATTGGCGGCGAGTCTCGTCCAGTGCGCGCCGCTGTCATTGCTCACGAACAGGAAGCGCTCGGTGCCCGCGAACACGACGTTCGCCTTGCCTGGATATTCTTGAATGCTGCGCACCGAGCCGTCGTTCGGTAGTCCGTTCGTGATGGACTTCCACGTTTTGCCGAAGTCGGTGGTCCGAACGATGTATGGCGCGAAGTCGCCGACGCGATGTTGGTCGAACGCGACGTACGCCGTGCCTCGTGACGCGTTTGACGCAACGATGCGCGCGACGTAGCTGCCGTCGTGAACTCCGGCATTCGCGATCGCGGCGCTCAACTCGTGCCACGTCTTTCCGCCGTCAGTCGAGATCTGGACGTTGCCATCGTCGGTGCCCACCCACAGCACTTTCGCGTCGATTGGCGACTCGGCGATTGCTGTGAGTTGGCTGAAAGAGGATTCGCCATCGTTCTTCGAGATCTTGATGTCTTTGTCGCGCACGCCCATGAGCGTGAGCGTGTCGCGATTGATCTTCCGCGTCAGATCCTCCGTGCGCGTCCACGTCGAGCCGAAGTCTTTCGAGATGAAGAGACGATTGCCGCCGATGTAGACCGTGCCGGCGGTGTGCTTCGATGCGATCAGCGGTGCGTCCCAATCCCAGCGATACGCCGAGTCACCTTTCGGCGGCTGTGGTTTGATGTCGAGTCGGTCGCCGGTCTCAGGATCGAAGCGCTGCACGTTGCCACCATCGGACGATGTGTAGACCACGCGATACCCCGCTTTGTCCACCGCTTGACCGGTGCCATCGCTGAAGCCGATCTGCTTCCAGTCTTGATTCAGAATGCCGAGCCAATGCCGCGTGGCGCTCGGTCCCATCCAGGAGTGCGTGTCCTGCAAGCCGCCGTAAATCCAATACGGGTCGCGATCGTCGACGGCGATCTTATAGAACTGTCCAATTGGAATGTTGTTCACGCGCACGTAGGTGAGGCCCAAGTCCCAGCTCTCGTGCAGGCCGCCGTCGCCGCCGACCAGCGTGTGTCGCGTGTCGCGCGGATCGATCCACATTGTGTGGTGATCGGTCTTGAGACCGACGTCGTACGTCGGCGAGTTCGGCATGTTCTCGAACGTTGCGCCGCCGTCCTCGCTCTTGAAGATCGTGACGCCGAGCTCCCAGATGCGCTTGTCGTTCGTGGGATCGATGTACGGCGCGCTGAAATACATAGGGCGCGGATTGGATCGACTCATCTTTTTCCAGGTCGCGCCCGCGTCTTCGCTGCGATACGTGCCCGACTCCGTCGCATGCTCGACGAGCGCGATCACCACGTCGGGATTCGACTGCGCGATCGCGAGTGCGATGCGGCCCTTGTCGCCAGCGGGAATTCCATTCCCGAGCTTTTTCCAGGTCGCGCCGCCATCAGTCGTCTTGTAGATCGCGCTGCCCGGTCCGCCGCCGTTGTAGCCAAACGTGCTGCGCAAGCGTTGATACGTCGCCGCGTAGAGCACGTTCGGATCGCGCGGATCCATCGCGAGATCCGTCGCGCCCGTTAGTGTGTCGACGTAGAGAACCTTCGTCCACGTCTTGCCGGCGTCGGTCGTCTTGAACACACCGCGCTCGGGATTCGGTTTCCACAAATTTCCGGCAGCGGCAACGTACGCGACGTTTGCATCGGTCGGATGCAGCACGACGCGGCCGATGTGTCGCGTTTCTTCGAGTCCTAAATGCTGCCAGGTGGCGCCGCCATTGGTCGAGCGGTACACGCCGCCCCCCCACGACGTGCTCTGTCGATTGTTCTGTTCACCGGTCCCGGCCCAAATGATCTGCGAGTTGCCGGCAAAGATCGCGAGGTCGCCGAACGTGTTGTCGGGTTGGCCATCGAAGATCGGCGTCCAGAACGTGCCGTGATTCGTCGTCTTCCAAATGCCGCCCGACGCCGCGGCGACATACATAGTAGACGGATCTTTGGGATCGACCTCGATGTCATGGATGCGACCACCGGTGGCCGCGGGGCCGATCGACCGGAAGTGTAGTGAGTCAAATGGCGACTGAGCGATCGCGGTGGCCGGAACGAGCGCGACAATGGCGAAACGGAGAGCGATGCGCACGACGAGCGACTCCGATGGTGGGAGAAGAGTGGGAGTCGCTCAATGTGTCGAGCGGATGAGGGTTACGAAAGTCCGCCGGTTCTGCGGATCACGCTTGCGCCGCGCTCCCTCACGCGTCATCCATTAATTGTCACATGCCGGGTAGACCCAGGAGGTCCATATGAAGAAGAAAGGCAATCGTTCGATCCCGGATTTCTCGCGAAAGCGTCCAAGCTCGCCCACGGTGCCGTTGAATCAGCAGCAGCCGACGCCCGTTCGCGCGGCACCGCCGTCGCCGACCGTCAAGCCGCACTCGACGTCATCGAAATCGGGTCGCCGCGGCTCATAGCTCCACGTCGTCGGTGGTTCGATTCAGAAAGTGACATCGAACGTGCCCGCGGTGACCTCACGCGTCGCCGGCGCTCCGCCCGACACGAGCATTTGAGGCGTGAATCCGCGCTCAAGCATCGGGTGCCGCTCGCAGTCGCATCGTCAGCCTTGCGCCGCCACCGGGGGTGTTGTCCGCGCACACCGTTCCGCCGAACTCCTGCACGAAGCGGTGGACCAGGGCGAGGCCAAGACCGGTGCCCGTACCGATTGCCTTCGTTGTATAGAACGGATCGAAGGCGCGATGCGGCTGCTGAAAGCCCGGTCCCTCATCTTCGAAGACCACCAACACTGAAGTCCCGTCGCGAGTCGCGTCGATGCGCAGGGCCGTGCCATCGCCGTCGCGGAGCGCATCGAGGGCGTTGTTCGCGATGTTGATGATCGCATGCTGAAGTTTCTGCGCCTGCGCGACGACATAGAGATCACCCGCGACGTGCAGCTCGATTGTCTTTTCCGCCTGTGCGAATACGTGTCGCCGAAGCCCGACCGCTACCTCGACCGCGCCGAGCAAGTGAACGTGCTCGAGTTGCTCCGTCGACTGCCGGGCGAAGTGTAAGAGATTTCGCACGAGATCACGCGCACGCAGTGATTCGGCCACCAATGGTCCGACCATACTTTCGCACAACTCACGTGCCTTCGGGTCTTCCGAGTCCGCGAGATCCATCTTGATGCATTCGGCAATGCCGAGGATGCCCGCGAGCGGGTTGTTCAGCTCGTGGGCAAGACCCGCCAGCATCTCGCCCATGGCGCGCAGCTTCTCGTGTTGGACGAGCTCTTGTTGAGCGCGGCGCAGGTCGTCGAGCGTTTGGGTCAACTCACGGTTCCTCGCGTGCAGCTCTTCCCGAGAATGCCGGACGCGGTCGGCCATTCCGTCGAAGCTGTCAGCGACGAGTTGGAATTCCTGATACCGCTGCGGCGCGACGCGCACGTGATCGGCGCCTTCACTGAGCTCGCGCACCGCGGTCGACAGATCGTAGAGCGGAAGCATCACCCGCCGCCGCAGCAGATGCGCCAAGAGAATCGCCGCGAGCGCGAACGCGAGCGCAACGGCTCCCGTCGCGATCTGCAATCGATGCAATGCGGACTCCTGTTCGGCGCGAAGCACCGATCGCTGATCGTCGCGCTCGGCGATGAAGCTCCGAACTGATTGCTCGAGCGCCGCGGCGTGCGCGGTGAGCGTTCCCACGCGCGCGCGCGCCGCTGACGAATCGCCGCTCGATAACAGATCGAATGCGTGCTGCGCCGCGACCTCGAAATCCTGATGCGCCTCCTTGATCGCCTCCACTTTGAGGCGCGCGCTCAGCGGCATTTCACGAAATAGATATTGCCGAATCTCCACGTACGCCTGCTGTCCGCGATCATGAAACTCGGCCAGGTCTGCCGCACTCGGCTTCTCGAGGTAGCGATACGCCACTAGCTGCTGGCCATACGACGAGCTCACGATCGCGTCGGCAATTTGCTGCTCGGCCATCGATTGCTCTGTGCCGTTGTCGACCTCTTTGTGTATCGAGTTGGAGAGCGCCACGAAGGTCAACACCGATGCGGTCACGATGACGCCGAACGTAATGGCGCTGACGAACATCACCCGTCGCAGTGAACGCCGGCGCGCCTTCACGCCGTTCACCGGCGCGACCGTGGTAACGAAACCGCCACGTCGACGGCTTTCGACCCGGTGGAGGTGACCTCCGCGATGTGGTATGACGGACTCGGATCTCCATGTGCGTCGAATGTGATCGGTCCGGAGATACCCGGAAACGCCGGCCGCGTCGAGCCGAGCTCCGACAGGTAATTGCGAATTGCCTCGCGATCATCGCCTCCATCTCGGATTGCCTCGGCGAGTAATCGCACCGCCTGATACGCCATCAAGTACTGATCGGTGTACTCCTCCCCGGCCCAGATCCGACTGAACCGCTCTCGCAAGGCCCGCTCGGCTGGCGTTGGATTCCCAATGTCGAGGAAGCGAACGTATCGAACGCCGACGATACTTCCGGTCGTGTCGACCCGAAGTCCAGGACCGCTGAAGCCATCACTCGCCAGCACGCGAAGGTTCGGCAGTGCTGCGCGCAATGTCGGCAGCAGATGTCGCAGTTCCGGTGCCCTGCCTAGCCACACGAGCAATTGCGGACGGGAGCGCGCAATCGCATTCGCGACATCAGCGATGTCGTCGAAGCCATCACCCTCCGAATACGGCCCTTCGTACACTGGAGCGATACCGCGCGCCGAGAGACCGCGAACGAAGGTTTCGTGCAGCGCGCGACCATAGTCGTCGTTGACGTACGCGACCGCGGTCCGCGGATGCGTCGAATCGGCGAGCACGATGCTGGCGAGGAATGCGCCTTGATGAGAATCGCTCGCGACGAGTCGGAAGCTGTAGCGACCCGCTTGGCTAAATAGCGGCGCCGTTGTCGTCGGCGCGATCTGCACCAGGTGATGCTCGTTGTAGACTTGCGCCGCCGCCAGACTCGCGCTGCTGTTCGTGTGGCCGACCACCGCGAGGATTGTTGGATCGGTCGCCAAACTTTCTGCGGCCGCCAGTGCCACCTTGGCCGACGTCGATGATAGCCCGCGCAGAATTTGCAGCTGAAGCGGGCGGCCGCGAATTCCACCGCTGGCATTCACGTCGTTCGCGGCTAGAGTCGCTCCGCGCTCTCCATCGCCGTCAAGGACGAGGCCGATCCGAATCGGCTTGGGCGAGCCGCAGCCAATGCCCGCTGCGCAGAAGATCGAGAGCAATAGGAGTCGTCGCATCGCTCGCAGCCTCATCGTCGCGGGGCACAGGAAACCAGCGGCCAAGTCCGGTGGACAGTCTAAAGTATCGGTCGCGGGCCAGCCGGTCTTTACCAGTTTGCAGTCTTGTATGACGATCGCGAGCCAAACCGTAGGTCAATGACGATCAATGACTTGGGCGATTTGGTCGAATCCGGGCCGGACGACGAAGGGTCTACCGTCAGCCTGGTAGACCCTTCGTCGCTACGCCAATGCCTCGCCGAATTGCATCAGTCGCCGGTCGCGGGAATTGGATGTTCGGCCGTCATCTGCTTCGGCTTCATGCCGACCCAGCGTGAGAACGTCTGTCGCCACTCATCGAGGATCTCATATCCCGTCGGAATGACCAGCAGGGTCAGGAACGTCGACGTGATCACGCCTCCCATCACCGCAACGCCGAGTGGCGCGCGGAATTGCGCACCTTCGCCGCGGCCAAGTGCGACCGGGATCATGCCGGCGATCAGCGCGAACGTCGTCATGAGAATCGGACGCAGACGAATCGAGCCAGCCTCGATCAGCGCCTCACGGAGCGGAAGGCCGCGCTCCTCGCGCGCCCATTTCGCGAAATCGATCAACAGAATCGCGTTCTTCGCCACGATTCCCATGAGCAGGATCACTCCGATCAAGCTCATGATGTTGATCGTCATGCCGGTGATCGCCAGCGCCACCATCACGCCGATGAGCGACAGCGGGAGCGACATCAAGATCGCCACCGGATCGACGAACGACCCGAATTGCACGACGAGAATCAGATACATCAGCAGCACAGCCAGCCCGAGCGCCGAAAAAATCTGCCCGAATACTTCCGCCTGTGACTCGGCGTCTCCACCAATGGTGAAGCGCACGCCAGCAGGGAGCTGCATCTTCTCGAGTCGCGACTGAATATCTGCGGTGACATCGCCCGGTGCGCGCCCCGATGTGTTGAGCTCGACTGTCACGACTGGATCGCGATTCAAGTGATCGATGATCGCAGGACCAACGCCACTCTTGATCGACGCGACCTGACCAAGCGGCATTGTCGTCGGTACGCCGTTCGGGCCGACCACCATCATCGGGAGCTGCTCCAAGTCTGACGCGCGCTGACGCGATTCCGGCGTCAGTCGAATCGTGACCTTGCGCGACTTGCCCGACGGATCGATCCAATAGCCCGCGTCGATGCCGGCGAAGGCTGGCCGCAGCGACTGCGCGACTTGACCAACCGTGAGACCGAGCGCGCCCGCAACGCCACGATTGAGATCGATCTCGAGCTCCGGCTTCTGACCTTTCGTCGAAAGCCCGATGTCGACTGCGCCCGGCACTTTCTGTACTTCAGCGCGCACCATCTCCGCGGCCTGCGACAGAGCGGCGACGTCTTGTCCGCGAAGCTGAAGCTGGATTTGCTTGAATCCCGCGTTGAAGTCGCTCGTGAACACCGAGATCGTCGCGCCTGACATGCGTCCCGTCTCGTGCCGAAGTTGCTCCGCGAGCTGCTCGATGGAAACGTGACGTTCGCCTTTCGGCACGGTACGAACATAGATGTTTCCTTCATCCACGCCGCCGGTCGCGCTGTTGCCCAGCGTGGTGTAGGTGTAGCGAACTTCGGGATGCGAGCGCGCGATGTTTGCCGCTTCTTCTGCTTTCAGTCGCGTGTACTCGAGGTTCGACCCCGGAGGCGTCTCGAGCGCCATGATGAATTCGGCGCGGTCATCCTCCGGGAAAAATCCGGTGCCGACCGTTCGGAACGGCTTGACCTGCTGCGGCAGCAATACGAACGCCGCAAGACCCGCTGCGATGATCACAACCCGCCCGGTCCAATGTACCCGGCGTGTGTTGAGACCAAAGACGACGATGGCAATACCGACCAGCGCGGCCGCCAAGCCGGTGAGTCCTCGGCTCGGCAGGAAGAACGACGCAAAGAACGTCAGGGTCGCGATCGTCACCATTGCCGCGCGGTGATCGAGCGCCCACGCGATGACATGCTTGTAGTTCTCCGCTTGACGATTGAACCACGCGTTGAATTTGTCGAGCTGCCGCGTAATCCATCCGCGCATGTGAGGCGGCTTGTGCGGATCCGGCCAGTACGCCGACAACATCGGGTCGAGCGAGAACGAAACGAAGAGCGACACCGCCACCGAACACGCGATGGTGAGCGCGAACGGCTTGAACCATTGGCCACCGATGCCTGGCATGAAGCCAATCGGCACGAACACCGCAAGAATCGAGAACGTCGTCGCGGCGACGGCGAGTCCGATCTCATCGGTGCCATCGTGCGCCGCCGTGAAATGGTCTTTCCCCATCTCGACGTGTCGCACGATGTTTTCGCGCACCACGATCGCGTCGTCGATCAGAATGCCGATCGCCAATGATAGTCCGAGGAGCGACATCGTCTCGAGCTTGAACCCCATTGCCCAGACCGCGATGAAGCTCGCCAACACCGAGATCGGCAGCGCGACGCCGGTGATCACCGTCGAACGCCATGAGTTGAGGAACAGGAAGACCACGAGCACCGTGAGCACGGCCCCCAGCACCAGGGCCTCCTCGACGTTGCTGACGGCGTGCGTGACGCGCACACCGGAGTCCTTCACGAGATCCATCTTCGTACCCTTTGGCAACGTCGTCTCGATCTGCGCCAAACGATCGCGCACCTTCGAGGCTACCTCGGTCGTGCTGTAGCCATTCGACTTCTTGACGTCGATGCCGATCGCTTCTTGCCCGTTGTACAGCGCGAGCGTCCGCGGCTCTTCAGTGGCATCCTTGATCGTCGCCACCTGGCCCAGCCGGACAAGCGCGCCATTGCGGTCGGCGACGACGAGGTTCTCGAACTCGGCGGGATTCTCCAATCGTCCGCGGAGTCGAATCGCGCGTTCGTCCAATTCGCCGTTCACACGACCGACCGGCGCCGCGAGATTCTGCGCCTCGAGCGCTTGGACCACTTGTGCGACGCTCACATTGGCCGCCTGCAGTTTGTGCGGATCCACCTCCACCGTGAGCTCGCGCTCGACCTTCCCGAAGATCTGCACGTCGGCGACGCCCGGGATCGCGCGCAACTCGCGCGTAATGCCGGGATCGGCGAGTCGTGTGAGCTCGGCCGGTGACAACACCGATGACGAAATCGCAATGGAGACGATTGGCCGGTCGGTGTTATTGAACTTCTGAATGATCGGCTCTTTCATCTCCGCCGGCAGATCCGAGCGAACGGACGAGATTGCGTCGCGGACTTCCTGCGACGCCACGTTCATGTCTTTGCCGAACAGGAACTCGATCATGATCATCGAGTAGCCGTCGTAGGCTTTTCCCATGATCCGCTTCACGCCGGAGATCGAGCCGATCTGCTCCTCGACCGGCTTGAGTACTTCGCTCTCGACGACATCCGGTGAGGCACCCGGGTAGACGATACCCACCGTGAGGAACTGCGGCGTCACGTCGGGAAACTCGTCGGTCTTGAGCTTGAGCAATGCGAACAAACCGAAGATCACCAGCGCGACCATGGCCACGACGGTGATCAGCGGGCGCTTGATCGCGAAATCGGAAATGATCATGGCTTCCTCATCGTATCCTGCGGTGCACTCACCTTGATCGGCGTCTTCTCGGAGATGCCGCGCGCGGCGCCGAGAAGGATCGTGTCGCCGGGCGTCACACCCTTTCGGATTTCCACCGTCTCCGTCGCTGCGTCGCGAATTCCCAACTCGACTTCTGTCTTCTCGACGACGCCATTCTTGATTCGCATGACGAATGGGTGCAGCTCACGCTCGTCGACTGCCGCAATGGGTACGACCGGCGCGGATCGTACTTCGCTCGCGACATGGCCGTCGGCGAACAACCCGCCGACCAGCACTCCGCCCGCGTTCGGCAGCGACGCGATAATGCGGACCTGTCGCGTTGCCGGATCGGCCACGGGATTGATGCGCGTGATGCGTCCCGTAAACTGTCGCCCGGGATACCCATTCACGGAGAAGTCGACGGGAGCGCCGATACGGATTGCCGATAGCTGGTCGGCGGGCACCGATGCCTCGAGCCGCATCGTTGCTGGATTCACGACGGTGAACATCAGCGCGCCAATCTGCACGATGTCGCCGGCACTCACCTGTCGCGCGCTGACGATTCCCGCGAACGGCGCCTTCACGGTCGCTTTACTCAGCTGCTTCTGAGCATTGGCCAACTGTGATTTCGCATTCGCGAGCTGTGCCTCGGCTGCCGAATACTGATTGCGCGCGAGCTCGAGATCGCGCTCCGCGATCGCGCCTGCTTTGATCAGCGCTTCATTGCGCTCGACCTGACGCTTGTTGACGTCGACGGTGTTCTGCGCGGTGGTCACCGCGGCGCGCGCCGATAGCTCCGCTTCGCGCAATGCTGAATCGTCGATGCGAGCAAGCGTTTGCCCCTGCGCGACACGCTGCCCCTGCTCGGCCTGCGTTTGCAGCACGGCGCCTGCGACTTCGGCGCGGACCGTCGCCTGCTCTTCGGGCTCCAGGGTTCCCGAGATCGCGGGACCCGAGCGAATCTGTTGCGCGCGTACGACCGCGACGTTCTCCGGACCGACAAGCATGGCTGCCGGTGTCGTCGCCGCTTTCGTGTCACCTGCTCCCTTGCAGGCGGCAAGCGCTCCGAGCGCCAACACCGCCATCATCATCGTGGCGCTCTGGCGAATCACTTCGTGGTTCCTTCCCCAAATCATGGTTGAATGCTCCCTGTGAACCCGCCCGTGCCGCCAGCGGCCTGTGGAGAACTTCCCGAACGTTGTTGTTGTGTTTGTTGCTGCTGTTGCTGCTGTTGCTGTTGTTGTTGCTGCTGGACTGCACCGGCTGCGCCCTGCGTCGAGCTTGCTGCGCCGGTTCCTGATTGAAGCGGCAGATCGCGCAGCAGGGCGAGCCTCACTCGGGCGACGGCGAGATTACGCGCCGCTTGCGCGCGGTTCGCCAACGCCTGCTCGAGCAGCAGCCGCGATTGTGCGAGATCTGTTTGCGTCGAGATCCCCTCACGGTATCGAACCTGATCGATTGCATACGCGCGTTGCGCTTGATCTGCCGTGCCGCGGCTCGCGTCCCATGTCGCTTGCGCTTCTTCGAGCGAGTTGAGCGCGACGCGTGTATCGAGCCCGGCGAATTGACGCGTTTGTTCTCGCTGCGCGCGCGCCTGCTGCAATCCCGCCTGCGCGATCAGCTGATCGCCTTTGATGCGACCGCCGTCGAAGATCGGGAAGTTGGTCGATACTCCGACCGTCCAGTTGTTCACGCCTGCGCTCAGAGCTGGGAACACGTTGCTCGGGAAGTACAGACGTTGATAGTTCGACACGATCGCGAGCGACGGAATTCGCTCGGCGCGGGCGACGCGGACCTGCGCTTCCTGCGCGCGCACCGCTTCTTCGACTTCACGCATCGGCGCGCGGCTCGAGACCGCGGTGTCCGTCGTCACGTTCGCCGCGATCGCCGGAAGCGTCGGTCCATTCGCGCCTTCGATGCCCGTCGTGAGCTGAAGCGCGTCATCGAGCGGCATGTTGAGCAATTGTTTGAGCCGCAGATACGCGACCTGACGATTCGCTCGAGCCTGAATCGCGACCGGAAGCTGGTTGTCATGCGTGACCTGTGCGCGGAGCAACTCATACTCTGACGCATTGCCGACTTGCTTCGAGACTTTGGTCTGCGCCAGCACGGCTTCGGTTTCCGCAACCGACGAGTCGGCGATGGTAACGAGTTGATCGGCCAACGCGGCGTCGTAGTACGCGGACGTTACGTCGAGCGAAACCTGCGCGCGCTGCGCCGCGACTTCGATGTTCGCCGAGCGAACCTGCGCCGCGGCGGCTTGATTCTGCGCGGAGATGCGGCCGCCGGCGAATACGTTTTGCGAGAAGCTCAAGCCGCCCGACCACTGGTTGGTCGCGCCGAAGCTGGTCTTGCTCAGATCGAAGCCGCCCGTGCTCGACTGCGTCTTGGTCGTGTCGGTCTTCGGCGCGCTCGATGACGCAAAGCCTGAAAACTGGGACTCGAGTGTTTTTGTATAGCCTGCCGTCGCGTTGAGCTGTGGCAAGTATTGGCTCCGCGCCTGGTATTGTTGTCCGGTCGCACGCACGACGCCTGCTCGCGCGAGCTCGACGGTTTGGCTTTGTGCTTGGGCGATCTTGAGTGCGTCGTCGAGGGAGAGGCGGACCATCGCGGCGGCGCGCGCTCCGGCCGTTGGTTGTTGCGCGCGCGCGGGCGCGACGGAGCCAGCGAGTAGCGTGGCGGCGGTGAGAATCGCGACGACGGCTCTGGTGAACGGCGCGTCGAGTCTATGCGGCGCACCGCGAACGGCGACAAGGATCATGGTGGTGTCTGAAGAAAGTCTGTCGATGGACACGGTCATTCTCCGGCAGCGGAGCGCATGACCGGCGCGCGGTATCTATTTGGGTCGACGCCCAGGGCGCGCATGAAAACCCGTACGTAACGCGCGGGTGCTTCTGATTCAGGCTGTGGGAATGCAGTCGGCATGACGTCGCGTGAGATCGCGTCGCCGATCATCGAGCTCATGAGCATGGCCACCGCGGTCGATGTGTCGGCGTCGTCAGCCGCGACGCCGGTCGTCTGCAGACGCTGGGCGTAGCCGCTCAAGATGGCGCCGGCGCAGTTCGGCCCTTCGCAGATCAGGACCGCGGCGGCCGGTCGATCCTCCATCTCGCCAAACGAGGTGCGGATGATCGCCCGATTCTCGCGCAGGTGATGAAGGATGGCCGAGCACCACTCGGTCATTTCCCGTTCAGGATCGAGGGGAATGTCCGGGAGATCGGGGATCGGTGAAGCCGCGACGTGCGCTTGCATGAGCGCCTCGAACAGCGCGGCTTTGGAGCCGAAGGTGCGGAACAAGGTGACTTCGTTGACGCCCGCCTCGATCGCGATGAGGCGCGTCGTCGCGCCGCGGAAGCCGTGTTGTGCGTAGACTTTCTTCGCGGCGTCGAGAATTCGGTCTCTGATGTCCATGGGCGCGAAGCCTAGGGACTTTCCTGACGCGATGCAAGTGGTTACTTACTTGCTCCATCTGTTTCCCGCGAGGCTCCCAACAACGGAGCGCATCAGCTCACGCCATGACGGCGCAGAACTTCAAGCACCGCATCGCTTACATCAGGCTTGTCCGCAACTCGCGACACGTTTGCCCCTTTGCCCAGCAACGCCTCGACCACTCCGGCGTAATCGCCTGATGAAGCGCGCGGGCTATTCCTCGAACCATGAAGCGCCCAGTCCAGCGGCGTAGCATTGAACGTGTGCTCGACCGGCTCAAGCGGCGCTCCACGTCCAACGAGCTCGCGCACAAGCTCTGCGTTGCCCAACCACGCGGCAAAATGAAGCGCCGTCGCGCCATCGGTGCGCTGTGCATCCACTGGCCAACCGACGGCCAACATGCGCCGTACGGCGCTCGTATTGTCGTCCTCCGCCGCGTCGACCACGGCAGAGAGTTCGTCGCTCGATAAATCGTGCGCGATCTCTGGTCGCCGCGCGATCAGATCGTCGACAACTGCCTCATCGCCGACAGTGCACGCCTGCACCAGCCGGAGCACGTCAGGGCTCCGCTCCGAGAGGAGACGGAAAACGTCATCGTGCCCAAACGCCCGCGCGACGGCGTACGCCGTCTTTGCTCGGCCAAGTGTCCAGATGTAGATCGTGCCTCCAGCGCGCGCGTCCCGCATTGGGAAATACTCCTCCGACACGCGCGTGCGAATCGATGCTGGGTCGTCCTCGAGGTGACGACGGACTCGATCGACGTCGCCGAGCGCGGCCGCCATGAGAATGTCGGTGCGACAACCGCGCTCTACGAGAAAACGCGCGATGTCTTGTCGGCTGCCCACCATATACTGAGCCGGCGTGGATTCATGATCCACGTCTCGCGCATCGATGTCCGCGCCATGCGCCAGGAGATATTGCGCGATCTCGAGCGTGCTCGCGAAATGAAGCGGCGTCTGGCCGTCGCCACCGCGCGCGTGTACTAGATCAGGATCTGTGGTGACGAGTGCATCGAGTCGGTCGAGCATCCCCAAACGCGCCGCCGAATGCGCATCAACGCGCGCGCCCCGTTCGATGAGAAACGGAGCGAGCTCCGGATCGCAAAGATCGAGTGCGCCAAAGCTCCCTGCCCACCAATGACTCCGCGCGTTGACGTCAGCACCGTGTCGTAAGAGCAGATCGATCATCTCGCGATTTTGTCGATGAATCGCGGGACCCAGCACCGGCGCACCAAAATCTCCGCCGGGCATTGGATCGTTCAGGCGCGACTTAAGCTCGCGATGCGTGCGCAGCACTGCGGCGACTCGGGAGACGTCGTCGGCACGGACTGCCGCCGCAAGCGCCTCGAATGGATCGGTGGCGACGGCGCGCGTCTCAACTTGCTCTTTGAGAGCGGACCAAGTCGCGAACCCATACTCGCGCGCAATCACATGCTGCGCGTCCGCGAGATTGTTCGCCGATGATTCTTGTTTCGAGACAAACTCGCGAAAGCGACGAATCGCGTCGGGCTCCTGCTGCCGAACGTCATGCAGCAATGCTTTCGCTTGCTTTTTGAGATGCTCGAGATTGGCCCGAGCGGGCAGGTCGCGAGACACAGTGCCTCCTTCTATTCGCCCGGGGTCCGCTGCACAGGGCAGAAGGGGGTGAGTGCTCGGCGTTATCAACGAGCGCAGGCGGGATCATCCCTTTCCGCGGACGGGGCGCAACCTGCATTGCGTCGTAGGATTTTATGATCAACGCGATCCGCTGGCAAGCGGGGGCCATCCGCGCGAGGCGCCGCGATCCGGCTGAACCGGCGCCGTCTACTCGCCGGGACGACGATGCGTGCGCCGCTCGAGCACGACTTCGTCCTGGACGATCATGAATCGAATCACTCGGTCGCGCGCTTCCGGAAATTGTTTGATGCGATCGCGGAATCGATCATTGGAAACGATGCTCGCGCTCAGCTCCCTGGCAAAGGAGAGAATGAAATAATCGGCATCGGTGCCCGCCGGAGCCTGACGCACATGCCCCGCATCGATCAGCTGCTCGTATTGCTTGGGGTCGTCGATCGAATGGCGCAGCGCCGCGTCGGCAACGATGATCGGCTCGAATCCTTCCTGACGGAGCTTGTCGCGAATCGCGATGATGTTCGTCACGCGCGGACGTTCGCCTTCGACCGCGTATGCGACGTTCGATCCATCGACGAGCACGACGTTACTCGTTTCCTCACGTCGAGGTTCTGATTGCACGCTCATGGAACGGTGTTCCTCTTCGTGCGTTTCGCCGCGAGCCTGGCGGCGAGCTTCGCCGCAGAATCCGCCGCCGCGGCCGAATCGGAGCCGGCCAATCTTGTTTGTAAGGCGCGTGCGTGATTCAACTGCGTCGTCGCGCGATCTCGTGCCGTCGATAACAGCGCTTGGACATCCGGATTTTCGGCGACGGCGGCGAGCTGGCCGAGGTAGTCAGTCATGAACTGATAGCTGGCCACTTGCTCCCGCATGAACACGCGATCGAGCGTACGTCCCTCCGCGCGCCGAACCGTATCGATCCGCGCTTGGAACGTTGCCGAGACAGGTTGATTGAGCGCGGGAGCGACCGGCATGAGGTGCAAGCGCTCGGACAACGAATCGGCCGAGTGCTGAAGCTCCGCATGTTCGCGAGCGACTCCAGCGGCGAAGGCGCGCACGCTGTCGACATGCCAACCCTCGAGCTCCACGTCGGCGGCGGCGATCTGCCGCGAATTCATCACGCCTAGCAATGACAGGAGATTTGCGTCGCTGAGCCACCGGACGCGTGGCTTCGCACTCGCTGTATCACTCGCTGTATCACTCGCTGTGTCACGATTGACGTGAACGGCGACGTCTCCCGCTGCTTCATTCGTATCCATGTTCGAGGTGGAACAAGCGAGCCCGGCCACCGCCGCGGCGGCCAGCAAGGAGCTCATTCCTCTCGCGAAATGGTTGCGCATTGTCGACTTCTCCCTGAACGCCCGACCAGCGGCCTCGATAGAAAGAACGCCCGGGCTTTCACCCGAGCGTTCTTTCAAGTAGCGCGCCCAACCGAACTGTCACGGACCAGGCCGATGGAATCAGGGTTTCTTTTTCGTGGAATCGCTTCCGGCCTTTGTGGAATCGGCCGCGCCTGCGGCCGGTGCCGCATTCAGCTTGCTCTGAATGTCCTGCGCTTTCGTCAAATGGGCCTGAAGATTCGGAATCGCTTTGGTGATGAGGTCCTTGAGCTCAGCGTTTTGCGCGGCCCCTTGCGCGGTCTGAGCCGTCTGAATCACGGCTTGATGGTACGAAACCTCATGATCGATGTAGGCCTTGTCCCACGCCGAGCCCTTTGGCATCGCGTTCAGACTGTCTTGCCAGTGCTGCGCCGCGGCCTGACTCGTATCCCCCGCAGGCATTGCCGGCGTGACGTTCAACTTCTTCACCAAATCCTGGCCTTGTTTCCGCAACGCGTGATGGTCGCGCATCATCGTGCGGCCAAATTCTTTGACGTCGGCGCGCGTTCCCTTGGTCGACGCGATCTTCCCTGCGGCGCTGTCAGCGGCATTTGCCGCATCGAGTATCGCCGCGATGTTCGCATCGGTGAGCGCCGCTGGTGCCGGGGTCGCGGGAGCCGGCGTTGCCGCTGCGGCCGCCTTCGCGGCACTGTCGGCGGCGGCCGTCGAGTCAGCTTTGTTGTCAGACTTTGCGCATGCTCCCGACAATACGCACGCGCCGACGAGAGCTGCGGCACGCGCAAGGCGAATCGACATACGTTCCTCCGAACAGTGTGAGACGGGCAGAATGTCGCTGGCTAGCCGTCGCGACTTTAGCAAAATCTGTACGAGCGGCGGCTGTTGCGTCGGCTAACACGGCGGTGTGAGGAACGTCACACGGTTGCAGGCGTACCCAGTAGAGCGGCAACGCGCCACCTCTTCGCTGCTTTCGCGCGCCGCGCTCCACGCAAACCCACTCGAATGAACAAACGGACTCTACAGAGTGCGATCACTCTCGTGATCGCAGGCCTCTCAGCGTCGATTGAAGCTCCTCGGCTCGTGCAGCAACCGTTGCGCGCGACCGTCGAGCTGGCTGACGTCCCGACGGCGGTTGGTAACGCGGTCGAGCACGCCGCGTCGTCCGTTATCGCTAGCCACCTCGGGTTCGATACGAACATCTATCCAGGCGACAAGGCGATGGCCGCGTGGAAGCAGTCCGGCGAGTACGAATGGGTGGGCTATTACCTCAAGGCGCCCTGCCACAGCGACAATTCGTGGTTGGGCACGCGTGAGCGTTTGGTGAACCAAGGTTGGGGCCTTGCGGTGATTTACGTCGGCCAGCAAACGTGGGGAAAGAAGCTCACGCTCGCGAGCGCTCCCAAACAATCGGCCTCGCCCTCGACGACCAAACATTCGAAGGCTTCGAAGAAGTCGCATAAGAAATCACATGCGCGGACGATGACGCGCCGATCGTCGGCGCCGGTCGCCACGACCGGGTCGCGCTGTTCGGCGTCGTATGTCAATTCGATCCAAGGCGCGATCGATGCGCAGGACGCCATCGCGACGACCGCGCGTGAAGGCTTTCCGAAGGGGACCGTCGTGTTCCTCGACATCGAGCACATGGATGTCGTTCCACAGCCAATGCGCGAGTATTACAAAGCCTGGACGCGCGTCGTGCTCGCCGACGGTCGTTATCAACCTGGCATCTACGCGCACACGAAGAACGCCAAGACGATCTACGATGACGTGAGCGACGTCTATGACCAAGCCGGAGTCGATGCCGAGCCGCCGTTCTGGATCGCGGGATCGAGCGGATTCTCGCCTGGCAGCGCCCCGACGGATGTCGGCCATACATTCGCGTCGGCCTGGCAAGGCATGCTCGACGTAGTCCGCACACACAATGGTGTACGTTTGCCGATCGACATCAGCGTCGCATCGGCTGCGTCTCCGAGCCTGGCGTCGGTTCAATAGCGCTGTTCAGCGCTGATCGGGATTCAGTCGCCGGGCTCGGGCACCGGCGCGGCTACGTGAGCCACGGCTCGCCGGCCGAACCGCGCGAGCAGCCGCTCGCGCCATTCATCAAGGATCTCATACACAGTCGGGATCACGACGAGCGTCAAGACCGTCGACGTGATGACGCCGCCGATCACCGCGCGCCCGAGCGGTGCACGGAAGTCCGCGCCTTCGCCCAGCCCGAGCGCGACCGGAATCATACCGGCGATGAGCGCGAGCGTCGTCATCAGGATCGGCCGCAAGCGGATCCGCCCGGCCTCGATGAGCGCTTCACGCCGCGGCAGCCCTCGATCCTTGTGTGCCCACTTGGCGAAATCGATCAGCAGAATCGCATTCTTGGCGACGATCCCCATCAAGAGGATCACACCGATGAGACTCATGAGGTTGAGCGTGTCGCGCGTAATGATGAGCGCGAGCACGACCCCGATGAGCGACAACGGCAGCGAGATGAGAATCGCCAGTGGATCGAGGAACGAGCCGAATTGCACGACGAGAATGAGATACATCAACATCACAGCCACGCCGAGCGCGACGAAGATGCTGCCGAAGACTTCACTCTGGCTTTGCGCTTGACCGCCAGCGGAAACGTGATATCCAGTCGGGAGTTGGACGTCGCGTAGCTTGCGCATCACCGCTTGCGAGACGTTGCCGAACGATGCGCCCTCGACGTTTGCGCCGATCGTGACGACGCGTTCTCGCTGATAGTGATCGATCTGCGACGGGCCGAAGCCTGGAATGATCTGAGCAACTTGGCCGAGTGGAATGAATGCCGGCGCCCCAGTCGACGTCGCACTGGTCCCACTGGGCGGGGATTGCGCGTTTGCGGGCGCGATCATGACAGGCAGCGTGGCGAGATCGTGAGCGTTCTCTCGCGCCGCGGGTGCGAGCCGCACGTGCACGTACCGTGAGATGCCCGACGGATCGATCCACGTTCCGGCGTCGACGCCGGCGAACGCAAAGCGCAGCGAGGTTGCGAGCTGATTCAGGCTGACACCCAGCGTGCCGGCCAATCCGCGGTTCACTCGAACGTCGAATTCCGGTTTTTGGCCGCGGGTCGAAAGTCCGACGTCGACCGCGCCTGGCGTAGATGCCACGATTTTCTCGATTTGCTCGGCGTAGCGGTTGAGCGTCGTCTGATCGGGACCTTGCAGCTGAAGCTGCAACTCTTTCTGCGCGCCGCCGAAGCCGGATGCGTACGTGTACGCCGTCGCGCCGCCGATGTTGCGCATCTCTCCGCGGATGATTTGCCCGAGCTCGTCCTGACTCAGCTTTCGGCTGCGCTTGGGCGTGAGATGAACGTAGATGCTGGCATTGTCCACAGTGCCGGAGCCGGTCGAGCTGCCGACGGTCGTGTACGTATACTCCACCTCGGGTCGCGTGCGAATCATCCGCGCGACTTCCTCAGCCTTGAGCGTTGTGTAATCGAGGCTAGATCCCGGCGGCGTCTCGATGGCGATGTTCAACTCGCTGTTGTCGCTGACGGGAACGAACCCAAACCCGCCGATGACGATTTGCAATCCAATCGCGAAGATGAAGGAGGCGGCTGCGAGGCCGATCATGATCCAACGGTGATCGAGTGCCCAAGCGATGACGCCTTTGTATCGCTCCGCCTGGCGATCGAACCATTCATTGAATCGCTCGAGAGCGCGCGCGATCGGGTTGCGTCGCTCGTGTGCCTCGAGCTGCGGGTCGGACCAGTACGCCGACAACATCGGATCGAGCGAGAATGACACGAAGAGCGACACGAGCACCGCGGCGGCGATGGTGAGCGCGAACGGCTTGAACCATTGACCGGCGATGCCCGGCATGAAGCCGACGGGCACGAACACGGCGACGATCGAGAATGTCGTCGCCGCAACGGCAAGTCCGATTTCATCGGTTCCTTCGTGCGCCGCATGCATGTGATCGGAGCCCATCTCGACGTGTCGCACGATGTTCTCGCGGACGACGATCGCGTCATCGATCAGAATGCCGATGGCAAGCGAAAGCCCCAGCAGCGACATCGTGTTGAGCGTGAAGCCGAACATCAACAGCGGCACGAACGACGCGAGCACTGACACCGGCAGCGCGAGACCGGTAATGACGGTCGAGCGCCACGAATTGAGGAACAGAAACACGACCAACACCGTGAGGATCGCGCCCTCGACGAGCGCTTCCTCGACGTTGCGGACGGAGTTCTTCACTCGCGTGCCGGCGTCCCGCACCACTTCGATGGTGGTGCCCGGCGGCAGCGTCTTTTGCAGATCCTTCACGCGGTCCGTGACGCCCTTTGCGACGGCGGTCGTGCTGTATTCGCGCGACTTCACGATATCGAGACCGATCGCCTGCCTGCCGTTGAACAGCGCCGACGATTTGGGCTCGGCGGCTCCGGCTTCGACGTCGGCGACTTGACCGAGCGTGACGAGCTGACCGCCGCGTTGCGCGATCACCAGGCCGGCGAAGTCCTCCGGATGCTCGAACCGTCCCTCGAGTCGAATCGAACGCTGCTCGAGCGGGCTATTCACATTGCCGACTGGTGCGGCGAGGTTTTGCGCCCGCAGCGCGCTCACCACCTGGTCGATGCCCACACCCGCGGCCGCGAGGTCCGTCGGTCGCACGTTGACGTTCAGCTGCGCGCTGTCTCCACCGACGACGTTGACTTGCGCAACGCCGCCGATCGCGCGCAGATCGCCGGCGAGGCGCTGATCCGCGAGCTGCGTGAGCTGCGGCGGCGTGAGCACCGATGAGGTGATCGCGAGCGAGACGATCGGCAACTGGTTCGGATCGAAGCGCTGGATGATGGGCTCGAGGATTTCCGCGGGGAGCTGCGCGCGCACGGCCGAGATGGCGTCGCGAATGTCCTGCGTCGCTTGGTCTACCGGCTTGGAGTAGACGAACTGCACGATGATCTGCGCGAACCCGTCGGTCGACGTGGAATTGATTTTGTCGACGCCGCTGATGCCGGAGATTTTGTCTTCGATGCGGGTCACGACTTCGCGTTCGACGACGTCCGGCGCCGCGCCGGGATAAGCGATGCCCAGGAAGACGATCGGTGCGTCGATATCGGGAAACTCGTCGGTATCGAGGCGGGTCAGCGCGGCGAGTCCAAACACGACGAGCGCGATCATCGTCACGACCGTGACGATGGGACGGCGAATGGCGAAATCAGAGATGAACATGCATTGCCTCGAGTCGCAACATGTCTGCCGCTGGCGCGCGGCTTGAATCTAGGTCCGAACTATGGAATCACCCGGGTGTTCCCGATGCGTCGCCGGCAGCTTCCTCGACGGTTCCTTGCGCAAGCAAAAGCTCGAGCTCGCGGGCCGAGGCCGTGGGCACTCGGCCACGTAGCTTTATTTGAGCAAGAGTCCGTCGAATTACGAGCCCGTTGACGGACAGGACGGCGATCTTTCCGAGCGCGAGCTGATCGGCGGCGGCCGCGCGAGAGACGATTGCGAGTCCTAAGCCGGCCGCGACCGCCTGTTTGATCGATTCGGTGCCGCCGACGCGCATGGTGTTGGTCAGTCGAACTCCGTGGAGCGCCAGCGCGCGTGCACTGACGTCTCGGGTGCCTGATCCCGGCTCGCGAACGATGAACTGTTCTCGCACCAGCATGCCAACATCAACATCGTTGCGAGGCAGCAGTCGATGTTGTGGATGCGATATGACAACGAGTTCGTCGTCGAGCCAGGGCTGGACCTCTACCTGCGGATGCGACACCGGACCTTCCACGAGGGCGATGTCGGCGCGCGACTCGAGGAGCATGCGCAGCACTGTCCGCGTGTTCGCGCTCGTCGCTCGAATGCGGATCCCCGGATGACGCAGATGAAATCGCCCCAGATACGGTGGCAACATATAGGTAGCGATCGTCGTGCTCGCGCCAATCCGCAACACCCCGCGCTTGAGTCCCCTGATCTCGCGCAACTCCTGTTCGGCGATCCATTCCACGCCGAAAAGCTCGCGAGCTCGCGCATAGAGGGCTTGGCCGGCGTCCGTCAGCCGGATCGAGCGACCACTCCGCTCGAGTAGCGTGAGATTGAGCTGCCGCTCCAACTCATTGAGTGACTTGGAGATCGCCGGCTGGCTCAGATGCAGCGATGCCGCTGCCTTCGTGAAACCGCCGTGATTGACGACGGCGGTGAAGAGCCGGAGGTGATGAAGGTTCATATGTATTACTGATTCTCATGAATGTATGAGAATAATGTACTGGCTTTATGATACTGCGACCGCCTAGCATGCAGTCATGGCTAGCGCCGCTGCATCGATCGCCACTTCCGCTACTCGAAGACCGCCGCCGAGCGCGCTCGTGCCAGGGCTCGCGGTGTCGATCATCGTGTCGGCGATCGCCGTCGGTGGCGGCGCGATCGAGGAACGGACTTTTGGCCGCGCGATCATCGAGCCGCTCGTGCTGGCGATCCTCGTCGGCATGGTCGTTCGTACGGTTCGCGGTGAATCGATCCGCGAAGAGCCGGGCGTCCGGTTCGTCGCCAAAGACTTGCTGGAGCTCGCGGTCTGCTTGCTTGGTGCGACGATGGATGTTCCGCGCCTCTTTGCGTCCGGACCCCAACTCGCGCTCGGCATCGTGGTGCTGGTGGTGACCGCTTTGAGTTTTGGCTATGCGATCGGGCGCGCGGCCGGCCTGTCATCGAAGCTCGCGATCCTCGTCGCCTGCGGCAACGCCATCTGCGGCAACTCGGCCATCGCCGCCGTGGCGCCAGTCATTGGCGCCGACCGCGAAGACGTCGCCGCATCGATCGCTCTCACGGCGGTGTTGGGAGTGGTCGTCGTGCTCGGGTTGCCGCTTTTGATCGGACCCTTGAGCTTATCACACTACCAATACGGTGTGCTCGCGGGGCTCAGCGTGTACGCGGTGCCGCAGGTGTTGGCGGCGGCTTTCGCCGTGAGTGCGCTGAGCGGCCAGGTCGCTACCGTCGTAAAGCTGGCGCGGGTCCTGATGCTCGGCCCAGTGGTTGTCTTCTTCTCGCTGCGGGGTCGAGGGCGGACGCGAAACGATGCTACCGTCTCACGCGCGGCAGTCGTCCCGTGGTTCGTAATCGGATTCGTTGTCCTCGCCACGCTGCGATCGGTCGGCGCCATTCCTGATACCGGCGCCGGCATCGCGAAGGTCGTGGCCGGATGGTTGACGATCGCCGCGATGGCGGCGCTCGGGTTGTCGGTCGACGTCCGCGCGGTGCGGCGTGTCGGTGCGCGTGTCGTGATTGCCGTGGGCGGATCGCTCGTCACGCTGATGATTCTCGCGATCGGGCTGATCCGCCTCTTGGCGATTCGCTAGGAGCGTTCGCTGCGGGGTTGACTAGCTGACGCGGATGACGGCCGCGGCCCACTGCGGGCCGTCGGTGTCTTCCTGATACAGCTTGTCGAGGTCGACACTCACGCCAGCGCCGTCGCGCTGAATCGCGAATCGGTCCATGTTGCGCGTCGCGCGTCCACTGTCAGCGACGTACGAACCATCGGGGTTGAATCGCGAATGATGCTTCGGGCATTGGAATCCGTGGTCGCGATCGTCCCATTTGAGCGCGGTGTTCTGATGCGGGCATGCCAGATTGAACGCGTAGATGGCGTTCTGCCAACGGACCAGAATGACGTCGTTGTCCTTGTCGATCTGCGCGCCGTCACCATTCGGCACCGCGTAGCTGCGCACACTGCCGCGCGCACGCTTTGCTTCTAAGAACTCGAGCGGCATCGCGAACGCAGCCGTCTTGCTCATGCCGACGGCGGTCAGCGCGCCCGCCACGGTGAGGAAGCTGTCGCGCAAGAACCGGCGACGGCTCGTCGGCAGAAAGCAGTCCTGCGCCTCGCAGTCGCCGTGAATGTTCGATTCCTGAGAATCGTCTTTTGTGTTGGACATAGCAGTAGCCTTTATCGGTCGACACTCGGCCTTGGCCGAGACGCTGATTGATTGGAGGTGCGCGACGAGCGGGAGAGAGCGGTTCGCCGCAACATCTTGGATGCGGACTCGCGCCCGACATCCGATCCGCACAGGCTTCCACTAAATGCGGGACTCGTGCCGGATTGGTGAGAGCAGCCAACTGCATCTGCTACCAATGCTTACGTCGTACCGAATGGAACCGTTGGACGTGTTCATGTCCATGGCATGAGACGACCCCGTCCGGCCATACGGACGGGGTCGTCTCGCAACTTTCGTCACTATCTCATGCAATTCGGACCACGGATCAACCGTCGCCGTGGCCGCCGTGGCCATCGTGGTCGTCTCGTCCGTCGTGATCCTCATCCTCGAACGCGCGCAACGATGCCGCGATTCGGCTCTTGATGGTGCTCATCAATGAGGGTGATGTCGCAATCGCGTTCGGATCGATCAATGAGCCATCAGCGTTCACGAGCCACGTGTTCACGGGGACGTTGATCGTAATCGATGTCGGAGTTCCATTGGTGACGACGAGCGGAGTAGCAAACTCAATTTCCCCTCGCGCATCCACCGGAAGCGTGACGTCGAACGGCTTCGTATCGAACGTGCCTTTGAGATGCACGCTCGAGACGCGAAGCTCGAGCTCGCGGAAGGTTCCGGCGGGAATCGCATTCGCGGGCACGGTGACAAGGCTGCCCGTGAGCGGAAGATCGATGCTGGTCGGACCGACCTTCACTTCGGCGCAATCCTCGGTGTTTGTCGACGGTCCGCCGTCGCCCCGATCGTCGTCCGCCCCATTTTCATCTTCTCCTCGGCACTCATCGCCCGCCGCGGTCTTGAGCTCTGCGCGAGCGATCGTCAGCGTGGCCTGTGTGAGATCGAGCGTGTGTCCACCGTTTGTGATCGGTACGATCGCGGCCGACACGTTCGCGGCTGGCGATGACGACGTGGTGAAGGAAAGTTGCGTTGGCGCCTTTGCTCCAGCGTCGGTCGAACTGGAACACGCCGCGATCGCACTGGCCCCGATCGCAACCGCCGACCACTTCAACGTTCTCGAAAAGAGCTGATCCATGTTGCTGTTCCTCCGATAAGAGCCGGCGCCGCTCGCGGGCATCATCGACTCGGTGCTGCAGTGGACGCGGGAGAGATGCATGCGTCGCGGACGGATCACTGCACGAGCGTCAATCGAGAGAACTCAGATGACACGCGTCAAGTTCCTGAGAATTTCAGACAATCGTCGCGCGCGGTGTGCGGTGCGTCACACTGCTGTCGATGAGGTCGACAGTGGTGACATTCTCAGACGGTGATCGTCCGCGTACTCGACGCCGACGGAACTCGGCGCGCGCGGGAACTGCGCTCAGGTCGCGTCGATTTGATCGAAGCGAATGAGGCGTTCCCGGTCTTCGTCCCAGAGCGCGAGCCGCAGGGCCGTCATGCCCGAGCGCAATGTGACGACCGGCGCAGTCTGCATGAGAGGATTCTCATCATGGCAGCGCTGCAACCGATGGTTCGGAATTCGCGGCGCGAGATGATGCACGTGATGAAGTCCGATATTCCCGGTGAACCAGCGTAGGGGCGCCGGCAATGCGAGATGCGAGCTCCCGCGCAGCGCAGCCGTCGCGTAGTCCCAATCGCCATGCGAGGTCCAGTAGGCGTCCTCGAATTGATGCTGGACGTAGAAGAGCCATACGCCCGCCATCGCGGCCAGGTAGTACGGCAACCCGTACACGATGAGCACCGTCTTCCAACCGAGCAACCACAACGCGACGCTCACGAATAGCACGATGCCGGCGTTGGTGGCCCACACGCTGTTGATCTGTTTGGTCCCTGTCGCCGTACTTCGCGCACGAAAGCGCTGGCCAAGCATCAAATGGATTGGACCGCCGAGAAGCAACAGCGCGGGATGACGAATGACGCGATACAGGAACCGCTGGCGCGCGGTCTTCGCTTGGTATTCGCGAACGGTCAATGTCGGAACGTCGCCATGTCCGCGTCGTCCGAGATCGCCCGACGACGCATGGTGCAACGCATGATCCCGCCGCCACTGGCCGAACGGCGTGAGCGTCAGCACACCGGTGGCATAGCCGACGAGGTCGTTCAACCGACGCGATGCGAAGAACGACCCATGCGCGCAGTCGTGCATCAAGATGAATGTGCGCACGAGAAGACCGGCCGTCGGCAGCGCCAATAGCACGACGCCGCCGATCATCGAACGATTCACCATCATGGTCATGGCGATGAGCAACACGGCGAGCAAGCCGATCGTCGTGATGAGCTGAAACGTCGCGCGGCGCGTGTCAGGGCCGATGTATGGCTCGACGACGCGCCGCCAATCTGTCTGTCCCCCGTTTACGGCGGTGGACGCCTCGCTCACTCGACGCCCGCCAGCGTTGCGTTATCGAGTCCGGTGAGTGCCGCGCTGGTGAAGTACTGGCCGGCGAGGTCCCGCGACGAGTACGCGGTGCCGACACTTCCCTCAGCACGCCAACACCAATCCTCCGGGCCCTTTGCTTCTGGACGAAACGATTGCTCATGGATCGGCGAGGCGGTCTTGGCGCCGCCCATGCCGCGGCCGTGCGTAATCGAGCCGGCCCACTCGATGACGAGCAGTCGTCCGTCGGACAGGTTCCCGGACCGTGCGGCAACCCAGGACAGACTCAAGCCAACCGCCCCAAGCTGCACGACGAGGCGTTGCGGCGACGAGTGAAACTCCACATGGCCGTCGGCGCGATCGGCGCCGACTGATTTCACGCGGCTCGCGAGCTCGGTCGTGAGCGTATCGAGCTCCCGACGCAGTGCGGTTTGAGCGCGCGGCTGATTCATGTATGGCTGCGCTTCGTTCCACACGCGAGGCCGGTCTGCCGGCTCCGTGATCAACGCGGGTGCGGCCGCGACTTTGGCACCCGATTCTGCGACCGCGTCGGCGACCGCGGCGACGACGCCCGCGGCGCCGATCTCGCTCATTGCAAAACGAGGAGCACCAGCCAGCCACGCCGGGACCGGCTCGCGATCGAGCGTCACCACGCAAATTGATCGTTGCTGCTTGGCTCGGACGCGCTCGCGCAGCGCTTCGACGTCTGACGCAGTTCCGCCCTCGCGTCCCCACAGGCGTTGATGCAACACGACGACGATTCGTGCCGATTGCTCGAAGACCGAAGCAGCCGTGGAGTCGGGCCGTTGCTCGCCGCGCGAGTCAGCAAGCTCCGTCTGCCAAAAGACCGGCGCCGACAATCGGGGGCCGAGTCGCGCAAACAAGTCGCCGACGAGCAGAGAATCGTACGAGACCGCCGAAATCGCTACGTCGTGCGTGAACTTCATCATCATTCCCTCGATACCAAGGATGCGTGTGGTCCCGCGGCGTGGTGCGCGGATCGGCCGACGTACGGGCGTCCTCGGCGGGAACAAGAAAGCTGGATCGGGGCGCATTCGAGAGTCGAAGCGCCGTTCGGCGCGCGGCGACCCCGGAAAGGAGCCGTTCGAGCCGGCTCACCAGCGATGAGTAATCTAACTCCGACGCAGCCGGCCCGCTGGCGCGCATCCAGTGGATCTGCTTTCGCGTTGAAAAGCAGATCCTTCGCCGCGCTCAGGATGACCGGAGTTGTCAGGATGACAAGAGTTCAATGAACGCCGCCCATGAGGCCGCGCACTGGTTTGATCATCAGGAACGCCACGGCTGATGCACCCAGACAGACCGCCGCTATGATGCCGAACAACTGCGGCAGCGGCGCCGAGGAGATGAAGCCCGCGGCGAAACCGGCGGCCTTGTTGCCGACTGAATCGGCAAGGAACCACACGCCGAGCATCATCCCGACGATCTTCACGGGCGCGAGCTTGGTGAACACCGAGAGACCGACCGGAGACAGCGACAACTCGCCGAGTTCTTGGATGAAATAGCAACCGATCAGCCAGAACGGGCTCACGCGCACACCCGGCGTATCCTGAATCTGGTTCGCCGGAAGCAGCAAGAAGAGAAATGAGATGCCGATCATCAACAGCCCGAACGCGAATTTCGCGGGCGTCGACGGCTCGCGGTTTCCGAGCCGTACCCACAGCCACGCGAACGCGGGAGCAAGCGCGATCACGAAGATCGCCTGCACGGTCAGAAACCAGCTCGAGGGAAAGCTCACGCCAAGAATCGACGTGCGCGTGTAACGATCGCCGAAAAGGTTGAGCGTGGACCCCGCTTGCTCGTACGCTCCCCAGAAAATCGCGGCGAAGACGAAGAAGACGGCCATCGCGGCGAGCCGCTTCCATTCGACTTTTGTGAAGCCGCCGAACGTCGCGTCGGTCGAAGCGGATGATGCGACGGGAGTCGCTCGCGCAGCCCGTCGTTGTTCCGCGAGACGGTCGATGGCCGGCTGCAGATGCTTGCGGCCCATCACGTACTGAATGAGGCCGAGCGTCATGCCCACGCCCGCGCAGGCAAACCCAATATGCCAATCGACGCGTTGCGCGAGGTAGCCCGCGATGAACGGTCCGAGCGCGGCGCCCAAGTTGATTCCCATATAGAAGATGGAGAACCCTGCGTCGCGCCGTGCGTCTTGCGTGTCGTACAACGAGCCGACAATGCCGCTGACGTTCGGTTTGAGCAGACCGGTGCCGACGACGATGAATGCCAGCCCTGTGTAAAAGAATGGCAGCGGGTGGAACGCGAGTGTGAAATGTCCAAGCGCGATGATGATGCCGCCAATGAGCACACTCTTATACTGCCCCAGCCAGCGATCGGCGATGATGCCGCCGAAGATTGCCGCGGCCCACGCGCTGGCCGTATACGTCCCGTAGACCGATCCCGCGCGTTTGTCGTCGAACCCCAGTGCGTGGACCATGTACAGAATGAGGAACGCGCGCATCCCGTAGTAGGAAAACCGCTCCCACATCTCCGTGAAAAACAACGTCGACAAGCCGCGCGGATGCCCGAAAAATCCGACGTCGAGCGTCGCTGGACGGGGACGATCACCAATGGGATCCGCGAGGGGACCTTCGATAGATGTGCTCATTCGCCGTTGGCCGGAGTGTTCCCGCGCTTATATCGCGCGGCCGGGCGCCCTAGTCAACCGCTAAAAAATGGCGATCCTCCTCTCCGCCTCTTCCGCGACCGATTCGGGCGCGACATGCTCAGAGATGTCAGAATCCGAGCCGCTTCAGCCACCGAGTGACGACGATCTCTATCGTCGCGCCTATCAGGAGCTCAAGCGCATGGCGAGCCATCATCTGCGTGCCATGGGCAGCGGCGGCAGCACGTTGTCGACGACGGAGCTGGTGCATGAAGCGTATTTGCGACTTCAAGCAACGTCCCCCGAGGATTGGGACGGACGCGCGCATTTTTTTGGAGCGGCCGCGCGCGCGATGCGCCAAGTGCTGGTCGACTTCGCGCGGCGTCGCGGCGCCGCTAAGCGGGGCGGCGATGCGACACGCGTATCGCTGAGCGATGGTGACTTGGTGCTCGAAGTCCAGCTCGACGAAATTCTCGCCCTCGACGAGGCACTGGGCCGACTCGGCACGGTGGACGAACGTCTCCGCCAGATTGTCGACCTCCGGTTCTTCGGGGGCTTTTCGGAGCAGGAGGTCGCCGATCTACTTGGCGTCGCGCGACGCACGATCGAGCGCAGCTGGATGAAGGCACGCTTGTTTCTGCTTCGCGAGTTGGAGCCGAAGGCGGCCGCGCATGCACGATACAGTTCGTCCGAGCCTACGACTTAGTTGGGAGCGCGAGACGCATGACTATGGAGCCCGAATATTGGCGTCGCGTCGAACGCGTGTTGGACGTCGCGCTCGAGAGTGATCCGACGAGTTGGCGCGACGTGCTCGACCAGGAATGCGAAGGCGATAGAAATCTTCGTGAAGACGTCGAGAATCTCCTGAGCCGCTATCCCACGGCACAGTCCTTTCTCGAAGCGCCGCCGATCGAAGCGGCGGCAGCGTTGATCGCCGAATCGCGACCGACGACCGATGTCACCTACGACGGACGACGCGTCGGCGCGTACCGAATCGTTCGACAAATCGGCCGCGGCGGTATGTCGCGCGTGTTTCTCGCTCAGCGCGCTGACGGTGAGTTCGAGCAGCAAGCCGCGCTCAAGCTGCTGCGACCGGGGCTCGATTCAGACATCGATCAACACCGCTTTCGCGCCGAGCGGCAGATCCTTGCGTCGTTAAATCATCCGAACATCGCGCGTCTTCTGGATGGCGGAGTCGGCGACGACGGGCGTCCCTATCTCGTATTGGAGCTCGTCGACGGCGAGCCGATCGATCGGTATTGCACGGAGCAACGACTCAACGTTCGAAAGCGTCTGGATCTCTTTCTCGCAATCGCCGACGCGGTCCAATACGCACATCGCCGCTTGATCGTGCATCGCGACTTGAAGCCATCGAACATTTTCGTCACGAGCGACGGTGTGGTGAAACTGCTCGACTTCGGGCTCGCGAAGCTTCTCGAGCCGAGCTTCTCGAGCGACGACGCACTGCCGACGCGGACCGGACAACGCTGGATGACACCGGAGTATGCGGCGCCGGAGCAGATTCGCGGCGGCTCGATCACGACGCTCACCGACGTATACCAGCTCGGTGCGGTGCTGTACGAACTCCTCGCCGGACGACCGCCGTTCGGCTCTCGGGCCGACAGCGTTCATCAGTTGGAAGTGGCAATTCTCGAAGACGACCCGCCGGCACTCGCGCGTGAGTTGCACGGAGATCTCGACGCCATTGTGCGAAAGGCGCTCGCGAAGGAACCGGAGGCGCGGTACTCGTCGCCGCAGCAACTGGCGGACGACATTCGCCGTCATCTATCTGGACAGACGGTCATCGCGCGGCGTCAAACGCTGAGATACCGAACGCGACGCTTCGTACGTCGTCACGGTGCCGCGCTCGCCGCGGCCGGTGCCGCCGCTGTGCTGCTCGGCGGATATGTGGGAACGGTCATCGCCGACCGCGGACGGATTCGGCGCGCGCTCGCCGAGGCGCAGGCGGGCACGAGGAAATCCGAGCAGGTGACGGATTTCATGCTCGGACTGTTCCAGGCAGCGGACGGCGGTCAATCGCTGCGGGATACCGTTACGGCGCATAACCTTCTCAGCCGCGGCCTGGCGCGGGCGCACGAACTGTCGCGTCAGCCAGAGCTCGAGGCGCAGATGCTCGATGTCATCGGACGGATACATACACAGCTTGGCGAGTCCGCCCAGGCCAAACCATTGCTCGAAGAAGCGTTGAGGATCCGTCGATCGGTGTATGGCGACCATCACCCCGACGTCGCGACGAGCCTCGAGGCGTTGGCGGACGTGACCGCTCTCGAGCGAGACAACGCCGAGACTGTCAGTCTGCGCCGGCAAGTGTTGGCGCTGCGTCGTGAGATTTCTGGAAACAACGATCCGAAAACACTGAACGCGCTATTTGCGCTGGCGCTTTCACTACACAGGTCCGGCGGCGTGCGCGCTGCCGAGCCGGCATTCGATGAGTGGCTCGCCGCGATCAGCCGACAACCGCGCGAGTTGACGGAGAATCGGGCGAGGCAGCTGACCGAGGCCGGGAATATCTATGACAGTCGGGGTCAGGTCGACGCCGCCTTGGAGCTCTATCGTGAAGCGCTTGCGATTCGTCGTGCCTTGTACGGGGACCATCATTCGCTCGTCGCGGCGAGCCTTACGAATGTGGCCTTTACATTGGCGAAGCCGGATCAGAATCCGGATAAAGCCGATTCGCTGTTCAGACAGGCCGAGGAGATATACCGAACGGTCTACCCTGAGGGGCATCCGCAGTTGGCGTTCACATTGAAGATGCATGGCGTCTTGCTTCAACGCCTCAGCCACTGGCCGGAATCTGAAGTGTTGCTGCGCGAAGCACTCGAGATCCGACGGCGACTCGAGGGACCGAACAGCATCAGTGCCGCGACAGCCGACATCGATCTCGGCGTGAGCATGAATCGCATGGGGTCGTACGAGGAGGCGGAGGCGCTGGACCGCGATGCGGTCCGCATTTTTCGCGGCAACTTCGACGATCACAATGGCATGGTCGTCATGGCACGAACTCACTTGGGCGATGCGCTCCGCGGCGAGGGTCGGTACGCCGAGGCGGAACCGCTGCTGCTCGCCGGGTACGAGCGATTCAAGGTTCCGAATCCCGTGACGAAGGGCTGGCACGACCACGCGCTCAGAGCGCTCGTGAGGCTGTACGACGCGGAGGGGCGTCCCGACGAAGCCGCGAAATACCAAGCATTGCTTGCGATGGCGCCGCCGACTAAGCCGTAAGTCGAGCTGTCGGATTTCGGAAGTGAATTTCGTATGTCCTGAGTAGCACGGCGTCGGTGCCGTGGGCCGTCCATTCGCGCTCGCGCCTCGAGCGGCGACCCAACTGGAGATACGATGTTTCCGAAGACGTTGACCGTCATTACAGTGGTGGCCGCCCTGGCCGCCGCGATGGCCGGTTGTTCCGATAGGCCGACCGCGCCGGTGAGCGCAACCCCACTCCGTGCAAGCGATGTTTCGCCCGCGAATGATGTCATCACCCCGGCGTTGGTGCGGCAGCTCGCCGCCGCGCGCGGCATCGTGCCGCTTCCGCCCCGCCCCTATGTACGACCGGCGTTATCAAAACTGGGGCAGGCGCTCGCCTTCGACAAAGTTCTGAGCGGGAATCGCGACATTTCGTGCACGACCTGCCATCTGCCGGCATTCGCGACGGGTGACGGACGGAGCCTGTCGATTGGGCAAGGCGGCGTCAATCTGGGACCGAGACGCACTCATCCCCAGGGCACGTTTATCCCCCGTAACGCCCCGGCGCTGTTCAACTTGAGCGCGATGAAGCATCTCTTTTGGGACGGGCGAGTCCAGGTCGACGCGCAGGGCGTCGTCCACACGCCCGCCGGCTCGCAGGTCACGCCGGCGATGGCCAAAGCGTTCGAGTTCGGATCTGTGTCGGCCCTCGCGATGTTCCCGGTGACGAGCCGCACCGAGATGCGTGGCAGTGGCTCGAACAATGAGCTCGCGGCAATTCCAGACACCGATCTTCCTGGGATTTGGTCCGCGCTGATGCGTCGCCTTGGAGCGATTCCGGAATATCGCGGGCTGTTCGAGGCGGCGTATCCTGGTACGCGCTTCGAGGACATGACATTCGCTCATGCGTCGAACGCGATCGCCGGATTCATCGTCGATCACTACACGTTCGACCACACGCCCTGGGATCAGTTTCTCGCCGGCAATGACAAAGCGCTCAGCGTCGAGCAACTCCAGGGCGCGCAGACCTTTCTCACCCTCAAATGCTCCATCTGTCACACTGGAGCCACATTCAGCGACGACCAGTTCCACAACGTTGCCATCCCGCAAATCGGACCGGGCGAAGGAAATGGCGCAACTCTGCTCGATGATTTCGGCCGCATGAACGTGACCGGAGATCCGGCCGACCGGTACCGCTTTCGCACCACGCCGCTCCGCAATGTCGAGCTCACGGCTCCGTATGGTCACGATGGCGCCATCACCACACTCCGCGGCTTCGTCGAGCATTACAGCGAGTCGGACCTGAAGTTGGCTGCGTACGACGCGTCGCAGCTCGAGCCGATGTTGCGCGGCACGCTCCTGCCCACAACCTCGGCCATTCTTGCCACACGCGACCCTTTGCTTGATGGCGTTGTGTTGACACCGGATCTCGTCGACAGGCTGATGGACTACATGCTGGCTCTCACGGACGATGCCGCGCGCAACCTCGCGCGCACCGTGCCGGCGCGCGTACCGAGCGGACTGCCAGTCGACCGTCCGTAGCGCTCACGACACGATAGGCGCGCTACGCTTTTGGACGTTCTCCGCCGCGAACGAGAAGTGTGACGAGAAATGCGATCGCGGCGACGACGAGCCCGGCGAGAGTGGGATCGAGCCACGGCAGTCGCGACGCAAGCATGAATCGCACGACGAGCAGCGTGACGACTCCCGCCGCGATCGACGCCAAGGCCTCCGGCGATCCGGCGCGCCGCGTGTAGAGCCCGCCCACGATCGGGACGAACAACGTCGCGACGAGCAGCGCGTAGAAAATGCGCAGCGCGTCGATCACCGTGGGCAGCCACAGCGCGAACAGGACCGCGCCGACTCCCCCGGTCAGTGCAGCGAGCCGCGCCACGCGTAAGAGTTGCGCGTCGCTCGCCGCGGGTCGCAAGAATCTCTTATACAGGTCTTGTGACAACGACGTCGCCAACATGAACAGCAGCGCGTCGCAGGTACTCACCTCGGCCGAGAAGACGGCGGCGAGCGTGAGCGAGCCAAGCATGACCGGCAATTGCTCGATGAGCACTGTCGGCAGCACGAGATTGGGGTTCGTCAACCCCGGGTGAGCGACCCGCGCCGCCATTCCAAACAGCGGTGGAATGAACGCGAAGAGCGAAAGCACGAGCGCTTGCACGCCGATTCCGCGCGCGACAGCGCGTCCGCTCGACGCCCCGTACGCCTTCTGCATGAGCCCCGGCGAAATGATGAACGCTGGCGCGAGAACCAACAGAAACCATCCCGAACCCGGCCCGCTCGAATGCAGAATACTTCCATATGTGGATGGCACGCTCGCGTTCTCGAGAATGCCCGCGAATCCGCCAGCGTGATTGAGCACCAGTGGCAGCGCGACTATGAAGCCGATGAGCAAGACCGCAAGCTGAATCACATTCGTCCACACGGTGCTGAGCGCACCGCCGGAAACAAAGACGATCGTCACGACCGACGCGCTGATGATCGTTCCAGCCCATCGTGGCACGTGTGCAACGACGTCGAGCACGGCGGCGCCCGCGATGAGCTGTCCAGCGAAGATCGACAGCGTGCCGACCCAAAGCAGCGACGCGACGATCGCGCGCACGCTCGGTCCGTATCGCAGCTCGAGGTAATCGCCAGTCGTGTAGAGATTGTGCTCCGACGCGATGCGCCAGATGCGCGGACCAATCAACAGCGCGAGAAAGATCGAACCAATCGCCGCCGACCCGTTCCACCACCACGCGCTGATGCCGTCGCTGTATCCGAGTCCGGCTGCACCGACCGTCGCGCCGGCGCCGATGTTCGACGCCAGCACCGTCGTGAAGATCAATGGTGCGCTCAGTCGCCGGCCGGCGACAAAGAAATCGGAGCTCCCACGAACCACCCGCGCGACCACGAGCCCGATCGCGATGAGCACCGCGGAGTAAACGAGGAGGAGCGCGAGAGGAATGTTCAGAGAGCTATTTGTAGCGCGAAGGAACGGTGTGAAGCTGACGCGCCGACGGGAGCCCGCCCGAGCTGTCCGCCTGCGTCGCCGCTCGAACGATTGCCTCGGCCAGCACGTCCGCGGCGAGTGCTCCAATGGTCGTCAGATCGGCGGTTCCGTTCCAGACGCCCGTGGCGAGACCGAACACGGTGTCGCCGTCGCCGAGTGTGTGCGATGGATTGATCGCGCGCGCGAGTCCGTCATCGGCCATGAGGGCGAGGCGGCCGGCTTGCACCTTCGTCAGCTTGGCGTTCGTGGCAACTA
>Ga0207695_10001584_pt1 | contig 37018 bp, 32 predicted proteins | sample KBSC54metaG_FD_184354 | JGI IMG/M metagenome (GOLD analysis project Ga0207695, IMG submission 184354) | Corn rhizosphere microbial communities from Kellogg Biological Station, Michigan, USA - KBS C5-4 metaG (SPAdes) (version 2) | ecosystem: Host-associated > Plants > Roots > Rhizosphere > Soil... | reverse complement strand
GTGGGCGGCGTGATCTTGCTTCGAGCAGCTTGGTGACGGACTGTTGGTCGGGAGGACCTTCTTGCGCCTGATAAAGAATATTGCGGCCGGTGAACTCGCCGTGCGGATCTTCATCGACGTTGCCGTTGGCCTTCACGCCAAAGTGATGGCTAAACGCAGCACCATCCTGTTCGCCCAGAACCTCCACAATTTCCTGATAACTCCAGATATAAAAGGCGCCTTCCGACTTCTCTCTCGGCTTGGCGGGATCCGGCGCGCTATCGGCATCTTCAGCCGAGTAAAACCCGCCGCTGGGATGCCCCAGGTCGCGCAAGACGTAGTCAAAGATGTCCCGGGCGACAGCCGCGTACTGCGCATCCCCGGTGATCCGGTACGCCTCCAGATAGGAAATCGCGAGCTGCGCCTGGTCGTACAACATCTTTTCGAAGTGCGGAACGAACCAGTTTTCGTCCACCGAGTAACGATGAAATCCGCCGCCAAGCTGATCGTGCATGCCGCCCTTGGTCATCGCGCGCAAGGTGACCAGCACCATGTCGCGAGCTTCGTCATTCCCCGTCGCCGCGCCATAGCGCAACAGGAAATTGAGCACGCTAGGGCGCGGGAACTTGGGAGCGGCGCCGAAACCGCCCAGGCGCGCGTCGAACGATCTGCGGAACGCATAGAAAGCGGAGTCGAGTGCGTTCTGCCCGACTTGGCCCCGCTCTCCACTGCCGTGCTGGCTGTACTGAATGAGCTGTTCGAGCACGTGGGAGCCGGACTCCTCGATTTTGGCGCGGTCCTCCCGCCAGGCCTGCGCGAGCCTCTTGAGAATCGCGCCAAAACCCGGCCGCCCGTAGCGAGTGTCGGGTGGAAAATATGTCCCACCGAAGAACGGCTTGCCCTCCGGGGTCAGCCATACCGACATGGGCCATCCTCCGCTGCCAGTGGACGCCTGCACGAACAGCATATACACCCGATCCAGATCGGGCCGCTCTTCCCGGTCTACTTTTACCGGAACGAAATGCTCGTTGAGAATGCGAGCGATATCCTCGTTTTCAAACGATTCGTGCTCCATGACGTGGCACCAATGACAGGTGGAATACCCGACCGAAAGAAAGATCGGCTTATCTTCCTGGCGGGCTTTGTCGAGCGCCGACTGGCCCCACGGATACCAATCCACGGGATTGTTCGCGTGCTGCAGCAGGTAAGGACTTTTTTCGTGAGCGAGTCGGTTGGAGGACACTACTTCAAGGTATACCCTTGAGTCGAAACCGCCGAGCAGACAATCTCCGATTTGTGCCCGCGAGCCAGGAAAACCTCCCTCACCAGTTCGCAGACCCCTTCGTGGCCGCGCTCGTGGAACACCAGGATTGAGGGGCCCGCGCCACTCAGCGCGCACCCTAGCAGACCTGGAGCACGCAGCTTGGTGATCTCCTCGAGTCCCGGCACCAGATCATACCGATAAGGCTGGTGCAGGCGGTCTTCGAGCGCCGTCGGAAACACGTCGCGAGCTCCCGTGGCCAGGGCGACAATCAGCAGCGCACTGCGCTGCACGTTGAACACCGTATCCTCCCGCGAGTAGGTATCCGGGAGCACCCGCCGCGCCTCCGAGGTAGGCAGCACGAAATCCGGCACCACCACCGCGACGTTATAGTGCCGGTCCAGTTCCAGGCGAACCGCCCGAGCGACTCCTTCGGAGTCGATGGCACTCGCCACAATCGAGCCCAGCACGCACGCGGCGACGTTATCGGGGTGTCCCTCAATCTGGGCGGCCTCATCCAGCACGCGGTGCGCGTCCCAGCCCAGCCCCAGAACCTCACTCGCGATGACCACACCGGCCGTCAGCGCGGCCGCGCTGGAACCCAGACCTTTACCGATTGGGATGTCATTGGCGATTTCCAGCTCAATCGGCGGCATAGCAGCCCCGGTATCGACGGCCACCCGTAACGCGGTCTGCCAAATGAAGTTATCGTCGCCAGTGGAGATCGACGAAGCGTCCCGGCCGCTGGCGCAGATCGCCAGCGTGGGGGCGGGACGAAATCGGCATTCCAGGTACAGGCTCAGAGCCAGCGCCAGCGCGTCAAAACCAGGGCCGAGGTTCGCGCTGGACGCAGGTACCCGGACGGTTTTCCGCGCGGCAGGCATGAATCCAACTATTCTGGCATGCTTCCAGGTAAAATAGAGGGTATGGCCTCAAGTACTACGGCGAGCCCCTTAGCCGGCTCCCTTGAAATGCCCCCCTGGAAGAACCTTCTGAGTCATACAGCCGCGCTGGTGGTGGCCTTCCTGTTTATCTGCGCCGGCGTCTACAAGGCAATTGACCCCTATAAGTTCGCGAACCTGGCAAAGAATCTTCTGGTCCCCTACGACCTGACCCTGCCCCTGGCGCTGCTTCTGGCAGTAGCGGAAACCACCGCTGGAATCTTGATCCTGGTGCCGCGCTTCCGCCGCTGGGGATCGATCCTGGCGGGCCTGCTGCTTCTCGCGTTCATGACCTACATCGGATGGAATTACAAGGCGCTCATCGGCCGCGATTGCAGCTGCTTTCCGGTGCTCACCCTGCCCTTTGGAATCAGCATCGATATGCGGCGTTCGGTCGGACCGGGCTTTTTCTACGGCGATTTCGCCTTCCTGGCCGCGGCCGCGATTGCAGGCATCTGGGCCAAGCGTTCTCAAGGGTTCCGCACAGCCGCCGTGATTCTGGGAGCCGTGGCGGTCTTCGCGGCGGTCAGCTTCGGCTCGGCCTATAGCAAGTTGACCGGGCTCAAGGCCCCTGATTCAATTATGGTCGACGGCCAGCCGATGTCCTTGCAACAAGGCCGGGTGTTTCTGTTCTTTTACGATCCGGAGTGCGGAACATGCTTCGCTGTGGGAAAGAGCATGGCGCCATTGAAGTTCAAGGATGACATCACGGTAGTCGGCGTCCCCACCCGCGTGCCGCAATTTGCCGCTTCCTACCTGAAAGATAGCGGACTCAAGGCCAAAACCTCGACCGACTCTGCCAAACTGCGGGAAGTCTTCAAGTTCGACAATCCGCCCTACGCGGCGCTTATTGAGCGTGGCCGCCAAACCGGCGTGATCATGCCCACGCAGTTCAACGAGGACGATCCTTCCAAGCACATTGCGCTCTTGAAGCAAATGGGTGTAGTCGAGTAGCGTGTCCATCCGCAGTTTTCTCGGAATTCCCGACCAACACGCGGTCACTGGCGACACGGAAACCGTCCGCAAGGTGATCGAGAAGCTGGATCAGATGGATCCTGACCGCGCGCGCTTCATCGCGGCGTTCGGATACATTTTAAGCCGCGTGGCGAATGCCGATCTGAAGATCAGCCCGGAAGAAATCCGCGCCATGGAACGAATCATCATGGAACGCGGCGGGCTGCCCGAGGAGCAGGCGTTGATCGTGGTCCAGACCGCCAAGACCCGGGCTCAGCTTTTCGGAGGCACCGAGAATTTCCTGGTGACGCGCGAGTTCAGCCGGATCGCCACCCGCGAGGAAAAGCTGGCGTTGCTCGATTGCCTCTTCGCCGTGGCCGCCGCCGAAGACGGCATCTCGGCGACCGAAGACAATGAAATTCGCCAGATCGTCAACGAACTCGGCCTGGGACATCCGGATTTTATTGCGGTGCGGTCGCGGTGGAAAGATCAGCTGTCGGTATTCAAGCAGAGTTGATCGGCGCTATGCCGGCTCTGGCACCGGCTTTTCGCACAGCAGATCCAGGAACGCCTGCGCTACCGGCTGAAAGCGCTTCTTCTTGCGATGAATGATTCCCAGAGGCCGGTAGAGGGATGCTCCCGCGATGCGGATCGATGCCAGACGCTTCTGCCGGATATCCTCGCGCATCACGCGATGCGGCATGATGCTCACGCCCACGCGATGGGCGACGGCTTCCTTGATCATCTCGATGTTGTCGAAGTGAACGGATACATTCACTTCCACCCCTTTGTCCTTGAGAAAGCGGTCCACCTCGCCGCGGATGGGAAGCTCTTCGTCGAACCCCACGAAATCCACCCCGTTAAGATCTTCCATCGGGATCGCTCCCCGAATCGCCGCGGCCTTCTTCGCCAGCGGATGGTCGGGCGCAGTCGCCAGCACCATTTCTTCCTGACGCCAGGGGATCACTTTGATCTCGCGGGTCGCATGCGGATAGCTGACCAGCCCCAGGTCGGCCTGATCGGCCAGGACCGCCGCGTAGACCTTGGCCGGCTGCAAATACTGGACTTCGAGAACACCCTCCGGATGCCTCACGCCGAACAGCTTTTCGAGCTCCACCATTTCGCTTAATCCCACCGAGTAAATGGAGGCAACCCTCACGGTGCCCGCCGATTCGTGTTTCAGGAGCCCCAGCGCTTCGTCCAGCTCCACCCGCCGGCGCAGGACATCCCGGCAGAACTCGGCGTAAAGCTGCCCGGCAGGGGTGACCAGCAGCGGACGCCGGGACCGGTCCAGCAAGGTCGCCCCCAGGCTTTTCTCCAGTTCCTGCACCTGCTGGCTGGCGGCCGACTGGCTGAGTCCATTCATAGCCGCTGCCCGGCTGAAACTTCGGGTCTGGGCGATATCTCTGAAAAGTTTGAGACTAACGTCGTCCACGCTCACATTATATATCAGTACTACTAATACTGAAAGCTTGCACTTTCTGTTGACGTAATAGTGTGCTCAGTAGTACTCTAGACTATGGTCAAGCAAGGGCTATACGACCCCCGCTATGAACACGATGCGTGCGGGATGGGGTTCATCGTTAATCTGAACGGTGAGAAGTCCCACGATATCATCCGCAAAGGCATTGAGATCCTCATCAACCTGACCCATCGGGGCGCCTGCGGCTGCGACCCGGAGACCGGCGACGGAGCCGGCATCACCATTCAGATCCCGCACGAGTTCTTTTCGCGGGAATGCTCCCGGCTGGGATTCTCGCTTTCGGAACCGGGAACCTATGGTGTTGGAATGATGTTCCTGCCAGTTGAGCCCAAGCAGCGGCTGATCTGCGAAGGCATCGTCGAGCGCATCGCCAAGGAAGAGGGGCTCACCGTTCTGGGATGGCGCGATACTCCCGTACACTCCGACGCCATCGGCCGGACCGCGCGCGCCACGCAGCCCTACATCGAGCAACTGTTCCTGCGCGGCGCCGCCAACATGACGCAGGATCAACTGGAGCGCAGGCTCTATGTGGTCCGGCGGCGAGCGGAAACTGAGATTTTCGAGTCCGACCTGACCGAGAAGGAATTCTTCTATGTCCCCTCGATCTCCTCGCGCCTGATCACTTACAAGGGTCTTCTTCTGGCTCCCCAGATCGACGACTTCTACAAGGAATTGCGCGATCCGGAAACGCGCAGTTCCCTGAGCATGGTGCACCAGCGGTTCTCGACCAATACGTTTCCCAGCTGGAAGCTGGCGCATCCGTACCGCTATATCTGCCACAACGGCGAGATCAACACCGTGCGCGGGAACGTCAACTGGATGAATGCGCGTGAATCGACGCTCCAATCGGACTTATTCGGAAGCGACATCAGCAAGGTTTTCCCGGTGATCCGCCCCAACCTCAGCGACACCGGTTCGCTGGATAACGCCGTGGAGTTTCTGACGCTGGGCGGGCGCAGCCTGCCGCACGTCATGGCGATGCTGATTCCGGAAGCCTGGGATGCCGATTCCACCATGCCCCAGGAGAAGCGCGATTTCTACGAATATCATGCTTCGCTGATGGAGCCGTGGGACGGCCCCGCGGCGGTGGCCTTCACTGACGGCAAATGGATCGGGGCCACGCTCGACCGCAACGGGCTGCGTCCGGCGCGTTACTTAGTGACCAAGGACGGGCAGTTGGTGATTGCGTCGGAAACCGGCGTGCTGCCCATCAAGCCTGAAAACGTCTCTTATAAGGGCCGCCTGCAGCCCGGCAAGATGTTGCTGGTCAATTTGGAAGAGCATCGCATTGTTCCGGACGAGGAGATCAAGCACGCGCTGGCCACCCGGCAGCCCTACGGCCAGTGGTTAAGCCGCAACCAAATCACCATCGATGCCCTGCCCGATCCTTTGCGGGTTCACGGGTTTGAGCCCAGGACCATTCTCCAGCGGCAGCGGGCTTTCGGATACACCGAGGAAGACCTGCGTATCCTGATGGCTCCCATGGTTGAAAAAGGCGAGGAGCCCATCGGATCGATGGGCACGGATACACCGCTGGCGTGCCTGTCCGACCGGCCCCAACCGCTGTTCAACTACTTCAAGCAGATGTTCGCCCAGGTAACCAACCCGGCTATTGATCCGATCCGCGAGCAACTGGTCATGTCGCTTACCAGCTACATCGGAACCGAGCGCAACATCCTGGAAGAAACGGCCCTGCACTGCCATACGCTGAAGCTGGATCATCCCATCCTCACCAACTTCGACCTGGAACGGCTCCGCCGTGTGAACTGGGGCGACTTTTTGGCCACCACACTGCCCACGCTGTACGATCCCGCCGGCGGGTCCCAGGCCCTGGAAGACGCACTGGACGAGCTGTGCATGAGGGCCAGTCTTGCGATTCGCGACGGCCAGCGTCTGCTGATTCTTTCCGACCGCGGCATCGACCAGGACCACGCGCCTATCCCGAGCCTGCTGGCGCTGACCGCGGTCCACAATCATCTGGTCCGGGAACGGAAGCGCACGCAGGTGGCTCTGATCATCGAATCCGGCGAACCCCGCGAGGTGATGCACTTCGCCCTGCTCACGGGGTACGGCGCGAGCGCTATCAACCCCTACCTGGCGATAGAGACGCTGGAGGACATGGCGCAAAAAGGGCTGCTGACGGTGGACTTCCCGACGGCACTCAAGAACTACAAGAAAGCCATCAACAAAGGCCTGCTCAAGGTTTTCTCCAAGATGGGCATTTCGACGCTGCAGAGCTATCGCGGCGCGCAGATCTTCGAGGCCATCGGCCTGAACCAGGACCTTATCGACCGGTATTTTACGGGAACCGCTTCCCGTATCGAAGGCGTGGGCCTGGATGTTCTGGCGCGCGAAGCCCAGACCAAGCACGCGCATGCATTCCGCCCCACAACGCATTCGGAGACTGAGCTGGACGTCGGCGGGAGTTACCAATTTCGGGTCAATGGTGAATATCACCTGCTGAATCCTCTGACCGTTTCGAAACTCCAGCACTCGGTTCACCAGGATCGCGAGTCAGGTTATTCCACCTTCCAGGAATACGCCGGACTTATTGATCAACAGAATAAGGATCTATGTACGCTGCGCGGTCTGATGGAGTTTTGCGAGCCGGAACGTCCCGTCAAGCTGGACGAAGTCGAACCGGCCAGTGAGATCGTCAAACGCTTCGCCACGGGTGCGATGTCGTTCGGCTCCATTAGCAAAGAAGCGCATGAGACGCTGGCCATCGCCATGAACCGGATCGGCGGACGCTCCAATACCGGCGAAGGCGGCGAGGACGAAGAACGCTTCCAGCGCGACGCCAATGGCGACTGGCGCCGCAGTTCCATCAAACAGGTAGCTTCGGGCCGCTTCGGGGTGACCACCAACTATCTGGTCAACGCCGACGATCTGCAAATCAAAATCTCGCAAGGAGCCAAGCCCGGCGAGGGCGGCCAGCTTCCCGGCCACAAAGTGGACGAGGTGATCGCGAAGGTGCGCTTCTCGGTTCCCGGCGTGGGATTAATTTCGCCGCCGCCGCACCACGATATTTACTCCATCGAAGATCTGGCGCAATTGATCTACGATCTGAAGAACGTCAATCCCAAGGCCCGGATATCGGTCAAGCTGGTCTCCGAATCGGGCGTGGGTACGGTGGCCGCGGGTGTGGCCAAGGCCCATGCCGACGTGGTCCTGATCGCGGGGCATGACGGCGGCACGGGAGCATCGCCGCTGACGTCGCTCAAGCATGCGGGCACGCCGTGGGAGCTCGGGCTGGCCGAAACACAACAGGTCTTGGTCCTCAACGATCTGCGCAGCCGCATCATCGTGCAGACCGACGGCAAGCTTCAAACCGGCCGCGATGTGGCCATCGCCGCGCTGCTGGGCGCCGAGGAATTCGGATTCTCCACTGCGCCTCTAGTCGCGTTGGGATGCATCATGATGCGCAAGTGCCACCTGAATACTTGCCCGGTGGGTATCGCCACCCAGGATCCGGTGTTGCGCAAGAAGTTCCAGGGCAAACCGGAACACGTCATCAATTACTTTTTCTTCGTGGCCGAGCAGGTTCGCGAACTGATGGCCAAGCTGGGCTTCCGCCGCATGGATGAGATGATCGGCCGCTCCGACATGCTCGACATGCGCCCCGGCATCGATCATTGGAAAGCCAAGGGCCTGGATTATTCGCAGTTGCTGTACCATCCCGAAGCTCCTTCGAGGGTAGGCCGCCGCTGCATGATCGCGCAGGATCACGGCCTGGATCAGGCGCTGGACTCGAAGCTGATCGATCACGCGCGGCCCGCTCTCGAGCACGGAACACCGGTCGAAATTTCGCTGCCCATACGCAATGTCCACCGCACAGTAGGGGCGATGCTCTCCGGTGAAATCGCGCGCAAATATGGCTCGGCCGGACTGGAGCCAGGCACCATCCATTGCAAGTTTTCCGGCTCGGCGGGACAAAGTTTCGGAGCGTTTCTGGCTCGCGGCGTGACCCTCGAACTCGAAGGCGATTCGAACGACTACGTCGGGAAGGGGCTTTCGGGCGGGAAGATCATCGTGTATCCGCCCAAAGCGTCAACCTTTAAGCCTGAACAGAACATCCTGGTCGGGAACGTGGTGCTCTACGGCGCGACGTCGGGCGAGGCTTTCTTCAATGGACGCGCGGGCGAGCGCTTCGCGGTCCGCAACTCCGGTGCAACGGCGGTTGTTGAGGGCTTGGGCGATCACGGCTGCGAGTACATGACGCGCGGCCTGGTCATCTGTCTGGCGGACACCGGCAAAAATTTCGCCGCCGGAATGTCGGGCGGGATCGCCTACGTGCTGGATGAAACCGGCGAGTTCGGCAAGACGCGCTGCAATCGCTCCAGCGTGGATCTTGAAGGGGTCGACATCCCCGAGGACGTCGAATCCTTGCGCTATTGGATAGCGCGCCATGCCGAGGAAACCGGCAGCCCGCGCGCCAACTGGATTCTCGATAACTTTAACCAGCTGGTGTCCAAGTTTGTGAAAGTCTTCCCGCACGAATATAAGCGCGTGCTCGGAATCGAGCGTCCCAAGGCGGCGGCTCATGGATAACGACAATGGGTAAAAACACCGGGTTCATGGAGTACACGCGCGAGCTTCCGGAGCGACGCCCGGTAGAAGAGCGCGTTAAAGACTGGTTCGAAATCTATAAGGACTTTTCACTCGATAAAGTCCGCACCCAGGGTGCCCGCTGCATGGATTGCGGGGTGCCCTTCTGCCATACCGGCTGCCCGCTGAACAATATCATTCCGGATTGGAATGACCTGGTCTATCGCGACCGCTGGCATGCCGCGGTGCGCGTTCTGCATTCGACCAACAATTTTCCGGAATTCACTGGCCGCATCTGCCCTGCCCCCTGCGAGGCTGCCTGCGTGCTCGGGATCAGTGAACCTCCGGTGACTATCAAGGTGATCGAGAGAAGCATCATCGATCATGCCTTCGCGGAAGGCTGGATTGTGCCCGAACCTCCGCTGGTCCGCACAGGCAAGCGCGTAGCGGTCGTCGGATCGGGTCCCGCGGGCTTGGCGGCCGCGCAACAATTGGCCCGCGCCGGCCACTGGGTCACTGTATTCGAAAAAAGCGACCGCATCGGCGGACTCCTGCGCTACGGCATCCCCAACTTCAAGATGGAGAAACAAGGGATCGACCGGCGCATGGAGCAGATGCAGGCGGAAGGCGTGGAGTTCATCACCAAGGCCAACATTACCTCGATCGACGATCTGCGGCGCGAGTATCAGGCGATCATACTGGCCATGGGCGCCGAGCAGCCTCGCGATCTTCCGGTTCCAGGCCGCGAATTGAAGGGTATCCACTTCGCGATGGACTTCCTGACGCAGCAGAATAAGCGCAACGAAGGCGATATCGAAGACATATCGAAAGCGATTCTGGCGACGGGCAAGCCGGTGATCATCATCGGCGGCGGCGATACGGGCGCCGACTGTTTAGGAACCTCCCATCGTCAAAACGCCTCGAGCGTTCACCAGTTCGAGATTCTCCCCAAGCCTCCCGAAGATCGCGCGCCCGCGACTCCGTGGCCGATGTGGCCGCTGCAACTGCGCACTGAAAGCTCGCATGAAGAAGGCGGCCTGCGGGAGTGGGCGGTGGCGACCGTGAAGTTCGAAGGCGATACGCAGGGGAACGTGAAAAAGCTCCACGGAATACGTGTGGGTTCGGCGCCGAAGTTCGCGCCGCTCAAGGGCTCCGAGTTCACACTGGACGCCGAACTGGTGCTGCTCGCAATGGGTTTCACCGGACCCGTGAAATCAGGCTTGCTTGAGCAAGCCGGGATCAAATGTGACCAGCGCGGCAACATCGCGACGGAGAACTATCAATCGTCGATATCAGGCGTCTTTGCCGCGGGTGATGCCCGCCGCGGACAGTCGCTGGTGGTGTGGGCGATCGCCGAGGGGCGCAAAGCCGCCGAAGCAGCGGACGATTACCTGCGCCGGTAGCCGCGTGCGGACTCTCATTTCATCGGGTTCTCCGCTCGAGCGGGACATCGGCTACTCCCGCGCCGTGCTGGACGGCGAGTGGGTCTTCGTATCCGGTACTACCGGTTTCGACTATCGGACCATGACAATCTCGGACGATGTCGTCGAGCAAGCCGAGCAGTGCCTTCGCAACATCGAGCGGGCCTTACAAGAAGCCGGGAGCACGTTCGCCGACGTGGTTCGCGTGCACTACATTCTTCCCCGTGTCGAGGATTTCCCGCCGTGCTGGCCGGTCCTGCGTAGGTACTTCGGCGACGTTCGCCCCGCCGCGACCATGATCTCCGCCGGGCTCGCCGACGCTCGCATGAAGATCGAAATTGAGGTCACCGCGCGCAAGTCCGGCACCTAGAGGCGACGAGCTTTATTTGCGTTCATTTCGGGCTTAACGCGAAAGCCATGTAGGCTCCCGGACCATTCCCCGCCGCTACGCACAGCGCGATGTACTCTCGCCCGCTGATTTCATACACCGCCGGAACACCCTCCGCCGATGCAGGCAGATCCGTCTCCCAGATCACTTTCCCCGTATCCGCATCGTACGCGCGAAACTCTTTGTCGTTGGTCGCGGCGAGTATCAGGCCGCTCGCTGTGACGACGGGGCCTCCTCGCTGCTGCTGCACGACGCCGGTATCCGCGTGCCCCTCGGCGGCAAGTGACGGAACGGTTCCATAAGGAATCTGCCATTTGATGGTTCCGGTATTCAGATCGTAGGCTGTCATCTGGAACCACGGTGGCGAAAGCGACGGCAGCCGCGAGCTCTGCGATACGAACTGCGTATAGGGAGCCGTGTAGTGCGTAAAAGCGCCGTCCACGGGAGTCACCGGCGGCGCATGGGGCACAGCTTTCCCTTTTTGGTCGGCAGCCGAATTTCCGGGCAGCGTGATGGTCACAATAGTCGGCGCGTCCTTCGAGACGATATATAAGAAGCCCTTCGCAGGATCGACCGCCGCGGTTCCCCAGCTTGCTCCGCCTCCGACGCCGGGGATCGTCACCGTGCCTTTCATACTGGGCGGCGTAAACAAACCTTCGTTGCGGGAGTTGCGAATCTTCTCACGCCAGGTGGCTTGCTCCGCTTCGGGCATGTACGGGCTGACGTCTTTCTCGGTGAGACTCTGTCGCGCGAAAGGCGGAGGCTTTGTAGGAAAGGGTTGCGTGGGCCAGGCCTGCTCGCCCGGCACATCCGATTTCGGCACAGGCCGCTCCTCGATCGGCCACAGTGGCTGCCCTGTCACACGATCCAGCACAAACAGGAATCCGTGCTTGGTGGGCTGAATCACTACGTCCACGTTCTTGCCGCCGTGTTTCACGGTGAGCAGTTTCGGCCCGGCCGGCAGATCGTAATCCCATAGATCGTGATGCACCGTCTGGAAATGCCACAGCCGCTTTCCGGTGCGCGCGTCCAGCGCGATGATCGAATTCGCGAATAGATTCTGACCCGCGCGATCCGCGCCGTAGTGATCCCACTTGCCGGTTCCGGTCGGAATATAGGCGATGCCGCGCTTCTCGTCAATGGTCAGCTCATTCCAGTTGATGCCGCCGCCGGAGCGGGTCCAAAAATCCTTGGGCCAGGTCTCATATCCGAACTCGCCCGGTCGCGGAACCGTGTGAAACTGCCACAGCAGTTTTCCGGTTCGAACATTGTATGCGTGGATATCGCCTGGGACATACGAATAATCAGCCCCCGAGCGCATCAGAGGCATGATGAGAATGTCTCCGACAATGCGTCCAGGATTGTTAGTCTGAATCGGCGGAACGTTGGTCAGGTCGCGATCCAGTCCGGTTCTGAGATCCGTGCGGCCGTTATCGCCGAACGACATCACGGTCTGTCCGGTGCTCGCGTCGATGGCAGTCAGGAATCCGCCGTTAGTGGTAAATAGCCTCCGATCAGTCCGGTCTTTACTCTCCCAATAATTCATCCCGCGGCTGGTGACGGGTCCCTGGAACGCGTGAACCCACAACTCGCGACCGGTAACCGCGTCCAAGGCCACCAGCGAATCATTCTTTGCCTGCACGTACATCACGCCCTCGACCACCAGTGGATTGAACAGGTATTGAACCGCGTCGCCCGTCGCGTACGACCAAGCCACCGCGAGCTGCTTCACGTTGGACTTATTGATCTGGCTAAGCGAGGAGTACTGCGACGAGTCCGCTCCGCCCAGGTACTGGTTCCAGGTGTTAAACGGGCGCAGCTCGGCCGGAAAGGTGGTCGCCGCGATCGTCAGGAGCGTCGCGAGTACAGTTGGGACGTTAGCCATCTCGGGCAGTATACATGAGGATCACCCGTCACATCACTCATCGGGGCTGGGCGTTGTAAATGAATCGGTCACGGTAAGCTCGCCCACCCGCAAACGAGCGATTGTAAGGTCCTCGATCGAAACCGATTTAAAATTCGCCTTGCCAACCGTCAGCCTTCCGACCACCAGGCGGCCAATCGCCAACGCGCCGATCGCCAATGCACCCACGGCCAGAGCGCCCAAGGCATTCGCGCCCACGGCAGCGCGTCCAATTGTAATTTGTCGAAACTTGCTAGTCTGCGTCATATGATATACCCGCAAATACCTGTCCGAATTATCCCGGATCCCCTCTGATGATACAGTTTCCTATATGGCCGGCCATACTGGTGACCAAGGCGAAGTCACGCGTCTATTAGGCGACCTCGGGCGGGGCGATAAGGACGCTGTCAACCAGCTCCTACCGCTGGTCTATGACGAGCTGCATCGCCTGGCCCGCTCCTACTTCCGCCGGGAGCGCGGCGAGCACACCCTGCAGCCCACGGCTCTGGTTCACGAGGCATACATCAAACTGGTCGACCAGCGCGCGCCGCTGGAAAGCCGGGGACATTTCCTCGCCGTCGCGGCCACCCAGATGCGACGCATCCTGCTGGATTACGCCCGTAAGCATCACGCGGCCCGGCGGGGCGGCGCGGGGCAAAAAGTTCTGCTCGAAGACACCATGGCGATCTCACACCAGAAACCGATGGACATCATCGCGCTGGATACCGCTCTACAGAAACTTCACGCGCTCGACGCCGATCAGTCCCAGGTCGTCGAGCTCCGGTTCTTCGGAGGATTGTCGGTGGAGGAAACCGCGGAGGTGATGGGTAATTCGCCGGCCACGGTCAAGCGCGCCTGGAGCTCCGCGCGCGCATTCCTGCATCGCGAAATCACGGGAGGCTCTCTTGACGCCCGAGCGATGGGCGCAGATTCGTCAGATCTTTGACGGCGCGCTGGAGCGATCCGAAGTAGACCGTGCGGCTTACCTGCGGGTGGTTTGCGCCCGCGATGACGAACTGCGCCGTGAAGTCGAAAGCCTGCTTTCGAGCAACGATTCCGCCGGCGACTTCCTCGACAAGCCGATAGCCAGCTTTTCCAGTACTACGCAGACACTGGTCAGCTCCGGCATCGACCTGCAGGAGTATCCGGCGGGCCATCGCGTCGGAGCCTACGAGCTGCAGAAGTGCATCGGCCGCGGGGGCATGGGATCGGTCTGGCTGGCCATGCGCTTCGATAACGAGTTCAAGAAGCAAGTGGCGATAAAGCTAGTCAAAAGAGGGATGGATACACAGGAAATCCTGCGGCGTTTCCGCCTGGAGCGCCAGGTGCTCGCCGGCCTTCAGCATCCCAACATCGCCGCGCTGATCGACGGGGGATCCACTCCCGATGGACTTCCTTACCTGGTGATGGAGTACGTCGAAGGCATTCGCATCGATCATTACTGCGAACAGCACAAGAGCACCATCACGGAGCGCCTCAAGCTATTCCGCGATGTCTGCGCGGCGGTGCAATACGCCCATGGGAATCTGGTGGTCCATCGCGATCTGAAGGCCGGCAACATCCTGGTCACGGCGGATGGAATCCCCAAGCTCCTCGACTTCGGTATCGCCAAGCTCATCCGCACCGAGTTCGACACGCTGGCCGCGGCCGAAACGCGGCCCGAGCTGCGTCCCATGACGCTCGATTACGCCAGTCCCGAGCAGGTTCGCGGCGAGCCGATCACGACGGCCACGGACGTCTATTCGCTCGGCGTCCTGCTGTACAAGCTGCTCACCGGGAAATCACCTTATGGCCTTGCCGCGCGATCCGATAGTGCGCTGCGCAAGGCGATCTGCGAACAGGAGCCTTTAAAGCCCAGCGCCGTGGTTCTGACAGACGAAAAGGCGGTGATCCCCGATGCGACCCAGAAAATAGACCTCACCCACGAGGAAACTCGCGACAAGGCTCGCCGCCGTCTAAAGAAGAAGCTGGCCGGCGATCTGGACATGATCGTTTTGATGGCGCTGCGCAAGGAGCCGCTGCGCCGCTACGCCTCGGTGGAACAGTTTTCAGAGGATATTCGCCGTTACCTGGAGGGCCGCCCGGTCATCGCCCGTAGCGATACTTTTGGTTACCGCGCCGCGCGCTTCCTACGCCGCAATGCCGTGGCCGTCGTCGCCGCCGCCATGGCGTCCTTGACCTTATTCGGCGCGACCGTTTTCGAACTGCGGTCGGCCGCCCGCGCAGCACGCCAGGAATCCGTCGCGGAGGAACGGCTGAAAATCGTCGAAGCGGAATCCCTCCGCCAGCAAAGCGATCTGATGGATGCTTATTTCCGTCTAGGCGAATCCCAAAGCGCGCCCGCTGCTCTGGGAACTTATCGAGCCGCGCTGGCCTCGGCTCAGGCGTTCGAACAGAACCATCCCGGCCTGCGTGCGGCGTCAGAGTTCGTGGCGCGCGCAGCGATCCGTGCCGGCACTTTTGCCTTGAACGATAACCCGAAGGAAGCTATGGACGTCTTCTCCCAGGCTCGTTCGCGATTAGACGCCCTGGCCGAGACCGAGACTGTCGATTACTTCGCGGCCTTACAGGGAATGGGGCGCGCGCAGTTCAGGCGCCGCGATTTGCTCGCCTCTCTGGCCAGCTTCAGCCGGGCGCTCCAAATCGCCGAAGGGCAATTCGGGCGGACGCCGTCCGTTTCCTCACGGCGCGACTTGGCCGCTTCGAACTTCTGGGTGGGGGCCGTCCTGGCGCAAAATGGCGAAAATGAAGCTGCCGCGGCAAAACTGCGCAAAGCGTTCGAACTCTATCGCGATCTCGCCGGCGCTCAGGTAACTTCGGCAGAGGACTCGCCGGCCGGATATCGCAAGGCGCTGGCGGACGTGGCCGCTCAAGCTCCTTCCGATCTCCGGCAGGGCATCGATACCGAATTGCACGAGTCCACTGCCGATTGACCGCGCGAGTTCCTATTTGGTCGGCGCCGCGTCGTTCGACGATCCCGCAAACAGCCGCCGCCCATCGGTGAACGTCACGCTGGACACGTTGGCCGTCGGCGTGCCGTTGCGAGCCTGCCAGCCGTCGACCAGGAGCACTGTCCCGGCGGGAAGATCGGTCTTCTTCCATCCGCGCCGGATCAACGCATTCGCGGACCCGGTCTCGAGCGCCCAGTTCACCACCTTGCCGTCCTTCTCGACGTCCAGGTAGATCCACGAATGCGGATTCGAAAACTTCATCTCCGTGACCTTACCCGTCAGTTTCACCGGCTTGTTCTGATCGAACTCCGCAGTGAAGGAATGATGGGCCAGCGCCGTCCCCGCCAGCAGCATCGTCATTCCAAGGATGGCGCCCAGGTTCCTGATTCTCGTCATTCTCATTGCCCTATTTCTCCTTCTTCTGCTGCGCCCGATATTCGTCCCGAACATCTTTAAGATGCTGCAGGTCTCCGTTGTCCTCGTGACAGGCGACCTCCAGCAGTTCGTCCGATTGACGGCTCAGCGGAATCTCGATGGTCCACGGCCGCGTATACGCAACCGGGTCGGTGACCGTGGCCCGGTAGGTAATCTTCCCATCCGCGGTGGGAATAAATCGCTCGACCACATGTTCGGCGTAGCTGACCACATCTCCCACTTCGTTCAACCAGGTCTTGCCGTTCAGATTGGTGGTGTCTACCAGCAGGGTGTCGCCGTCCCAGCGTCCCACCGAATCGCCTTGCCACAGGCGGACGTTGTCGGGAATATGGGCGCGGCCGTCCAGAGGAATAATGCGCCAGGACATCCTCTCGAACAGCATGACCACATACCCCGGCGGCTGAAGAATCTGCATGGGAGAAGGCACGTAAATCGATCTCGGAACCCCGGCTACGAAACAGTGGGCGGTCGGATCGTCGTATCCACGATACGGCAACTCCCGGTTGACCCGCTCCGCCCTGGCCCATGGCTGGTAGGGAAGCATCCGATCCGGTGGATCGATGACCACGCCCCGGGTGCTGGGCGTGAGGCGTAGTTCCGACCGGCGCTGTTCAAGTCCGTAGTTCGCGCCTCCGGCATTGGACTGGTAGTAGCCCGTCAAGTCCGGTTTGCCGTCCGCGGTCCGCCGAAGATTCGTGCCCGTCTTCACCTCCGCGAGGGTTCCGCTCGGCGGCATCTCGGCAGGTTTTCCGAGTGGCGCCCCTTCCGGCGATGGTCGCGCACCTGGTTCCGGATACCACGTTCGTGGATCGCGTTCGAACGCGCCGTTGGCTTCCTCGACTTCGGCCTGACACTGATATTCCAGGATCCGCCCCATGTTCTTCTGCCGAACCAGTGGGACGCTGATCTTCCAGGATTTCGTGAACACCTTGGGATCCTGGATGGTGGCTTCGTACTGGATGGTATCGGCGTCGAGCAGCGTATATCGCTCGGTCACATTCATCGCATCGCTGTGAAAATCGCCGGCCATGTCGAACCACGTCTTATCGTTTTGGCCCTTGACCTCCACCACCAGCGTGTCGCCTTCCCAGCGTCCGCGCGAATCCCCCATCCATGAGTCGATTCCCTCGTGAGGCGCCGGCTTTCCGTCGGTGTAGATCAGGCGGTAAACCTGCGACCACTCAAAAGTAATCGCCACGTGCTCCGGGGTCTGGAAAATTTGGAACGGAAACTCCATGTACATGATCCGCGGGACGCCTGGGAAATAGCACTTCCCTACCGGATCGGCGGTCTGCCGGTTTGTGAAATTCTCGATCTTCTTCGCAGCGGCCCAAGGCTGATATGGAATCTCGCCGCCTTCTACCACGCCCGGTCCGCCCGGCATTCCCAGCTTCGCGGCGTGGAACTGCAGGTCGTAAGCCGCCCGGCCACGAGCCTGCCAGATTCCCTGAAGATTCGGCTTGCCGTTCGCCGTCCGCGGTATTTGTTGGGCTTGCCCCAATTCGCACAACGCCCCTAGCAGGATCACCGCCGACAATACGCTTCGCGCTCCGGTGTAGCAATAAATCATGGATTTCGCCTCAGACGTTTATGCGTCATCCTCTGTGGGGAGAGCGCTTCAAGTCAAGCAAATACGATGATACACGACGCGCCCCTGTGGCTGCGTTTCCAAGGTCTGCCGGCCCCCCAAGTGGGGGCATGCCATCCCCCCTAACTGCTGCTGACTAGCCCATGCGGTCTATGCTGGTTTCCATGAAACCACTCAGCTCCATCGACATAAAAGACCAAGTGTGCCTGGTTACCGGCGGAACGCGCGGAATAGGCAGAGCCATCGCGAAGATGTTGTTGCTGGAAGGCGCGGCGGTGGCAATCTGCGGCCGGAGCCAGGACAGCGTCGATCGCGCTGTCGCTGAGCTGACTGCGGAAACTGCCGGTAAAGTCAAGGGGAAAGTTGCCGATGTTAGAAACCATGAAGATGTCGCCGAGTTGTTCAGGTTCGTCGACGCCGAGTTTGGCCGGCTCGATGTTCTCGTCAACAATGCCGGCGTTGGAATATTTCGGCATGTTCGCGAGCTTTCTCTCGATGAGTGGAACAGAACTCTGGAGACGAATCTGTATGGAGCCTTCTATTGCAGTCGTGAAGCTTTGTTCAGATTTGGAACGGATGGCGGCGGCTACGTCGTCAACATAAGCAGCATGGCCGGTTCTAATGCATTTGCGGGCGGCGCGGCTTACAACGCTTCCAAGTTTGGTTTGACCGGTTTTACCGAGGCTCTGTTGCAGGATGTGAGGAACGAGAACGTGCGGGTTAGTACTATCATGCCGGGAAGCGTCGCCACGGAATTTAACGGCCGGCCTGCCGGCGATGGTGCAAATTGGAAAATCTGGCCCGAAGACGTTGCAGGCATAGTACGTCTCCTGCTGCAGATGCCTGAAAGAACCGTGATCAGCAGGGTAGAAGTTCGCCCCGCCAGACCGAAGATTTAGTTAAGAAAAAGATAGAAAAAGTGCGGAAGAATCCGAATCACGTTGGGAGCATCTTATAAATGGCACTCGGGTTGCCTGAGAATTTGTGGAGAGGGGAGCTAAGGCAGACAGCTCCTCCAAGACGAAAGGCGGTGGAGAAAATGGTACGGCTCAACATACCGTTGGATCCGGCCAAAACCGGAAGAGACGCGACGCAACTGGAGACCGGACTTCGTCGGATGATCATAGGGCAGGACGAGGCCATTCAGCAGATTGTAAACATCTACCAGATGCACCTGACGGGCATGAACCCTCCCGGACGGCCTATCGGAAATTTCCTATTCCTCGGGCCGACCGGATCTGGCAAAACCCGGATCGTCGAGGCCACAGCCGAGGTGTTGCTCAAGAACCCCCGCTCGGTCATCAAGATCGACTGTGCCGAGTTCCAGCACAGCCATGAGATTGCCAAGCTGATCGGCTCGCCTCCCGGATACCTGGGACATCGCGAGACCCATCCGCTGCTTTCGCAGGAAGTGCTCAACCAGCATCACACCGAGAACATCAAGCTCAGTTTCGTGCTGTTCGACGAAATCGAGAAGGCTTCCGATGCCCTGTGGAACCTGCTGCTGGGCATCCTGGACAAGGGCGTTCTCACGCTCGGTGACAACCGCAAGGTGGACTTTTCGCGGGCCATGATCTTCATGACCAGCAACCTGGGCGCGTCCGAGATGAGCGCCATCATGAGCCCCAAGCTGGGCTTCAATGTGGGCCAGGTGCACGCCGATACTATGGCCGGAGTGGCCGACGAAAAGATGACCAGCAAGCTGGCGCGCAGCGGTATGGAAGCCGCCAAGCGCAAGTTCACGCCGGAATTCATGAACCGGCTGGATAAGATCGTCACCTTCCAGCCCCTGGGAAGCGAGCAGTTGAAGCGGATTCTGGACATCGAGCTGAACCTGGTTCAACAGCGTATCTTCAACGCGCCCGCCGAACGGGCCTTCGTCTTCACGGTTTCCGACCCCAGCAAGGACTACTTGCTGACCGAAGGGACCGACATGAAGTACGGAGCGCGGCATCTGAAGCGCGCCATCGAGCGGCTGCTGGTCCAGCCCATGTCCAACCTGATTGCTACCGACCAAATCCGGGGCGGCGACTGGATCCGGGTGGATTTCGACGAGAGCCTCAGGTCTCTGAGGTTCGCCCGCGAAGCCGAAGGGCTACCGGTGGCCGATATGGCCAGGCTGGTGGATACGTCGGTGACGATTCCGCAACTGACGTTCTCCCAGGGCGCGATCGCCGAACCGGCTCGCACGCAAAGCGCACGCAGCTCGAAACGCAGTTAAACCCTTGGTTAATTCTGACGCCCTGGGCGTCCACCTTCAAGGTGGGTCCAGGGCGTCTTCTCTGGCTTGTTGGGATTACGCCGCGCACTCGCCGCGGCCAAGTTTCAAAGAGAAGTCGACGTCATCACCCCAGTCGTGAAAGAGCTCCGGAGACGTATCCGCAGGCTTGACCAGGTCGGCCGTAAGTTCCTTGAAAAAAGCGACTTTGTGGCGCATCACGTATGCGCGAAATGGCTCACCGTCCTGATGATTCTCCCGATAGTGGTTGAGAATACGCTCCACGGCAATCGGTGCAAGCCGGGCCGGCAAACTTTGCACAGCCAGACCGAATTCATGCTGGCCGCCGCCTAGAAGCATCAGATAATAGGGGACTTCCTTGCCATCGATCTTACGGGAATTGCCGTAGAACCCCAGATCCCCTATCCAGTGCTGTCCGCAGGAGTTAGGGCAGCCGCTGATCCGAATCTGCAGGTTACGGATGGCGGGATCGTCGTACTTGCGCACGGTGGCCGCCAGGGCGTCACCCAAACCCATGGATTTCGTCAGCGCCAGGTTGCAGCTATAGGCCCCCGGGCACGTGACCACGTCGCTGATCTCATTGGCGCGATCCTTAGCGAGTCCCAGGCGTTGCAGGGCTCCATACACGCGCTGCAGCGCGCCCACCGGCACATAGGCGAACACGATATTCTGCGCCATGGTGACTCGCATAGCGCTGTCGGCGGCTTGTTCTGAAAGCTCCGCCAAGCCGCGCATCTGATCACCGGTAAGATTGCCTTGCGGCGTCATCACGGTGACGATGGCGTAGCCGGGCTGTTTCTGCGGGCGGACGTTGGTCTCGCGCCAGGCGTTAAAGTCGGGTGAAGCCTCAAACATCGGAAGCATCTCACCGTTCCGGGGTGGTGGTGGAACTGGCTGAAATCCACCGAAATTTTCGGGCACGGTTTCCGGCATGGGGATGCCGCCATTGGCCAGGATATCCTGATACTGCTCCTCGACAGTGTCGCGCAGCCATTCAAACCCACGGGCGCGCAGAACGAATTTTAAGCGCGCTTTGTTCTTGTCCTTGCGGTTTCCGTGAACGTTGAAGACACGAAGCACGGCTTCCACACGGCGCACGATATCCTCGGCGGGAATAAACTCGTGGAGGAGCTTCGCTTCCACTGGAAGAGGCCCCAAGCCGCCCGCCACGGTCATGCGGAAGCCCTTCACTCCATCCCGGATCACCGCGCGCAGGCCGATGTCATTAATGGCGGTGGCGATGCAATCCTCGGGGCAACCGGAAAACGCCACCTTGAACTTACGCGGCATGGCGTCGGTCAGCTCTTTGTGCAAAAATGCAAACGCCAGACGGCGGGCGTACGGCTGCACATCGAATGGCTCTTCGGGATGGATGCCAGCCAAGGGGCACGCCGTAACATTGCGAACGGTGTTATAGCAGGCTTCACGAGTGGTCAGGCGACTGTCAGCCAGCAGATGCAAAGCATCGGGGACTTGGGTCAGCGGCACAAAATGAAATTGCATGTTTTGTCGCGTCGTCAGATGACCTTTGCCGGCGGCACAGAAGTCGGCTACTGTGGCCAGTTGCCGCATCTGATCTGATGTGAGCAGTCCGCCCGGAATTTTCGTACGGACCATCTGAACGCCCTCTTGGCGTTGGCCATAGATGCCGCGGCGCAGGCGAAAGGCCCGGAACTCGTCGACCGTCAGCTGGCCGGAAAGGAACTGCTGAGCCTGGGAACGGAACAGTTCAATATCCGCGCGAACGGTTGTATCGTATTCCTGTTCAATGAGTTGCTGGTGATTTAGGACGTCCGCAGTAGCCATACTCTAATTCCCTATAGAGATTATACTACTTCCTCCCTGGCACGCAATCGTTCCCACCGTCCAGATGAATGATATCACCGGTACGCATCATAGAGAATAAGGGGACAGGCGAGTCTGTCCCCTTATGAGGCATCTTATTTCCCCACGGCTTTCCACACGTCCGCCTTGTGCTGCGGAGCAGCGGAGGTGTGCACGTTTATATAGCGATCAAAGTCGAGATTGAGCTTCTCGAGAATCGGGACCAGGGCTTTCACGTGATCGTTAGCCGGTTGCCCGGGTGTCACCGAGAAGTCACCCTGGAAGAGGATCTTCTCCTTGGGGATGTACGCGATCAACAAGCCGTTGGAGTGAGGAACTGGAGAGACGTGATACATCTCCACGGTTCGCGTTCCATCCGAGTAGACCTTCTTCTCCAAAACAGCTTCGATTTTGGCTTTTTTGGGATTCTTGGCGAGAGGGTCGTTCAGCAGCGTTCGGGGAGTGTTGAGGGCACGCTCCAAGAATTCTTCATTGTTCTTCTGCGTGACGATGGTTGCGCCTTCGGCCACCAGCACCGGCAGCCCTCCGGTGTGATCGGAGTGGGGATGCGTATTCATGACGTAACGGATCGGCTTGTTGGGAATCAGCTTCTTGGTTTCGGCGACATACGCTTCACCACGGGCCACGGATTGTCCGGCCTCCAGCATCATGATGTAGTCCTTGAACTCCACGATGACCGAATCGTAACTGCCGGGTCCGGTGGTGAGCCTGTAGAGGCCGTCGCCTAGCTTTTCGGAAGTGACGACCAGAGGCGCCGGAGCGCCCCCACCACCGCCGCCTCGACCTCCAGCAGGTGCAGGAACCAGCGTTGCGACATCGGGTGGATTCGCCTTCGCCGCCATCACATCGACTTCAAAGAAGGGCCATCCGCCGCGCGTCTGCACGATCTTCGCAGGAGCCATGACTCCGCCGAAGTCCTTCCAACCCGAGTAGACGGCGAGGATGTGCATGTCGCCCATAATGTTTTCACCCAGCCACGTCTCGACTCGATCGACAAGATTTTTGTCATTTACATATCCATTGATGACATAGCTCTTGCCGGAAGCCGCCTTGACCATCGGGCTCCAGGTCAGCACGGCGTAGTTCTTGCCGTCGACTTTCTTTTTGCTCACGGTGGCGTTGTTCGCGGCAGCGCCTTTCAAGAAACCCCAGGGCGTGATGTAGAATTCCACGGAGTTGCCCCAGGGTTGCGAGACGTCAGTCTGCTGCGCGGTGATCCCCTGAAAGAACGTTCCGGGCATCGGCTGCGTTGCGCCACCGCCGGCGGGATTGTTAGTCGCTCCGGTGGCGCGCGACGCCGGGGTTGTCAGATCGATCACGCGAATGTAGTTGTTAATCGGCCGCATAGGATCATGCGTTCCGCGGCAGTTCATATCGGCGGCGTTAGATCCACACTGCTGGAAGGCGACATCCTTCGCCGATCCCGAATAGGTGATGGATTTCACATCGCCTAAAGCCTTTTGGGCATTAGCGATTACGGTTTTTGCGTCCTGCGCCATAGCGCTCCCACAAAGGAAGGCCAGGCAGATTGCGCCTAGAGCAAGTTTTTTTAACACAGCTTCTCCTCTTATGAACGTCCGTTAATGTACCCGTCCTGGTTATTCTATATCCAAACTGGTCTTCACGGGCCGACGGCGTCGAACATTCTGTGAAGGCCGGCCCGCTTGTGGCCGAGATCACGCTCTCCGGCGATACGCTGTTTGGCGACATGGACCGCAGGGGAAAGACACCGCTGGTAGCGCAACGGAGACGGCTTTTCGTGAAGCACGTCTCCGGCGATTACCAGTTCGCACGAAAATAGGCGAGGAAACCTCGCCGTTAGAATTTCACCTTGGGAACTTCCTTGGCACCGGCTTCCGCGGTAAAGTAGGCGTTCTCGCGTTGGAATCCGAACATGGATGCGGCGATGTTCTTGGGGAACAGCTCGATATTCGTGTTGTAGGCCTGCACCGCCTCATTGTACTTGCGACGCTCGACAGCAATACGGTTCTCAGTCCCCGCAAGCTCGTCCTGCAAACGCAGGAAATTCTCATCCGATTTGAGTTGCGGATAATTCTCCACAACCACGGCCAAGCGTGCCAGAGCACCCTCCAGCTGATTGTTTCCCGCGATCCGTTGGGCCGGTGTTTGGGCCCCCATCATCGCCTTGCGCGCTTCCGCCACTTCGGTAAAGACGGACAGTTCCTGCTTGGCGAAGCCCTTGACCGTCTCCACCAGGTTGGGGATCAGATCCAGCCGCCGCTGCAGCGCGACATCCACTTGCTGCCACTGCGCCTTATACGCTTCCCGCTCCGTCACCAGCTCATTGCGGGATCCCATCAGGCTGCCGCCCAAAATGAGCACCAGCAAAACGATCACACCCAGCGCAATCAGTACACCCTTCATATGCTCCTTACCCCCGTTGCCCGTCTAAACCATCGACGAAAGTTATCAATTTGCTGATACATACGAGATATTGGGCAAATAGTTCGCCCGGGTCGCCCATGTTATCGCCAGCACCGCCCGCCACGTCTTCCCTGATATCCAGAAGAATCTCAAACGGTTTCATGTCGACTTGCAGCACTTCAGCCAACTGCCGGACCACGGCCCGCCGTTCGGACTTGTGTTTCTTGCCGGCCAGTTCCAAAGCATTGCGTCCCAGCACGCAGAAAGTGGAAACCGACTCCACGCATAACGCCAGCAGATTAGCAGACTGGGATAGCTGCGAAGCGCCCTGCTGGCGCAGGCGCAAGAGCTTGGATCGAAGCTCATGCTCCACCAGCGTCCGGTAATTGCGCATATCCACCTTCAGATCCGCAATCACGTCCAGCCCGTACAGCACCCGCCGGCGTTCCTTCATGTCGTGAAATTCGATGGGGAAACTGTCCGCCGAGTTATGCACTTCGTCTTCGCTCATCAGCAGCGGCCAGGGATGCCCTTTCTCCCGCCACCAACGCAAGACGGGCTCCCCTTCCATTAACTCGCGAGGCATCACTTCCTTGAGGACGCACAAGACATTCAGATCGGAAAGCCGGTCGGCGTGCGCCGGCGACGCGGCCGATCCGTACAAGATCACCGACACCAGCCGGTCGCTGAAGGCATGCTCCAGCTTGGCTACCAATTCCTTCAAAAGATCCATGTTGTCACCAGCGACACGATTATTACCAGCCACCGGAAGCCCCTCCCCCGCCCGAGCCACCGCCGCCAAAACCGCCGAATCCACCACCGCCGCCTCCGCCGCCGAAGCCTCCTCCGCCCCAACCGCCTCCGCCACCCCAGCCTCCGCGGCGTCCTCCCATCATATTTCCAAGAAGCATGCCGGTAAGGAAGCCGCCCATGCCGCCACCGCCACGTCCGCCCCGGCCACCGATGAGGCGAAAGATAAACATCAGAACAACGAAGAAAATGATGATTCCGAAGAATCCTCCCCCGCCACCGGGATCCCCGGAACCGGTTTGCGCGGGTGGCTGGCCCTCGATGGTGACGCCCTTGGCCTGGGCGATGCGCTGCCCGAACTGCTGCGCCGCGGCCAGCAGCGCTCCGCCGTAATTTCCTTGCCGCAGGATCGGCCGGACGCCGCGCAGAACGCCCCCGGCAAAACCATCCGGGATAATCGGTTCGAGGCCGTAGCCGACCTCCACGCGATTCTTGTGGTCCTTGATCGCCAGCAGCATCAGCAGGCCTTCGTTGGTGCCTTTCTGGCCGATGCCCCACTGAGTGAACAGACGATTGGCGGCGTCCTCCACAGGCTCGTCATCGAGCGTGTCCACCGTGACGATGGCGAATTGCGCACCGGTAGCGCGTTCCACATTGCCGCAGTAGGTTTCGATTTCCGCCGCGGAGCGCGCATCGATCGCGTGAGCGAAATCGTTCACGTAGCCGGTGGGCCTGAGCTTGGAGGTATCGAGCGCTAAGGCGAACGCGCAGAAGAAAATCGCCAGCGCGAACACGTTTCTGCACCGCCTGCGGAAACGCTGCATAGAAAAAGAAGTTATCGTGTAAGATCCTCGCGGCGCAACTTGAAGCCTTCCAGGCGTCCGAGCATCGCCACCGCCATATGTTTGGGATCGAAGAAGTGCCGCGCCAGAGCCTGAACTTCGGCGGCAGTCACCCGCTCGATGCGCTCCAGCATTTCGTCCAGCGAAAAGAATCGCTTGAAGTACAACTCCTGCCGCGCGAGATTGCCCATGCGGCTGCTGGTGCTCTCCATGCCCAGCACGGTAGAACCCTTCAGATGATCCTTGGCCCGCCGCAGCTCTTCGTCGCTGACTGGCCTCTCCGCGACTTCGTTCAGCTCGTGGACAATCGACTTGATCACCCTGCGGGCGGAACGGATCGAAGTACCCGCGTAGACCAGCATGCAGCCCGCGTCGTGATACATGGACAGTTCCGAGAAGATCGCATATGCCAGCCCCTGCTTTTCGCGAATATTCTGAAACAGCCGCGAGCTCATGCCGCCGCCCAGAATCGCGTTCAGGATGTAGCAGGCAAAGCGCTGCTCGTGCGGCATGGGGATGGAGGGTACGCCAACATACAGGTGAACCTGTTCCAGCGATTCCTTATTCAGGAATACCAGCGGCGCATGCGGGCGCGGCTTGGATTGCCGCGGATGGAACGGCCGCTTCTTCAAGTCGCCCAAGTGATCGCCCACTAACCCGACCATGTCCTTGTGGTTTAGATTCCCGGCCGCCGTCACCAGGAGGTTCGATGGCGAATAGAAATGGCGGTAATACTTGTCGATCATGCCGCGATCGAAGCTGCGGATGGTCTGCTTGGTTCCCAGAATCGAGCGTCCCAGAGCGTGCCCCTTCCAGAAGCGGCTAGAGAAGAGTTCGTGGATCTGGTATTCCGGATTGTCCACTTCCATCTTCAGCTCTTCAAGGATGACGCCTTTCTCCTTCTCGATGTCCTTCGGATCGAACAGCGGATTGCGAACCAGGTCGGCCACTACATCGAAGGCTTCCGGCACGTGCTCGTCCAGCACCTTTACGTTGTAACTGACTAGTTCCTTGGAGGTAAACGCATCCAGGCCGCCGCCGATAGAATCCACCGAGCGGGCAATCTGTTCGGCCGTACGGTGTTTGGTGCCCTTGAACACCATGTGCTCGACGAAATGAGAAAGGCCGGTTTCGTGCAGCGCCTCCTCGCGCGAGCCGGTGCCGATCCAAAGGCCCACGGAAACACTGCGGACGTGCGGCATCCGCTCGGTGACGATGCGCACACCGTTGGGCAAAACCTGGCGCTCGATCTCCCTGGGCTGGGATTTGGACTTTCGCGGTGTGCGCGTCATGTTCTCTAATCTTACCGCGAGGGCTGCGCGAAGTTCGGATGATATGCTGGACGTGTGAACCAGGGAGTGGCGCAAGTTCTTGTAGGGATGGAAGTTGCCGATATCGCGGCGGCCCTTGGTCCGGATCATCCCAAATTTCGCGCCCGCCAGATCTATCAAGCCGTGTATCGCCAGCGGGTTACTGACCTGCATCGCGTTTCCACTCTGCCAAAACCCCTCCGTGAAGGGTTCCCGGTGGGCGTCCCCGAAATCGACCGGCAGTTCGATTCCACGGACGGCACGCGCCGTTACTTGCTGAAGCTCGCGGATGGAAAAACGGTCGAGACGGTCTGGATGCCGGAAGGCGAACGATCGACCGTCTGTATCTCGACTCAGGTCGGGTGCCCGGTGGACTGCAAGTTTTGCCTCACGGCGCTGCTCGGACTGGAACGGAATCTGACCGCCGGCGAGATCGTCGGGCAGGTTCTGCGTGTGGCGGCCGATCGCGGACTCGAAGCTAACGTCGATCGCCTGAACATCGTCATGATGGGCCAAGGCGAGCCGCTGCTGAACTTAGCCAACGTGATCAAGGCCACACGGCTGCTGACCGATCCGGAAGGCATGGCGATCTCGCCGCGCCGGATTACGCTGTCTACCTCGGGCATCATTCCTAAAATCCGGGAACTGGCGCAGGAGCAGGTGCGCCCCAAGCTGGCGATCTCGTTGAACGCATCGACCGAAGAGCAGCGCCAGACGCTGATGCCCATCACCCGCAAGTATCATTTGAAGGATCTGATCGACGTGTGCCGGACGTATCCGCTGCGGCCTTGGGAGAAACTCACCTTCGAGTACGTGATGCTCAAGGGTGTCAATGATACCGATGCCGATGCCCGGCGCGTGGTGAAGCTGCTGGCCAACCTGAAAGCCAAGGTGAATCTGATCGCGCTGAATCCGGGTCCCGGGATTCCGTTTCAGACGCCCGATCCGCAGCGCGTGACGGCATTTCAGGAGATTGTAAAACGTCGGCTCACTTGCTTTATCCGCAAGCCCCGCGGCCTGGACGTGTACGCGGCTTGCGGCCAGCTCAAGCGGATGGAGTTAGTGGATATTCAGTAGAGGCGACGCGCGCGTCGCCCGGCTTACGCCATCCCGCGCGCGAGCATCTCGGCGAACTGCCGCCAGTTCTTGCGCAGAGCGTGGGTCTTGTTGCCGCTCGGCCACCACTGCACGCTGCCCCGGCCCATGAGCAGCCTGCCGAGCAACTCCTCCCCGCTTCGAACCTCGATATCCAGCGTATTGTTGCTCTTGAGCTTGGTCAGGTCGACGGAATACGGCAGAAACGCCGTCACCTTGGTTACGTGGACCTTGCGTTTCCGCGGCATGCGTCTTGCAGTCTAGCGCTGCTTGCCTCGCGCCCCGCCGGGAATCGGCAACTCGACTTTCTTAGCATTGCCCAGAGAGAAATCCGCGTCTGTGAAGTTCGTACGAGTGATCGATTTCAGCTCCGAGCGCTTGGTCGCCTGGCCGTTCTCGAAGTCGATTTTCTGGATTGGAAATCCCTCATAGCCCTCTTCGAACCCATAGCCCGATGGAACACTGATGTGCACCGGGGAGTTAGCCAACGCGCTCAGAAGGCTGCTCGAAAACTGTTTCATCTTTTCGAAAATTTGCAAATCGGCGGGTGTGAGCTTGATCTGCGCGGGAAGCGCGGCACATACCTCCGACTCCTTCACGCCACTCAGATCGCCCTCATACTTGGTGCAGCTGAATCCGTTGACGCTGCCGCTGCCTTTGGCCGTATAGACCGTCTTGGGAGCCGCGGCGGCTGCCTGCGGCATCTTGCCCTTCATCATTTTCTCCATCATGGCGCGCTGGTCAGGAGGCATGTTTTTCATGGCCGCCTGCATCTGCGCCATGGCCGCCGACATTTGCTGCCCCATCTGCTTCATCGTTTCTTCGTCAATCTCTTGATATTGGTTCTTGGCCTTATCGAGCATGACCATCCGGTTCCTGCCACCGTCCGTCAGAAACATCACGGATTTGCCGTCGTCGGAATCAACGCGCAACCGGTTGGCGTCCAGAAGAATCACGTCTGTACTGACCTTCTTGGTGGCCAGATTCGTGCCTTCCGACTGAATCCGCACTCCGGCGAACAGAGAGGAAGCGGCAAGAGCCGCCGCGGCAACTAAGGTAAGGCGTTTCATAGGTTCATTCTCCCCTACTTCCAATCGGCAGTAAAGACGTTAAATTCATAGTCGCTCTTGGATTGATAGCTGGAAACAAACACGATCTTCTTGCCGTCCGGCGAGAACTCCGGGAACGAGGTAAACCCGCCGTAAGACGTCACTTGTTCGAGGCCAGTCCCGTCTGGATTAATCGTATATAGCTCGAAATCCCGGCTGTCGCATTTCTGCTTGTTGGAAGAAAACAGGATCTTCTTGCCGTCCGGAGTAAACGTAGGCGCGAAGCTGGCGCAGCCGTAGTTGGTGATCTGCTTGGCGTTCGATCCGTCGCTGTTAGCCACCCACAGCTCCATCTTCATGGGAGCCGTCAAGTTGTCCTTCAATAAATCCCGGTAAGTCTTGATTTTGTCGGGAGTATCCGGATGATACGCGCGCCACACGATCTTAGAGCCGTCCCTGGAAAAGACCGCGCCGCCATCATAACCTTCGGTTTTGGTGATCTGCTTTTTGCCGGAACCATCCAGGTTCATGCTCCACAGATCCAGGTCGCCGGATGCCATGGAGGTGTAAATGATTTTGTTATTTTTCCAGTTGATAGTGGCCTCGGCATCGTAACCACCCGAATCTGTGAGCTTCTTTTCAATCTTGCCCTTGTCATCCGCAAGGTAGATATCGAACCCGGGATACACCGCCCACAAATAACCCTTGCTGCGATCAGGCCGAGCCGGGCAGGACGGGCCTGCCTCGTGGGTCGACGCGTACAGCATGTGCTTGTTGTCGGGCAGGAAGTATCCGCAGGTGGTGACGCCCTTGCCGGTCGAGACCATGTGCATGTCCGACCCGTCGCTGTTCATGATGTACTGCTGATCGCATTCGCTGGTGTCGCGGGTCGCCTGAAAGATCAACCGCTTCCCGTCCGGAGCCCAGTAGGCTTCGGCGTTCTGCCCGCCGTGAGTAATCTGCTTGAGGTTGGCAAAGTGTTTGGCGGCTTGCGCCCAAACCGCTTGACTCAGGCACAGGAGCGGAATCAAAACGAGAACGGGTAGAAGAAGGCGTCTCATAACACCCTATTGTATTCGCCGAGCGCGAGGCGTGCCTCGCCCCTACTCGATTTTGGGCAATGGCCGCAATGCTTTAGATCCCAGCCAGGCGTCGCGGAACCGTGTGATCTTAGGCGTAATTGGCCGTCCCGCTTGTTCGAACGAAACGATCTCGACATCGGGAGCCTGGGCCCATGTGATCTCGACCCGTTTCCTGCCAGAGCGCCCCTCGACCGTCAAAGTGCCGCGGTCCCCGGGCTTGTGCGACGCCGCCAGATCGTCCCATTCCCGGCGAGTTTTAAAATCCAAAATGCGGTCGCCCCGGTCGATCCCGGCGAGGTACAGCGGCGAACCGCGCAGCGTCGGTCCGTTAATCTCAATCCCGCGGTCGGAAAAGCTCAGGATCGGTGTTCCGAGCCACGCTCTTCCAGGCGAGGCGGGCTGCAAAAAAAACCCGGCGTTTGCCAGCAAAGCGCCGTATTCCATCGGTTCCAAGCCTTCGATGTGGCTTTGAAATATCTCTCTGGCGAATTTGGCGCTGCCAGTGGCCTCCGCGAGCGCCTGCTCAAGATCCCTCTCGGTATAAGGCTTCTGAACATCGGGATGCAGGCGCCACATCGTGCGCATCCAATCGTCCAGCGATTTGCCGGGAAACTCCGAGCGAATCGCCAGGTCGATGCCCAGGGCGAGGGCACGGCCGTAGGTGTAGTAGGAAATATAAGTATTGGCCTGATTCTCCAGGTCGATCGAAGCGGCTCCATCGACGAATGCGGCGCGGCGGCTCATATCGATCGGACTGAACGCTTCGCGGCCGGGCGCGGTCAGCACCGTATCCACTGCTCTGCCCATGACTCGGATGAACTCGTCCCGCGACATGAGGCTGGCGCGGTGCAGAATCAGGGGAGCGTAATAATCGGTGAATCCTTCGGCAAACCACAACTCGCCGGACATGTTGACCCGTTCATAATCGAACGGTTCGAGCGAGCTCGGTCGGATGCGCTTGACGTTCCAGGAATGAAAGAATTCGTGTGCGACCGATTCGATCAGCTGCGTCTCTGATTCCCGCGTGAGGGGCCGCGCGCTGGTGATCACGGTGGAGTCGCGATGCTCCATGCCGTCGCCTGACACGTAAGGCATCGCATCCACCAGGAACGTATACGAGCCGTTGTCGTACTTGGGAAACGCGCCGAAGACCCCTTCTTCCTCCAGCACCACGGCTTCGCACATGCGCTGAAAACGCGCCACCACATCGTCGGAGGCTTGCGAATGCAGCGCCAGGCGGAAGGGCGCACCGTCCGCTTTCCATTCCTTCATCGCGTGCGGGCCGATTTCAAGCGGAGCATCCATCAGAGCGTCTAGGCCGGGCGCCGTCCAGGTATCGCTCGCGCCGGGCGCAAGCTGCGTGGCGATGGTCCAGTCCGAGCCGCGAGGAATCTCAATCTGGAGCGACACCGGAACCTTTTCGAAGCCCCGGGCCCACGCGAACGTGGCCGGCGGATTCAAATGCGCATGGGTAGGATCGATGGCATTGTACGTTCCATCGGCTCGATCGCCAAACAGCGTGTACTCGATGACAACCGTGCCGCCCGAGGTTTCGACGTTCCACTGATACGGATTGGGGCGAGTCACCTGAAGGCGCTTACCAGCGCCGTCTGCCGCGCGAACGTCGTAAATATTCTTGGCGAACTCGTGCAGCGCGTAGCGTCCCGGTGATGACCGGCTCATCATCACTTCGAGCACGCGGCCTCGCACCCCCGAAAACGTCGCCCGAACTTCGGCTTCGTGGTGCGCGGCGTTGGGAAATCGCAGCTCATATCGGACGGCATCCTGCGCCGCGAGCGGCGCCGCCAGCACCGCGAAATAAAAGGCGAGTCTAGGCCGTTTTCCCGGCATTTGAATGCGGCTTCCCCGATAAGTGTGAATAGAATCCGAGATCCTGGCCGGTCACCATCTTCGTGATGAAGATAATCTGCGCGGTGTGACCGGAGAAGTGTTCCACCACATGAAAGATTGCCTTGAGCACCGTCCCGTCGTAGCCCTGAATGATGATTTCTTCCGTTAGACGCTCGGGCGGCAGGGAACGGATAATCGCCAGTGCTTCGTCCATCGTCTTTCGCAACAGCCTTCCGAGCGCTTCCGGCTCCATTCCGCCGCGCGCCGCGAACTCCTGGTCGCGATCGCGAGCATTCGGAGCACCGCCGATCCCGCTCAGGATCCACTGGCGCACGTTGCCGTTCAAATGTAGCACCAGATTCCCGACGGCATTCTGGTTTTCCGTGCCGCGCATCCAGATCTGGTCCGCTGTGAGCTTGCCGAGGCAGGTTTCGATCCGCGGGCACAGCTCGGCCAGCTTTTCAGCGGCGCAATTCAAGAAGTTGGTCTCGATGGTCATGATTCAGTCGCGCCTCGATGCTTTCCCGAGCCGGCTCAAGCCACGGAGGTAAACACAAGGAGCTTCCAAGAGCCTCCTCCGTCTCATCGATGAGGAATCCGGGACCGTCGGTGGCGATTTCAAACAGCACGCCTCCGGGTTCGCGGAAGTAGATCGAGTGGAAATAGAGCCGGTCCTTCACCGGGCTAACGTGGACGCCGCCCGCGATCAACCTGGAGCGCCAGTCGAGCTGTGCGGCCCCGTCCTCCACGCGCAGCGCCACGTGATGAATCCCGCCCGCACCCATTTTCCCGCGCTCGGCTTGCGGCTCATACAGCACGTCGATTCGGGCCGCGGCATCCGGCAATTCGAATCGATGGCGATTTCCCTGGGTCTCCACAGCCGCGAATCCCAGCATTTCGAGGAAACGGGCCGTTGGTTCCAGATGGTTCTCGCACAGCGTAACGCATTCCAGGTCCAGACCCGAAACGATTTGCCCCGCCCCCCTTTTCGCCGGGCGTTGGAACCCGGTGAAAAAAGTCAGCAGCGTCCCCGGCGACCCGCGATGATCGCCGAAGTAGAAGTGGCACGATCCGGGATCGTCGAAATTGACGGTGCGCTTCACCAGGCGCAGGTTGCGCACCCGGGTCAGATCGTAAAAATTCTCGCGAGCATTGGCGGCCAATGCGGTGATATGGTGCAACCCCAGCAGCATCTAAGTTTATATTTTGCCATTGCGGGGCGGGCCTTCGGTGAACACCTTAGATTGAATCCTATCTTTTTCTTTCGCCCTGGAAACACAGGGGACGTTTTCGGGAACCAGCTGGATCATCTCCCGGCGGGACGATCTCATCTGGTTCGTGAGAACGGCCCTGGTGGGCTATGCCGCTCTGGCCTTGATGTCTGCCGGGGTTTCCTTGACGCTGCTCACCACTATCTGGCTAATGGCGTGGGGACCGCACGTTTGTGGCACGGTGACCCGAACCTACTTTGACAGACAGGAGCGGCGCCGTTTGGGTTGGCTGCTGTGAAACGCTGTTCGTGGTCAAAACACAGATTTTGGCGGAAAACATCTCGCATGCGGTCACGGAAGTGGCGATCGCCTCGTACGCGATATTCGCCGCGATCTACGTGGCCTACCAAATCCGAAAGTGGCGCGCCGGAAAACCTATGAACCTGCCTAAGCTGCCCGTTTTGGAGCCGATGGAATCCTGCAAGCTGGCATGGCCCTGGGACTGTTTCATTCCCTGCAGTATCACCGCCTGATGTGGTTCCACAATAAGAACACTGCTTGGCCGCGGTACTGGCGCGGATACTATTTTGCGGCGGCCGCGGGCTTGTACGCGCTCACCGAGGTGATTCCGCCGGCCTTCTTCCCAACCATTTGGCTGACAGCCTCCCTGTGGGGCATCACCTTCATGCACTATCTGCTGGATTCGAAGATCTGGCGGGTTCGAGGTGATAGGGAACTGGCCGCTGCGCTGCACCTCTAAGACTAGGGAAGAGACGCGTCAGAGATGGAAACTGGTGGCAGACTTCATGAAGAAGGAGTTTGCCAACCTGGACGGGTTCGTCTTGTTCGATACCACCAATCGCTACCAGATTAATCTTCCCAACGGATGGGACAATATCGACCTGAAGTAGAGACATCTGGAGCCCAGGTGCCGGACCGCCGGATAGCTAGATTGAAAGGCAGCGCCATTTCAAGAGCGGCTTGACAACAAAGTGGCACACCTATCGCGGCTTAGAAGTTGTACTTTTCCGCAGCCGCAAACGCGATCCGTTCCGGGTACTGGAGGCGTGCAGATCCCCGACGATTATCTTCCCTGCATTCTGACCGCCCTTGAGCACTACGCGGCGTACATGACGGCCACGAACAGAGATGAACGGCTCTACCTTCAAGTAGCCGGATTTTCTGAAGCGTAAGGGACAGGGCAAAGAGGAGCTTACAAAAACCGAAACAGCCCTATTCCGCTAAACTTCCATTTTTGCCGACCCTTTGCCAGTAATAAGCCGTGTACCGGCCTTGCATTTCCCGATGCCCGGTGAAATAATCCACAGACCGGAGGAAATCCCCAATGTCCGCAGTCCGCAAAGCAATCGCTCCACTCGTGTGCCTGGCTGTGACGCTCGTCCATGCTCAAACCACCCCGTCCGATGGAAAAGTTCGGGTATACGTCGCCGACAGCGAATCATGGGAAACGAGCGGCGGTTTTGGCGTGTCGCACGGCTCTGGTGGAGGAAGTGTAAGGGGTGGCGCACGGCCACAGACAGCCGAAATCATCAAGACGTTCAATGAGCGATGCCCAGCGGTCACCATCACCGACGCCAAGGACAGAGCCAATTTTGCCATAGTGCTCGACCATGAAGGCGGAAAGGGAGTGTTGGCTCACAGGAACAAGGTGGCGGTATTCAACCGGGAAGGGGACGTGATTTACAGTGGGTCCACAAGAAGTATAGGCACATCTGTGAAGGACGCATGTGAGGCGATCAGCGCGGCTCCCAAATCGGGACTTGGAGAGGCTCTCCCCGCTCCAGCTAATCCGGCCACTCAGCCGACTCCGGCCACTACTACTGGAACGAACTTAACTCCTTCAGCGCAAGTTGAGACCGGACGAGTCACACCGGTGAACACGGCTCCGACACCGGTAGCTTCTCCACAAGGTGTACCCATCCGAGCCACAACCCCGACACCAACCGTTGCCGCGCGAGTAGAGCCCATACAAGCCACGGCTTCGACCCCAGCCCCAACAAGTCCGGCACGGGCCGAACCACTCCGAATCATACCCACTTCGAAGCCAGTGGTTATTGCACCCAGCAAACCCCTACCAACAGTTCAAGCAACGTTCGCATCGAATCCTCCGGGCGCAATTGTTTCGTGTAATGGAACAACTTTTGGCCGGACTCCATTCCTGATTCCGCTCCTACCAGGTATCTATCCCGTCAAGTTCGAACTGGCCGGGTACCCAGATTGGACCACTGAGATAACCGTCGAAGTGGCCAAGCCGTTCACTCTTGTGGCGCAACTAAATTCGACGACTGGCGTCATGCTGAAGTAGATAGAGACATTTGAGGCGAAACAGGAGGGTTGCGGGTTATGAACTGCTCGGCGATTTTTGCGGTTGCGTTCTTGATGGTAGCGGCGGCATTCGGCCAGGGAGGACCCGGACCTGACACCGGCAGCGAGACCCACGCCACGCGGAAAGCTGAAGCGGAGGTCACAGAGCAACAGGTTCGCAACGCGAAGGTGAATCTCGACGCGGCGTCGAAAGAGTTGGATGGATTCACCGTGGGGACTCCGGATTGGAAGCTACACTTCGAAAGCTATCAATCCGCCTATCGAGTTTGGAACACTTTGAATACCCGCTACGAAGCACAAGAGAACGCAAAAGAGGCCACCCAGATCAGGGCCACATGTCGGGAGGTATACGCCGCAACGGCAGACCGCAAGGTTTCCGATCTCACGGTAAAAGAAACGGAGCTGGTGAAAGCCTGCCAGACTCTCGGAGCGTACGCGAAGTAAGGATTGCGCATCTAGGAAATTAGCACGCCAGGAAGACAACTCGGGGCGGCCGTGAATTCGGGTTTATGGTTTATGTGATGATGCGTTCCGGCTTTCATATCGGGGAGTCTTGCTGGACGGTGGGGGCGCTCAGGTAAGCGGACGCATGCGCAGAAAACTGTCCCGCACAGAACGCGGCAAGCTGAAAGCCGAAAATAGGCGGAACGAGGTCTTATGTCCCGTGTGCTGGCGAGGTTACCAGAAGGGCTATCTTGAAGAGCACATCCGACTACAGCACGGCAAGCGGTCCGGGCCGTTCGGCGGAAAAGTTCAAGGCGGGCTCTGTAACGGTAAATGAACCGAAACTCTGAGTCGCAAAGCACGCACCAATGCCATGACGACCTGTTTTGCCCTGGGAGCGTTCAGTCATTTAAGTCGCAAGGTCTCTAAGCGGCTCATCGGTACGCACCTAGCGGCTCAATATGAACATTGGCCGCCGTTCGTGTGTAGACACGTTTTCTTGACACGCGCGGTATCCTGAAAGAGTAGAAGACAGGGCCACTCCTAGCCGGGTGGCCCAAACTATTTTAAGCAGCCAAAAAGCCGCTTCAGCTAGCAGCCCGTGGCGGAAACGCCTCTATTGAGGAATCTCCTGCCGGCCGGGCGCGGTGGTGATTTGTAGAAAAAGATCGCGAGTGGAGTTGTGTAACCAGTTTTGAGCGGCGCTGTATGCGTCCT
>Ga0207695_10001581_pt1 | contig 37108 bp, 57 predicted proteins | sample KBSC54metaG_FD_184354 | JGI IMG/M metagenome (GOLD analysis project Ga0207695, IMG submission 184354) | Corn rhizosphere microbial communities from Kellogg Biological Station, Michigan, USA - KBS C5-4 metaG (SPAdes) (version 2) | ecosystem: Host-associated > Plants > Roots > Rhizosphere > Soil... | reverse complement strand
GGGTCAGATCAAAGATACGGACCTGATCTACACTGGTCAGAAGTTCGATATTCCTAAGCTTTCTGGTACCGATCTTTCTACTTTGTCCGATGGTGATAAGTCCCTTCTTTCTGAAGGTTACTTGGAAGCCTATCGTGTCTACAAAGACAAGGGTCGTGCCGACGCTGAAGACTATCACAAGTCTGGTGAAGACTTGATCAACAAGTAATCAAGTCTAAGGAAAGGAAAATGACCTTTGCTGTTGGAGCAATTTGTTTAGGGATCGGTTTGATCCTTGGAGTAGCTTTGAGAAAAAGTCCTAAGAAGGATTACGAAGCTGTTCCAGAACCAGGTTCAGAATGGCTGTAATTCCTGATGATGCTTTCGTCTCATGGATGGATAAGGAAGGAGTTTGGTACTGTACCACCAAGGATTCACATCTGGTAGGTTCAGGACCTAGCATGCTTCATGCTAGACTTTCTTACTTAGAACTTTTGAAAAACGAGAATAGTTAAGTCGAGGCGGCTGCCCTAAAGTCGGAGAAATAACGCGTGTCCAGTTCGAAGCGCTCCGCACCTTACACTGGAGAGGGTAACTATTCTTTATACGCACTTGTGGCGGAACGGTATACGCGCTAGTTTGAGGTACTAGTGGGCGCAAGCTCGTGAGGGTTCAAATCCCTCCAAGTGCATAAGGTAAGAAAATGAAACACTTGTTTTGTAAGATCTTTCACAAGCCTACGTTTGTGAAACAGTGGGAGAGCGAAGGTAAAAAGCATTTAGATGCTTGGCCTTATAATCCTCTTGTTCTTCATCCAGATCTGAGTTACAACTTCCTTCATTTCATGTGTCCAAAGTGCAAGGAAGAATGGGACGAGTTCAAAGGCGATCCTTTCCCAAGGGTTCTTCGTCCGAGATATTATAGAAAAAGTGAGACCGACACTACAGATACAATCTGGAGTTAAGTCTAAAACATGGTGGAGTTGCCAGAGAGGTTATTGGCCCTGACTGTGAATCAGGTGGTCGCGGGTTCGAGTCCCGTACTTCACCCTTTCTTAGGAGCATCAAATGCTGGTTAATCCGTTGATCTCTGTTCCGTGCAAACATTGCCAACAGACTACTACGATCAACGTCAAGTCTATCTCAAGTCTAAACACAGAGAATGAAAGACTCCAGCGAGAGTTAGATGAAGCCAACAAGAAGATCAAGTTGTTAGAACTTGCTGCTGGTTGGGGAAAGTCAGACTCAGGTGGCTTTGATGGTATGTTTGGAGATCTCTTCTCTACAAAGAAGAGAAACGAATATTGATGAAAGTAAAACTTCCATCTAGAGGACGAGGTCTCTTTAGAGAAGAGTACTATTCAATTTGCTCAGCTCACCAAGAGTTCAATCAAGAGTGTTCTACTTGCAAGATTGGTTCTTGGCATAATGTGTGGTTAGGTGTTGCTAATAGCGTTCTTTTCAAAGTTTGGCCAGCTCTTTGGATCTGGAATGCCAATCGTCCAAAGAACAAAACCAAGTGGCTCAAGTCCATCAACGCTAAGAATAATTTCCCAAATCTAAGGTAAGAAAATGAAATTCTCAATTTTGGTCTTGTCATTCTGTCTTCTAACTGGTTGTAGCGCTGCTTACAATGGCGGAATGAACAACAGCTATTCTCCTTCCCTGTTTTCAATCCCAGAAGGATTGGAGTACGGAAAAGAAGTGGGAAAGAACTGGTTCGAAGGAACCTACAAAGGTGACAAGGTTTTGATCCATCAGACCGTTTCATACGGTGGATATTGGGAAGTTACCTTTATGTACGTGAAGAAGTAAGATCGTATATTAGATGAATGCCTCAATTCACCGACGACCAAACCTTCTTACTGAAAAAGTCCTTTGAAAAGTTCTTGAAGAACTCAACTGGAAAGTTCGTTGTTTTTGACCTTGAGACAAACGGTTTTCATGGTTCTAGTGTTCTTTCCATCTCAGCACAAAAGTGCCTCTTTGTAAGAGGAAAGAAAGTCTCTGTTCTTGGGGACTACAATCGTTTCTACTTTCCTGTAGAGAAGTTCAATTGGCAGGCCATCAAGATCAACGGTCTTGGAAGAACTGCAGTGACAGCAAAAAGAGGTTCAGCTACTTACGCTCAGAACTTTATCGACGACATTACTGCCTTCAAACGATGGTGTGAAGGAATCGAACACTTTGTAGGTCACAACATCATCAAGTTCGATTGTGAGTTCTTTCCAAAGGACTTCAAGTTCACACACGTGTTTGACACCATGTTAGAAACTGTGGAACTTTGTAAGATATTGAGAGATGACGGTAAGAACAAGTTCCCTAAGTTGAGGGAAGCCGCAGAGTTCTTTGAGATTGATATTTCTGAGGGAATTCTTCACACGTCTAGTTTTGACGTAGATGTGACCACTCAACTGTTTGAGAAATTGTACTCACTAACTTAAGGAGTGATCGTGACTGCAAGTATCATTTTCTTGTGTATCTTTTTTGCAGTAGCCGTTTTTTGGCTTGGTTACACTGTTGGTTGGTCGTCTAACGATAACTCATTCAACAAACAAATGCGTCGACGAAGACAAATTGATATCCAGAACACCATTGAGAGTTTTGGAAGAACTACGCGGAAGTGACCTCAGAGCGAATGGCACAGCTCGGAGTCTTAAACACTTTGGTTTTGGGGGTTCGAGTCCCCTCTTCCGTAGAAAGGTAGAGTCAAACCTTGAGGGTTAAATTCTTCAAAATGACGAAGGTTGATTTCAGCAACCACCTAATGCACAGGTCTTGGGATAAACGTGGCGCGACGATTATACCTGGGAACAGGGTAGCCCCGATGAAAAGGGACTGAATGTGCTACATGCTTCCATCGACTAGCGGCTAGGTCGACTCCCTCTCAAGGAGTAAACGCGGGTTCGATTCCCGCTGGAAGTATACACGCTCTAGTCGTCTACTGGATAGGATGCCTGACTTTCAATCAGGAAGACGTGGGTTCGAATCCCACCTAGAGTATACATAGGCTCGGTGGCAGAATAGTTATGCAGCGGTCTGCAAAACCGTATAGGTTTGAAAGAACCTAAGTGGGTGCAAGTCCCATCTGGGCCTCTAGGTTTGATAGAAGGGAAGCATAAGACTTCTGTATTGAGAACCTTACAAAGGAGAGTGGTGCGTATACGCGTATCGCTAATATCGTAGAGAAGGAAGTCCAATGTTTTGGTCAGCCTTCGACCTACATCACGGTCTTTGTAGATGAGAATGGTCAAGAGATTGAGCATATTGAGTCTAGAGAGATTGAAGAGTTTGAATACCGTCTTGAGGAGCAACTTTTGCTTCTTAGGATCACCCAGGAAGAACGCGAACGCCAGTTGATAAAGACTGAAGCGTTCTTCAAGGACCTTCAACAGGTCGGGTAATAGGCTGATGTGCATCGACTAGTAAAGTGGCCGCTCTCATAAGGCGGATTATGTGGGAGCGTTACCCACCATCAGCATCCCTAAAGAAAAGTCAACTGTCCCTGGCCGCGAGTTGTCGTGAGACTTCCGCATGCCCACCATAGTTGACTTTTCTTTTTAGAAAGGAATGAAAATGAAGAAATTTCTTTTGGCTGCTCTTGTAGCCATGCTTTTGTTCTCTTGTACGGGAGAGTTCAAAGAAACTGACATTGCCCCACAGTGGGCTCACAGTTCATCAACGAACTATGTTTTTACTGAACTTACCAACTACGATCGTTACAACTTTCGTGTGTACAATTGGGTCTTGACTCCTATGAATGGTAAGGTCAAGCAGGATGCTGTTCTCTATCTTGAGAAACTTTATCCTGGAGACTCTGTTTACAACGAGAGTGATTCTTTGATCGTGATCTCTGAAATGAAACCTATTCCGATAACCAAGTAAAAGAAACGTGTGAAAAGACTTATGGCGTCGGGAGATACACCACAACCTATGACTACTGGAAGCGTGACCTAGAGCACGTAGCCGCCCCAAAAGAATAAAGGCAGTATCTGTCAACTACAGAGGCGGACTCAGAAGGTAGCAATGGAACTTCTAAACGACAGGTAAGATGGATAAAGGCCCTGTTTTGGAAGACAGACGGAATAATTGGCCGTCAACTTCGGTGAAAGAGATCCAGGTAAATAACCGAGGAAAAGAAGTGTGAAAAAGTTCCCCACATGTTTATATTTGAATCATGAGTAAGTACTTAGTTCTTAAGGAACAACTAGAAACTATTGGGACAGGTGAGATGACCTGTTTTGGAAATTCTATGACCCCAATTTTATCTAGTGGTTCCAGATTACTCTTTCAAAAATGTGATGACTACGAAGTTGGAGACATCGTCTTTTGTAAGATCAAAGGACGATTCATAGATGCTCACTTGGTCACTAAGAAAGACAAAGGTTCTAAGAGATGGATGATCTCTAACAATCATGGCCATGAAAATGGTTGGACTCATACGATCTATGGTAAGGTCGTGAAGGTGCTTAGTTAAAATGGTTACTGTCTACATGTCCAAAGAAGACGAACAAATTCTAAAAGATCTCAATGAAAACGTTGATCTAGCTACACAGGTTAGAGAAGATTTCTTAGACAAGATGCTTTTGAAGTACTCAAAGTTCAAAGACAGAGATAGGATGTATTTTGAAAATGGACGAGTTGAAAAGTTTGAGTCTGTTCGTAGAAATAAAGATAATCCCAGGCATCTTGAACTCACATACTACTACATGAGGACAGGAAACCACGATTATCCTCTTGGTGAGGAACCAATCAAAGATCAACTCTACACCAAACAAGAACTGATTGAGAGATTGACATCCCATCTAGAGTCTCTTAAGCGATGACTCTATCTTGGCATCTTACTGATGAACAGGTTCAAAAACTAGTGGAATGGAAGAAAACTCTTTCTCCAGAACCGAGGACTGCTATAGGTGGAGCTTTTACCTATAGTTTCACTGATACGTCTATCGGAACCGTGATCAAGGTTAAGTACTGGGATGGTCAAGAGATTGATCTCACAGACTATGATTTTTAGTTACTAATTTTATACGCGTCGGAAACGGAGCTGGTGGCAGCCGCGCGAGCTTATATCTCGCTGTAGGAGAGTTCGATTCTCTCACGACGTAGAAAACAAGAAGGCCTTCACGGCGGACCAGGTCGCTCCTGGTTTGGTTTATGATCTTCGTCAGTACTGAAACGACACCGGAAAAGCTGACGAAATCTTTCTTGTGATTTTACTAACTCTCTATGACAAGAGACAACGCTCGACACATGGTTTTGTCCATAGCAAATAGTATGGGGATAAAGCTCTCTTCTGAAGAGGAAGAGAAGCACATCAATGATGTCATAAAGAGCACAGATGAGTGGTTAGAGAATAATGGTCCAGATCTTCCAGAAGAGGAGATCTCAGACGAAGATGCTTTTCCCATCACTGATGTTTCTAGCGATGAGAGAAAGGTCTTGAACAGCTATAGAAACTATGGTTATGAGACTATCAATAAGTTCTTGAGGTTCGGAAACTCTGAGTCTTTGTCTCAACACAAAGACATGATTGAGTTTCGAATAGCTACGATCGATGACGTCATAGAAAGGAATCATTCCTTATCTGACGGAGTGGTCTATAGAATTGTTGAAGATGAAGGTTTTCTAAAAAGTTCGTTCACTGAACCAGCTTTTTTATCAACTTCATTTGATCACAGTTATATTGATTCACAGACGGAGAACTATGAGAACCCAGAGATTCTGGTGATTCATGTTCCAAAAGGAACTCCGTACGCAAGAGTGGCAGAACATGCCATGGATGATTTTGAAGGTGAGGTTCTTCTTCCAAGAGGAGGAACCTTGACAAAGCAAGGAGATCATTGGAACTTTTCTTGCTAAAAAGTTTTCAAAAGGATAAGATCGTGAGATATTATTCTTTACAAGGGCTTGTACAGTTTCGACGGCTGTTGTAATAAGGTTCAACGAAATGCCCATGCACCCGAACGAACCTGTTCCCTTTAAACAAGGGACGTATAGCAAGCCGGACCCGATGTCAAAGTCGGCAGGTCCATTGGGATAAGGGTTCCCCGCATGACCGTACCGGGGAGTAAGAGCAAAGGTCATAAATCATGACACCCTGTATCTTTTATTCTGCGTCTGTCGTATAACGGCTATTACCTCAGCCTTCCAAGCTGATGACGTGGGTTCGACTCCCACTAGGCGCTTCTCTTTTATACTCTCACTACCGAGTGAGCTCAGCTGGTTGCTGAGACCCGTCTGATAAGCGGTTACAGGACGTGTTCGATTCACTCCACTCGGATAACTCGCGTTGGTGCTATGACTTACTTCGGAAAATTCGCCTAGCTGGTCAAGGCAAAATCATTTGAGATTTCTATCGCTGGTTCAACTCCAGCATTTTTCACCACAAAACAGTTGTGGCAGAAGTTACCGAGTTACTTTGAATCAAACCAACCAGTTCCCACGGTTAAGTAGTTGATTCCTGGAAACTTTTGAAAAAAAGTTTTCAAAAACCAAAAGCTTTGAGATATTAAATAAGCAAACTGACGCTGAGTCAGTTCTAAAGTTTAACTTAGTTGAGAGCAAAAACTAAGATGCGTGCTTAAAACCTTCTCCACGAAAGTGGATCCCCCCGGAAGCAGAGGCTGTTGTAGGTAACCTGAAGGCCTCCTCGATGCATCGCTCTCCCTGGAAGATCTTACGACGATCGTTGATCCTAGTAAGTTATTCTAGAACCAAGTTCGTTGAACTTGGGAGCCGGACAAGTTGGATAAGTAAACACCTAATGGTGACGCGAATCTGACTTCAGTGCACACTGAAAACCCTCCTTTGGAACCGAAACGTTCTGAAGATTCACCCCAGGTGAGGCTGTTGTGGGTATCCTGAAGGCCTCCATCGTGCACGGTATGTCTTGGCCGCTTTTGGCGGCGCCTGAGACCTTTTAGACAGGACTCGGGGAGGTGAAAACCTGGCAGTTTATGTGAGTTCGCTATTTGCGTTGGCGCGCACCGGGAACAACCCTCGCCAAAGGGGATCTGAGTAGGAATCCAGTTAGGATCGAAAGGATAAACGTGGCTGCTTTCTCATTCCAACTCTTTGAGTTGGGGAACCATCTAGTGTAACGGTGGCACACCGCCTGACGATAGGTCGTAGAGACTGACAATAAGGGGGCAGATTGAGGTTCAACTCCTCTCGATGGAATCAGTAGATTTTTGAGAATCAAGATCTTGCGGGGTTAAGAGGATCAACGAACTGACGTATCATGAAATCTAGCCGCAAACGGAAAGTAGAGATGCGGTTCCCATCGTCTAGTCGGATAGGACACCGGCCGTGCAGGCCGGAAACACGGGTTCGAGCCCCGTTGGGGATAACGTACTAACTAAAAGTACAACACATTGCGAGTTGGTGTAATAGCAGCATCAAAGTCTCATAAGCTTTAGGTCCCGTGCAATTCGGTGGCTCGCGTCTAACCCACAGCGGTGGAATGTCTTACTTCGGTCTAGAAAAAACAGACAGTCCGATTATTCTTGGGTTTATTTTCATATCAGGCGTGCTTCACAACGTCTCAGAAGTCTATCGTAGTGGTAGAAAGAGTGATCGGAATTGTCGTGACCGTCCTATCGACCTACGGGCTGATCGTATAACGGTTATTACAGTAGCTTTGCAAGCTTCGAATCAGGGTTCGATTCCCTGTTGGTCCAGTGAAGATGTATAGAAACAGATTGGTAAGAATCCGTTCTCCATTCTGATAAAAACGGGTCATTAGCTCAGTCCAGTAGAGCAACTCACTTGCAATGAGAAGGTCATCGGAGCGAAGCCGATATGTATCCAACAAACAAAAGAGGAAGAGTGATGAAACAGAAACTATTCCTCGGCAATCTCTAATAGCCATCCAGCTAAGAATTGTCCGAGGTTAAACAAGAAAAATTGGATAACCTTGGGCTCTTGGCAGATCGGTATTGCAGCTGACTTTTAATCAGTTATAGGTGGGTTCGACTCCTACAGGGCTTATTTTCGGCGGCTAGCTCAATGGTAGAGCAAGAGCCTTTTAATCTCTAGGTTCAGGGTTCGAGTCCCTGGTCGCTGATAACGGACCCTTAGCTCAATAGGTAGAGCGGCAGACTCTTAATCTGTAGGTCCTCGGTTCGATTCCGAGAGGGTTCATCACGGGCAGTTGACAGAATGGGATTGTGACTGGCTCTTACCCAGTTTTTGAGGGAGTTCGATCCTCCCACTGCTCACTAATTAGAGGTCCAGTAAATGGATGTTAGTCGTTAAACTCGATGAAGTTGGTGGTGAAGCCCAACACGGTTTTGACAATACGACTGATGCCTCTTCGGTAACGTACGCATCAGTTATCATATTCTTTCGTAGCTCAGTCGGTAGAGCGGCGCACTGTTAATGCGATGGTCGGCGGTTCGAGTCCGTCCGAGGGAGTAATTTGTTTCTGTTTGGTGAATCTTTTGAGATATTTCTATTTCAGAGGTTAATATGATCACTAACACAGTTACAGTCAAGGCTAAGTACATGAATGTAACTTGTTACTTTCTAGTTACTGGTCAAGACGCAGCTTCTATCATTAGATCAGAACTTTTAGGAAGAAATCATTATGATAGACATTCAAGATCTTGGATGGCTTATCGTCTTGAAGGATCTAAAAGAATTCACACTACTCTTGCAAGAAAAATTTGCATTGAAGGTTATGATCTAAAGATCGAAAATGACAAAGTTTTTAGAGGAAGAGATAATACTCCAACTAAGGATTGTTATTTTGACTTTAGAAAGGACACCTTGGAAAAGGTGATCAAATGAACATTCTGGAGAGAGCCGTTCGGTAGGCTGCCTGCCTGTTAAGCAGAGAGATCTTGTGGGTTCGAATCCCACCTCCAGAGTACGCTTTATATTATCATCAACTCTCTATCAAGGAGCCTTTGACATGGACGACTTTGATGATGACTTTGATGATCTCAACATGACATCCCTTGTGGATGGCGAGTGGGACAAGAATGATCTTGTGGGTAGCGACCCATGGGAAGATGATGAAGAAGAGTAAAATGCTGGGACAGCTCGGTGAAGGAGCAAGGGCCCTTTAAGCCCATAAGGTCGGTGGTTCAAGTCCATCTCCCGGCACCATTTCGGCCGTTAGTTTATTAGTAGAACACTAGTCTGTCTAACTTGAGGGAGGGGAGCGTAACCCCTACGGCTGGTAACATACCGACGAAGATCAACAGCATGGTCGTCTCCCTGTCACGGAGAAGGAAGCGGGGGCAGCACCCGTCGTTGGTGTAAAAAAGAAGCGGTGGTCGAAAGACTTACTTCGTAGCTCAATGGTCGAGCATTTGTCAGAAAAACAAACCGTGCTGGTTCGATTCCAGTCGATTCCGAAAGGAATTTTAGTTTTTCGAAGCGATCCCTTCTTTTATTTTAAGGATGCTGTCATGGGAAAGAAGAAAGCAGTCTCTAAGAACGCTCGACGTGAAGGAGCTCAAAAGCTCATGTCTCGTTGGGGTGGAGAAATCAAGATGAAGTCTGTTTTTGAAGATGGACGACTTCGCCATGAAGCTTACTGCACTGTTTCAGGAAACACGGCTAGAAAGCCACGCGACCTGATGTAACTAGTAACCAAATCGAAGGCTGTCGGAGCTCTCCATGCAGAGGTTCGTCTTAGTCAAGTGAGGAGCTCACAACCTTGCTTGGTGAAGTTCTTTTTGGCTGGCACCTTAGAGAATGGTTAGTTGTTCTGCCAGGAACAAATCGACCAAAAAGTGGGACACATTTCGAGTTAGTTTAACGGTAAAACGCGAGCCTTTGGAACTCGCTTCGTGGGTTCGACTCCTACACTCGAAGTACTTTCTTACCACTAATTGTAGTAAGAGGATGAACATGAGTCTTGACAAAACACTAGAACAGCTTAACCAAGCTGCTAAGGCATTGAGAGAATCTCAAGTGTCTGCTCAGTACGATGAAGAGTACAACATGTTCGTTCCAGTCTTGCACAAGGGAGTCAAGTTCCTTGTGGGAACGTTGATCGAATCAGCTAACCCTGATTACAGCGTTCGAGAGATTAGAGCAGAAAACTTGAAGCCTACCTTAGGTTACATCTCTCCAGATGGAAAGACCTACGGTGAAGAAGTTTCTGGTCCTGCTGCTCTACGATCTGAGATTTTGTCTGAGTTGGTTAGGCTAGCAGCTGGTTTCCAAGACGATGCAGTTTTGGTTTCTTCTGAAACTCAAGCAGCCGGAAAAGATTGGATCATCGACCAGGGAACTGGTTGGGCTCCTGGTGAGCCTAACTTTAGAGATGGTGGATGGTTGACTGAAGATGAGTGGCCAATTGTGGAAGGTCTTAAGCTTCCAGTAGAGTGTCTTGAGGATGGAACAAAGCCTAAGGACATCACGAGTTGGGTCACTAAAGAGTATCTTGATCTTCTCAGTGAAGAACTTTTCTCTGACGATTACTAAGATATTGAGTTGAATAGAACATTGAGATTGCGCATAACGGCTGGTGCGGCTGCCTCTGAAGCAGCTTTTTAGTAGGTTCGACTCCTACAGTCTCAGGAAAAAGAAGAATGTGACTGAATATCCTTCCACAGAAGGAAAAGTCGAGTGGCCGTGAAGAGCGGTTGTTCGGATAAGTCATATCCCTTGGTCAAGGCCCAAAGTAAGGACGGTTGGGGGTTGCGCAACCCTTGAGGTGCTTGCTCTCGCAAGAGAACAGGTTACAGCCGTGAAAGGGTGGTGTGGTATAAATCCTTGAGCTATACATTATGGCTATGTGATACCGCGCCCTGAAGGTAACCAATCCTTCCATCACTCCTTTAGTGGAGAAGTTTCAGACCCGACGGGGTTAGAAACGGTGTGGCTGAATAGACTGGGAGAACATGATAAGTTGGGGGTAATAAGCTAATCCCTCCTTTCTTCTTTTATTTTGACACTCATCCACCCATGGTGGAAGGAGATGAGGGCTCGTTTAACACACGAATCCCTTTTATATCGGATAGTGGCTCAGCGGCAACAGCTCCTGATTTCCAATCAGGTACACGAGAGTTCGAGTCTCTCCTATCCGAGATCCTTTAAGGAGTTCATCGTGAGTATCGGAGTTCATTTTGATGATGAAGACACTGATGACTCTGGTTGGGATCACGGCATCATGTGGCGCGATGACTACGATGAAGACTGGACAGGTTTTTGGAATAGAACCCCTAAAGAGGATGAGAAACCAAGACCTGTGAGAAATGAAGAATAACAGCCATTAGCGCAGCGGTAGCGCATCGCGTTTGGGACGCGAGGGTCGTCTGTTCAATCCAGACATGGCTGATATCGGGGAAGCCAAACCCTTCAAATACGGATAGGTGGGAGACCGGCGAGTTATCAGGTCTTGGGCGGGCTAAGAAACCCTATAGTGTGGCCAACTCCACACTCGTTACAGCCGGTGCAGTGCTACGGGAGACACATCTGCTTTGGGAGCAGAGGAAGCGGTTCGAATCCGACGTCGGCTAAATGTTTTAACAGGATGTGGAGGAGCGGTCAACCTTACGATCTTCGGACGATCGGGCGCGTGGGTTCGAGTCCCACCATCCTGATAATTAAATCCCAGAATCAACCAGTAATGGTTGCGAGGTTGCTTGAAAGAGCATCACGTTGTTCCGGTGAGACGGTTCCGCGCCCCTGCATGCGAGGGAACTATCGGTCATTAGAACCGTTTGATTGGTGGATAAAAGGAACACCCAAGTGGAGTGGGAAGCTCTACAACAACGCCGGGTGGGCAGGCTGGAGAATGCACCACTCCTACAAAGTGGCACCCGCTGGGTTCGATCCCCAGGCCCGGCATCTCATGGTTATAACTGAACCTAAAGTTAAAAATGCCAGGGTGGATAACATCGAATAGCACAGATGCCTGCCTTAGAAGCAGTGATCTTTGGGGGTGCAACTCCCCTCCCTGGTACTTTAGAATCTTTTCTTGGAGGAAATGATGAATCTATTTATCGTCCTCCCCTCATTAGCTAGCTAACGATTTCGGCATGAGGGCGAGGTGAAACATTCACTGATCGTTTATCATGCCGTCCTAGCGTAAAGGTAGCGCACCCGATTGAAGATCGGTGGGACAGAGTTCAATTCTCTGGGTCGGCACTTTTCGCCTTCGTAGCGTAAATGGTAGCGCACCAGACTGAAAATCTGAGGGAGAGGATTCGAGCGCCTCCGATGGCATAGTGGAGACTTTTAATGTCACAAGAATTTCCTAGTGATCCTGAGATTCGATATGATAGTGAAGGATTCTTGGAGCATGTTTGGCCAGATTCTGACACTGGGGAGTTAAAACCTCGCCACCAAGAAATTAGGAATGGTAAAGTTGTGGGTAAAGAAGAAACCATAACAATCATCATTCGTAGATAAATAGAAATTTGGTCTTTTATTTCAAAGTAGAATACTGTCCATTTGGGACGGAGATACTGATTCACGACCAGTAGAGACCACCATGGGCCTGTCGTATAATGTAAATTTCGCCTGGAATCGACTCTTGGAGATAGTGGTTCAAATCCACTCTGGCCTACCATTTGAAAACATCGGGGCGTTAGTATAACGCTATTATACCGATCATTGGACCGGAGAAGGTTGTTCAACTCAGCCACGCCCCACCATTTACTTACTATGAGTCAAACTCCAAGTAAGTTGGAAGATATCAAAAGCACCTTGACCAAGCAATCCCCAAAATAAAGTATCATCAGTTTTCTTGACTTGAGTTTCTATCTTGACAAGATTCTTTGGCTCTTGGTTTGTTACGTTAATGATCGGAACTGGAATCTTAGTGATCTGATCCTTGGTAGCATCTACCTTTGATCCTAGATCAACAACAGAGCCTTTGACATCAGAAATTGATTGATCAAGTTTACTGACTTTACCTTGAGTAGTTTCAATTGATGAACTTAGATCTGAGATCTTGTCATCAAGGTTTGAGATGGCAGAGAGTGAAAGAGTTTGGTTGTTCTTGACCTCTTCTTTGAGTTCTTGGACGGCTGCACTAAGAGCTTGAACTTTGCCTCTGTTAGCATTAGCCTTAGTCTCATCATCGCAACCTTTTAAAGTAAGACCTGCTGAAAGAGTTAGAGCAACTAGGAAGGTTGTGAGAGCGTGTTTGACGTAGTCTTCAAGAAAGTCTTTGAAGATATCCACAAAAAAATCTCTGATGGCTTCCCAACAATGTTGTAGAAAAGTCAAAACACCTTTGATCTCTGTTCTTTTTCTTTTTTCTTTTGGTTTCTTAGTCTCTTCACTCATAAATAATTAGTCGAGCGCTTTATACTAACTTGAGTGTAAGGAGGACTCATTCATGGCAGACGAACCACAGAAAGATGAAGGTCCAGTAGAAGATACCAAGGCCATTGCGTCTAAGATCATCGATGACGTTGTAGCTGGATACAACACAGTTGCAACTGACACAAAGAAAGTAGTTGAGACCGTTAAGAAGGACGAGAAGATCCTTCAGGACAACATTGAAAAAGACGTAAGTTTCGTTAAGACAAATTGGGGATGGATCGGACCATTGGTTGGTTTCATCGTTGGTTTTGGTTTAGCACTCTTGCTTCTAGCAAAGTAAATAAAAGAAAGTCGCAGTGGTGGTAAGAGTTACTTCGCTGGTTGAAAGACCTGCCCATAAAGCTCACTCTCACCTAGCAATCTCGATTTTCATATGCCGGAGTGGTTTATCGGGAATAGCAGACCGACCTGATTCAAAACCAGTGAGCCTTGGGAGTGCAACTCTCCTCTCCGGTATACTAAGCCCTGTGAAAGCAGGGCTTTTCTTTTTTGGAGCATCATGAGTCAGAACTTAGAAACATCAGAGACGTTTAAGAGTCTACTGAAGAAACACCAGAACCAAGGTTTAGACAAAGCTAACTTCTGGAGGAACGGCCACTTAGGACCAATTCCTCCTGATGTCCATAACAGTCTATCTAACCAGATCAAGGACCAAAGAGAGTTCTTTGATCTACCAAAACCAGACATGTACGTTTGGTTGGTCTTTGGTGGCTACGACGATCTAGATAGTTTTCTAGACTACTATTCCAAAGTTCTTCCAGAGAAAACGTACTTAATCTTCCTCTTAGATAAAAACCCTCCTTTGTCTATCCCAGAGTTGAAGAGTCGACTCTCTCCTATCTTCCAACAAATTCTATTTCTCAAAATTCCTGATACCAGCTTGCACAGCTACGTAAAGGTTCAACTCCATTATTTCAGTGCGATCTACGCTAGACTGGGATCTAATGCGTGGAATCTATTCGTAGATCTAGATGAATTTCTTCCACTTCCAAAAGAGTATCCCACCTTTCAAACCTTCTGTTCTATGTTGGAAGAGAAGAAGATCCTTCAACTCACCACTCTTATGGTCGATGCGTGGGAACTACAGTCTCATGGTCAAACAGACTTTTACTTTGACTCTCTTGGTCCTGATAAGAGTAAATTTTTAACTAAACATCTTAAGAACAACTACATGATGGATAACGTTCTCAAGGACGAGAGCTACTTCATCTCCCCTGAAGGCATTCGATGTATGTTGTTCAACTTCTCAAGGAATGAACTCCTTGGGATCTTCTCTACGAGAATGGAAGAGACCGGCCAGAAGGTTGTGTTGATTAAGCCAAAGAACATGTCTTATGCTTATCCAGTTTCTAGCCATGAACCTCACTTCGTCTATAGCTCTGTGAAAGAAGCTCTGGTGAAGTATCCGTTGATCCACAAGAAGTTTGTCAAGAAGTTCTACACCAATGCCTTGGCCTCTGTTTATTCCAAAGAGAAACAGATCAAGGACGCAGGAAAAACCTCGTTTGGTTGGCCTGTAGAGATGAACTGGGTAGAGGAGACTGAGAAGCTCTACTCCTCTTTGGATGGTTATGGACCCTACAAACTTCTAGGAGACCACGATGATGATCACTTCTTGGATCTCTTCAAAGATAGGTTCTTGAAGTTGTCAGAACTCGTAGACGATAAACTTCAACTTTCCTTATCAGATAACCAGTTCGGTTTGAAGTCAGGAGACAAGACCATGTATCCATTTCTACACTTGGACCCTCTACTATGAATCTAAAAGATTACTTGATCAAGAACCAAGAGTTGGGTCTTCCTTACGCCAACTACTACAGAAAAGACTTTGATGAGGTTCCTCTTCCAGAGGATATCAAACTTCAGATGGACTCCCAACTAAGAGACCAAAAACATATCATGAACCTTCTAGCTCCCGAGGCTTTCATCTGGATTGTCTACTCAGGAGTTGAGGACATCACTGAGTTCTTATCTTACTATTCTAGAGTTCTCCCAAAGAACACTCGAGCCATTGTTCTGTTGGATCGATTGTCTCCTAAGCCAGCTAAAGAAGTCAAAGATCTTTTTGAAGCTGTTTGGACCACTTTATTTCTTGAGATCCCTGAGAACTGTACTTACAGTTTTGTCAGGGTCCAACTCTATTACTTCTCCTATCTCTTCAACAGGCTAGGAAAGTGGACTTGGAACTTGTTCGTGGACGTGGATGAGTTTCTACCTTTACCTAAAGAACATCCAACTTTCTCTAGTTTGTTTCAACTACTGGACTCTAAGAACATCACTCAGCTTTGTACCACCCTGTTGGATACTTGGGAGCTTAGAAAAAATGGGATCTCAGATATGTACTTTGATTCCATGGAGGAAGAGGAGTTACAGAACAACTTAGACCTTCATCTCTCAAAGGGATGGTGGCTAACAGATAACCAAGATCTTCCTTTCTTAGAAACTGATGGAAAGAGACGTGTGTTTTACAACTTCTTCAGAAACAAGGTTCTTGGGATCACTAGTTACGATGACATCCTTCAGAAGACTGTCTTGGTCAAAAGAACAGACAACAACTACTTGTACTCATTGAGCAACCATGAACCTTTCTCTTTCTATCGTTCTGAGAATGAGTTTCTTGTTCGATATCCTTTGATCCACAAGAAGTTCTTGAGAGACATTTATCCAAAAGCTCTTGCTTCTGTCTTCAAGAAAGAAAAACAGATCAAAGAACTTGGAAGAAACACCAACGCCTGGGCCGATCACTTTTACTGGGTGGATGCTCTTGAAGAGCTCAATAAACAAGTAGGTGAAGGTTTCGGACCTTACAAGGTGTTAGGAGATCACGATGACGACTCTCTTTTTAGAGCTCATGGCTTTCACTTGTCCAAGTTGAGTGAACTAGTAGACAACGATCTTACGTTCTCTCTTAAAGATTTTCCTTACCAATCAATGTATCCGTTTCTCAATGTGGATCCTCTACTATGACCATAGATCTTGATGCTATTCAACGAAGGCTCAGACAAAATCAAGATAGGTTGGAGTTTCCTTACGATAGCATTCATCCATGGAATCAGGCTTACTCGATCATAGATGAACTCAAAGTTGAACTAGACAAGCAGTTAAAAGGACAGCAAGACTTCTTCAAACGACTAAAACCGAAGATGTATCTTTGGGTGGTGATTGGAGAGAACGATGATCACAAGAAGTTCATTTCTTACTATTCCAAGATCCTTCCTAGAGATACCGAAGCCATCTTGTTGTTTGACCATGTGAGTGAGGCAACTAAGAAACAGTTTCTAAAAGCGTGGCCTAACTCTCTTATCTTGAACGTTCCTGATTTTAATTATCACTATGATAAGGTCAGGTTCACTTTTTTCTCGTCTCTCTATCCTAAGTTAGGTGAGGACGTTTGGAACTTGTTTCTAGATCTAGATGAGTTCTTACCTTTGTTCTCAGATCACTATGACATTGAAGGTCTTTGCGAGTTGTTGGAGAGAAAGAAGATCACCCAACTCACTTCGATCATGCTAGATGTTTGGGAGCTCCAAAAATGTGGACAAAGAGATTTGTACTTTGATTCCTTTGGAGACAAAGGTCATCAGATTGCCAGAGAGAACTATTACTTGAATCATCGATACGACCCTGTGGTTCAGTACGAGAAAGACGTCTTGTTCGGGGTAGATCTCAACAAAGGCGAGAACTTCTTCATCAAAGAGAACGGATTTAGAGTAATGAACTTTCAACATCTAAGAGGAAAGTTGCTTGGTTACAATGAACCAAATAGCGCTCAAAAGGTTGTGTTGGTCAAACCTACTTCAAAATACTCGTATTCAGGTTCTAGCCATGAACCTCATTATGCTTACCAATCCACTAGTGAGATCCTTACTAGGTATCCTTTGATCCATATGAAGTTCATCAGAGAGACTCACTTTGGAAAGATGAAAGAATACTCTGACAAAGAGACTAAGATCGTAGATTCTCAGAAAGAGATCATGGGTTGGAGAAACGATCCTCTCTATAAGAAGCCAAAGAAGTTGTTATATGAGTCTGGAATTGGACCTTACCAACTTCTTGGAGACCACGATGATGATAAGGTATTTGAGATGTTCGGGGATAGGTTGACTCTTCTTTCTGGCGTGTTCACCAAGAACTTCAAGTTCAACTCTCTTAAGTGTTTCTTTGGTCAAACTGGACCCATGTTTCCAACACTTTTTGTTGATCCTTTACTCTAAGACTAAGATATTGATCTTCGAGATCAAACATGTATGATGGTTTCCCCTAGGAGACTAGGGTGTTTCTTAGGGGAAACCCTCTCTTTTTATAAAGATTTTTTCAAAAAGTTTCTCTTTTTTCCTGAGACTGAGATATTGTAACCGTCAGCACTAACTGTGCAAAGTTCTTTCAGAATAGAAGTAAAATTAAAAATATATGTTCCGACCGTTGGTTGGAACTTCCGAAAATCTATTCTGTAAAGAGGTTCTTTATGAACAAGCTTTTTACGATTCTTTCTGTGGTTCTCCTGGCTGCTTTTGCCAGTTGTACCATGCCTGGTTCGTCCACCAAGACTTACCAGAAGATCCCTGTGATCGCCGGAGCTAAGGCCCCCACCCACACTTCTCGTAACATCTCTCTTGGAGATGGAGAAGCCGTAGCTCCTGAGCTGTTCTCGATCTCACCAGTAGTGACTGGTTGGGTTGGAAGCTCCACTCCCGTCACCGATGGTGAAGTCTTGACTTACACTTACTTTGGTGCTACGTTGAAGATGGTCGTTCACATGGACGTCCCGGTTGTAGGTGCCATCACCTATACTACTGACACTTTGGATGTCAGCGGAAATCCCACAGGTGTCTATGATACTACTGTTGGGGCAGGCTTTGATGCTAACGCGTCCTTCTCCGAAGATGGTACCACCTACCCTGGTTCTGTAGGAGTAACCACGCTGAATAGCGTGTGGAATGCTTCTAACACCAGTCATGTGACTGCTGTTCTTAACGTGGGAGGAACTAGTTTCTCAATCGATCAGAAACTTTACATGAGTTTCTGGAACACGTCGACAAGTCCTGCTAAGCTGTATTGGGTGTACTACATCCACATGGTTATTCCTTCAGGAACCATCGATGGTAACGGCGGATTTACTGCGGCTGGTGCTGAATACGTTGATGAGAATGCTTACAACGTCAGCACTGAACCTGGAGTTTCTGGTCCGTTTGATTCTAGCTTGCTTTCCGCTCAGCTTTCCTACTCGAATAGTGTCTTCCTTATTAAGGCTACTCCTAATAAGGTTGGTGTACTCTTCAAGTACGGAACTCAGACTCCGGTTTCGCCTCCTACTTCCTCCATCATTACAGATGGTGTAGCTGGAGATCCTACGAGTGCTACCTTGGCATCTGCTGCTCCTACCTATACTCCTACAGATTCCTCTTGGGGATCTGGAACCTTGTACTACTACAGCACTCCGTATAAGTGGATCAAGGGTAGTTCGGATGGTCAGCCTGGTACCGATCAGGATAAGTTCAACGGTCTTCAGTAAGACTCAAGTTTGATCTACGAAATCCGGCCTTCGGGCCGGATTTTTTTTTGACAAAAAGTTTCTATTTGACTAATTACTTGAGATATTGATATTACACAACAAATCGCGGTGGTTGTAACTCATACTTCGAACAAACTGTAAATTTGTCTATTGTAGGTGAGAATCCTACCGTCCCCACCAAACTTATTGTATACTACAGTCAGCTTGGTGGGGATGATGAAAAATCAGAGTTCCTAAATATTCCCGATTTTATACGCTACGTTAGCTCATGTAGGTAGAGCAGCTGATTTGTAACCAGCAGGCGAAGGGTGCAAGTCCTTTACGTAGCATCATTCTTTCTCTTTACCCGAAAGAGACTGGACCGAAAGGGTAGTTGGATAGCGGCGGTAGTTTTGAGGAGTTTCTTACTTCTCTGAAAGAACAATCCGTCCTTGAACAGCCTCCAACGAAGTAAGAAAGGGTCACGTTCGACTTATCCGGAGCGTGAATCTAAATGGTCTATGACCAGGGGATTAAAAGCACCGGAGGTTGGGAAGCAGCCAAGAATCAGTACTCGGTGGGCGGGAGTGGCCAAAACTGATTCATTCGTAGCGACGGGAAGATCGATTTCATCTTCTCCACCACAAGGCATCTTGATGAGATCTCTTGTGGGGGAAAATAAAGATCGAGACTCATTAGTTTCCTACAACATGGATAGGTACGTTAGCGGCTATACAGGCGGTCTTGAAAACCGTTCGCTCCGCAAGGAGCCGTGAGTTCGAGTCTCACCCTATCCGGAAAAATCCAACCGATACAGGTCGATCGGAAATGGTGTACGTACCTAGTTTGCGCTAGGATCGCAATGCGGGACTTCAAACCTGTTTGAGTGGTGAATCATAACCCTCAAGTTGGAATTCATTTTCCTTCTTCGAAGATTCACGCCGAAAGGTAAAACCGCTCAATTTTTTGAAATAAGGACAATTCCTATGCTAACCCCTTAGATAAGGGAAGGCAGAAAGAATCGGTGAGGTGTTTTGATAGTACTCTTGGGACCACGGGTGTTCACTCAAAAGAGGCTAACAATGGGAAAAGAACAATTGTCATCTAACATCTACTAGATGAGTTCTTAGTACCAATGTTTTAACGGGTAGGTGTCTCGAGCGGCAAAGAGGGCGGACTGTAAATCCGTTGCGTTAACGCTTCGTGGGTTCGAGTCCCACCCTGCCCATAAACACGGGCCGAAAGGCGGTCAAGCTCAAGCGTGTCTAAAAATCTTGAGTAGCAGGTTGGCTATGCTTCGTAAGGAACCAACTAGGGCAGACGCCGAAACGGTCGAACGGGAGTTGTCTCCGTCACCTGACTGTAAATCAGGCGTGACAAAACGGACGGAATAGATCACAAGTGGAGCATTACCACCAACTCTCATAAATCTTTTCTGTTAGCGCGCGTGTTGATGGAAGAGTCGCTTTTGATGTGTAGGCATAGGTTCACCCTCTGTGCCATGCAGAAAGAGAAATGAAATTCTGTTATTGGAGCCGAGATTTACCGGTGAGCTTTGGTAACGCTGGATGGAGTAACCAGCAAACATGGTGGTCGTGGAGAAATGGTAGCCTCGCTAGATTGTGGATCTGGTGCTTAATCGCGTGCGGGTTCGAGCCCCGTCGACCACCCTTTGATGGAATCACTAATTTGTAAGAGGTGATTGCTATGACCAGTCAAGAAGGCCTTCAGGCTCAAGTAAACGACATCTTCGAAGAGATTCGACGAGAGGTTGATCCTGACGCAGCTTATGGAAATGAAGACGAAGCTATTGAAGAACTTTTCACAAAGTTTGATCTGAAGCTTTCTGAAGTCTTCAAGGGCTGGTCCAGATCTCCATCTGGAGATGTCGAACAAGCTCTTAATTGGGCTGTGAGAAACTCTGGAAGCGGAGTTTTTGTCTATGATCCAACTGACGAAGGATCTGGACAAGTCACAATTTTGAAGATCATCGAGTAAGAAATGTCTAGGTCTAAAGAGTTTAGACGAGAACGTGAAAAGGTCCAAAAGACCAAGAGTAGGAAACTACTCAGGCGTTGGTGGAAAGTAGGAACTAAGATCGAAGAACCTTCGGACAGAGCAGTTGGTCATATGACCAGTACTCATCGAAGACCTTGTTCTTGTGAGATGTGTTGTAACCCACGACGTAGTGTTCTTTCTAGTGGTGAGTCAAAGCTTACCATTCAAGAAAGAAAAGACAAAGACGAGTCTCTTCATCAACTTAAAGAGGCTGCATAAAGGAGTGCTTGATGCACTTGATTAGAAATTGTGTCAATGACACCATTTAAGTTTTGAAAGAAAAAGAAAGCGTCGGTGGTTAGACTTACTTCGGATTATCAACCGCGTGGTGTGGGTTCGATTCCCATAGCTCTCCCTAAAACATCTTTGAGATAGGGTTTTTTAGGGAGAGCTTAGCTTAATGGATAGAGCACGTAACTTAGTTTGACCGATTATTACCTTTCTTTATATAGACCCTTAGTGTAACGGAAACATGTGAAGCCTTGAACTTCATGTCGCGGGTTCAACTCCTGCAGGGTCTAACCATTAGGTTATATGTCTGTACCGATCTAGGACGTTGCACGACTTCTTTCTTGGGATTAAGAGAAGCCGTGTCAGGCCTGGGGTAAAAAGCAGATTGGACGCTCAAGACCCAGCGAAGCGTTCATCATAGGTCGTTCGTTCAATGGTAGGACTCTGGTCTCCAAAACCAAGAATGTGGGTTCAATTCCTACACGGCCTGTACATAGAGTAGTACGTTAGCGGCTATACAGCACGCCTGGAAAGTGTGTTTCTCGGGTAACCGAGACGTGAGTTCGAGTCTCACCTACTCTGTCATTTTGCTTGTATAGCTCAGTTGGTTAGAGCGTTACCTTGACATGGTAAAGGTCCCTGGTTCGAATCCAGGTGCGAGTATAGAGATCATTGGGGCAAGAGCTCTTCTTAGCTTATCGTCGCCAATCAGAAGACTCCTGTGCCTGCCTAAGGGTCATTCTAGTTGGAATAAAAACGATCGTTTGCTTGAGGCAGGATTAAGTTGGCACCTCTTCCTTCAATGATCTCATAAGGAACGAAAAATGCTTCAATTGTCTCCTCTTGCTCTACGATACATCGAAGTTCTTAATAAAAGAACCAATGATGGCTCAGCAACAGCTCCTCAAGCTTGGGTTGTTGAACTTGATGGTAAGTCTATCTCCAACAGCTCTGGAAAGAGTGTTTGGGCCAAAAAGGGTTATGCTAGATTATCTATCACCAACATTTTGATGCCTATCAGGGCTCATAATGGAAATCCATGGATTGGACAAAGAGAACGATTCAACGCCATTCAAGAGTTGATTGACTCTGGTCGATTGGTGATCAAGAGGATCTCATGAGTGATAGATCTAAGATCCTAAAGCAGTTTAGGTCTGAAAATAGATCTTTACTTTGGCTCAGGATGAGCATCGCTAACAGCTTTTTTGAAGATGACCACCCATCGGGATGGGGTCGAGATTGGAGTGAGTTGTTGGTTGATGAAAAGATTCCTTACGTAGAAAAAGCTGACAGCTACATCAAAAAATACGCAAAACTGCCGGATTAGTTAAACGGTATAACACCTGTTTCGTACTCAGGTATTGGGGGTTCAATTCCTCTATTCGGCTTCATTTGGAGAAAAATGAAAACAATTTCTTTGATTGCTCTAGTTTTTATTATTCTCACAGGATGCACTACTCTCTCAACGGCTACATTCAGAGATAACGTTGGTGATTTGAAGTTTGAATATCCTGTCCCCAAGTATTGGGGAGCTTCTATGGTTGATGACATCAAGGAAAAATTGGTAGAACTTTCCCATAGAAAAGGATATGCTACTTACAAGGTTCTTTCTTGTTCTGAAGGAACTAAGTCAAACATCACAACGTTAGGGCGTCTTGCTGCTGGAGTAGGCGGAATTAATGAAGGATCTCAAGGTAGAGATCAACCTCGTCCTACTCTAACGAAAGAAGTTATCTATTTGAAAGTAGAATTCAACTAACTTTGAATGGAACAACTATCAGAATCCTTAGGCGTCGGCTTCTACAGAGTAGGTCGAATCACCATCCCAGTAAGAATGGCATCACATGCCACAGATCGCCTGGAACAAAGGTTTCCTGGTGTTGAGATCTCCCAAGTTAAAGAGATATTGAATAAGGGTGTTCAGCAGATCGCCCAACCAAGTGGTCACGTTGAACTTGGGCAATATTTGATCATCGATCAAAATGATGGTGTGATGTTGCCTATCAAGATTCAGAAGAATGATCGACCTGGGTATGAGAGACAAACCATGGGATTCATCCCAACGGTTATGGATTGGAAACTTCAATCAGACTCTGATTACCCTGAAGATCTCTTAGACAAGTACCACTTCTTGAAGAAGATCTACGTAGAAAGTGCTTCACGATGGGAGGTTCCCAATCTGTCGAAGACAGGAACCTTTAATGGAGAACCTTGTACCATCATCTACGTCTAAAGGAATTTGACATGAGTGACACCTTAACACTAGAGATCCTAGTCGGTGCCCCTGCTTCTGGTAAGTCCACTTACGCAGAAGAAAAACTAAAGACTGAGAAGAACTGGGTGAGGATCAACAAAGATACCTTGAGAACCCAACTTCGTCAGGCCAAGAAAGATTTTACCGAGCGTGAGCTCAACAGTATTGAAGACATTCACATTGAGGCTGCGCTCAAAGCGGGATCAAGCGTGATCGTTGACGACACCAACTTGAATCCTTTCCATGTCAAAGATCGTCTACGACCTTTGGGACGGAAGTACGGAGCCAGAGTTCTTGTTAACACTGAGTTTCTTAAGGTTCCTGTGGAAGAACTGATTTCTCGAGACAAGAGACGAAAGAACTCTGTTGGTGCAGATGTCATCAACGACATGGTCGACAGGTTCTATGCTACTTGGCTTAGGAACGCCACTCCTTGGTTGGATACAATCAAGGAAAACAAAGAGAAGACTCCTGTTTATCTCTTTGACTTGGACGGTACCTTGGCCTTCGCTACAGAGCGAGGTTGGTACGAGGACAAGTTGGCAGGAACGGACACTCCTAACATTCCTGTCATGGGAATCTTGAAGAGTCTTCTTCGCTCTGTGAGAGTCATCTTTGTTTCTGGTCGAGAAGATAAGTCTTGGCAAGTCACGTGGGATTGGCTCATTAAGCACAGTGAAGTAGGTTTTGACACGTGGGATTCTGGTCAACCTATGCTCTTGATGAGAAAGACGGGTGACGAGCGTTCTGATGACGTAGTCAAGGCTGAGATCTATAACGAGCAGATCAAGGACAACTTCAATGTTCTTGGGATCTTCGATGATCGACCTAAGGTCGTTCGAATGTGGAAGTCTCTTGGCTTGTTTGTGTTCGATTGTTACCAATCTGACCAAGAGTTCTAAGATCTACTAATTTCTTAAGAGGTTTTTATGGATGATCTTGTAACAATTTTAGGCGTCTATCTAGGCGAAACAGAAACTGATTCTGACGTGATAGAAGTCGGAAGAATGGTTGGTCAAGCTTTAGGCGAAGCAGCCAACGATGTTGAAGCTAATGCTACTTGGGCCAAAGTTTTTTCAGCTCTCAAAGATGGTTTTGAAGAAACTTTCAAGGGAAATACAAGACCTTTACCTTATTAAAATTTATGTAGTGAGATCCGTGAAACACTACGAGAAATAAGAGCACGTGAAGGCTGACTAAGAGAAGAGATCAGCCAATATAGAGTAGAGAACCCGGATGGTCTGGGGTCTGCCTGCTAAGCAGAACGTACGTGAAACATCGTATGGAATTCGATTTTCCCCTACTCTGAAAAGCCCCCGATCAGGGATCGAAGATGTCCTACGCCTCTCGAAGAAGCGCACCAATGGATCTGGAACGTAGGTCAGCGGTTGTCTCACCCCAACAGGATATTTGAGAAAGGGTGGTTTGGATGAGTATGTTAGCGGCAATACGACCTGTTTCGAAAGCAGGCTCTTCCGAAAGGAAGCGTGAGTTCGAGTCTCACCTCATCCGTCCTTTACTAATTGTTCATGAAGATCATCAACTACGTTATCATCGCAGCTGACCAGGACTTTCCTTTCGGTCAGGAACAACTCGATTGGGTTACCCTACAGATCAAAGAGATGAAGGCCAAGAGCATCGTTTCTGTCACTGAGGTTGGTGAAGATGACGTGGCTACTTACGTAGCACAAAAACTTGGAATGGGATGCCTTAAGATTCCTCCTCAACCTTATCACCCTGATGAAGGTTACTATGAGGATGCTAACCAGCCAACTCAAGAACAGTTGATTGCTAAGACTGCTCAAGCAGTCATCACTCTTGGTCAAGGCGAACTTGTTCAAGAGATGAAGAGAATCGCTGGAAACCAGTGGTTGACTCTCGTAGAGTTCAGAAACGCTCTTCTTGATGCTTTCGATGCAGGGTTTGATATCTAAGTAAATTTTGGCTCGGGTGCCTTGACGGTGCAGGGAGATCGCGTGAAAACGATCTGCGGCTGACAAATGGTAGGCCCGTTTAGACGTTCGACTCGTTCACCGAGCCTCCATTTCTCTCTTCCACTAATTAAGAAAGAGGAAGAGAATGCTTTTCAAAAACCCTGATTTTGGTCATGATACCAGAGTAACCTTCAACCCAACAACGTTGCTGGGTTCTGCTATCACAGCTCAAAAGGCTATCTTTACAGCTTACTACAACGCAACTGTATCTTGGTTAGGTTTGTCCTCTCCTCCTGCTTCAACTGTGTTCTTTCCTGGTGGCGGTCAAGTTCTTGGAGATTTCATCCAAGCTACTAACAGCCCTGGAAATTGGAACCCAGCCTTGGGTCCTCAGGGTGCTTTCACTAAGTACCAAGCTGCCTTGTTGACCAACATCTTGGAGATCATCAACAACTTGACTAGCATGCTAGCCTTTGTAACGTTGGCTCCAACCACGGCTTCCTTTAGGTACGATACTTGGTTAGTTTGGAACACCTATGCTAACCAGTCTGTACCTTCAGCTGGAGATCTTCTAACCATCAAGGACCCTACTTAACAGTAGGATGATATGGTGAAACTAAAAGATCTCGAGCCTAGATACTTTGGCTTAGATGACACAGGACGAACGGTAGGTTTGACCTTTCTTTGTCCACATTGTCTTAAAGAACGATTGGGCGTGTTCTTTCATGAGAGAGGACAAGAAGCTGTACAGGACAGCTACATCAAGGCCCATTCTCCTGGAACAAACCATATCTGGACAAAAACAGGTATGAGCTTTGACAACCTAACGTTGGAACCTTCCATTGACGCAAGCGCTACAGGTCATTGGCATGGTTTTATACTAAATGGTGAGATCAAGTAAACGATCGTGTAGTGTAACGGATAGCACAAGACCCTGCGAAGGTCTTAATCCCGGTTCGAATCCGGGCATGATCATATTGACGCGTCGGTGATAGGGAATACATCGGATAACTTTCTGCTTTCGGGCAGGAATATAAGGTTCAAACCCTTAAAGCCATCGAAAGGTGGTTACAATTCCCTCCAAGTAAAACCGTCAATTCATGCGATAGTAGTTCAACGGTGGAACACCTCATTGCCAATGAGGAGGCCGCGGGATCATCACCCGCCTATCGCTTTGTCGTTAGGAAAATGCAACACCTTACAAACGTTCCCTCACACGGTTCTCTTAAAGAGCTCGCCAAAGCTGTTGGCGATTTACGTTACGATGCTCTAGAGGACTTTCTCTACGAACTCCAGCAAAAACTTTATAATGACTCACGCGCTGACCAACTACGAGGCCGTTCAAAGTTGTCTCAAAGTTTGGCTAACTCTGCCGATATGCTTGCGTACGTGAGAACTCATGTCTCCACAGCTTGGAAGATCTCAGCTCCCTTTATGAATGAAAAAGTCTCTAAGAAAGAAAGAGAGACAGACCAACTTTTTGAAAAGTTGGGTGAGCTTCTTGAACAGGCTAAAGAAGTCCAACTTTCAGAGTCCTTCTGGAAGAAGCTCTGGAAAGATAGAAGGAAAGAGGCAAAAGAACATGCCAGAAAACATCTCTAAAGATCTGTTGGTCATAGCTAAGGCTTGTAGATTGGCCAACGAGTTTGACTCAGTTCCAAGTCTTGAAGACTACGAGGAATCTTCATCGTATGATCCTCAAGACGAACTAGCCAAGTTAGCTATTGAGAAGTACCATTGGTACAGTTACTCGGACATGCCTGGTATATTATTACATTACATCGAGACAAACATCCATGAGTGACGAAATTAAAGTGATCAAGAAGATCGAACCAAACAGAACAACACCTCCTAGGTTTTGGAACAAGATCGCTGCGTCTGTGGCTTTAACAGTGATTGGCGTGATCGAGTTGATCTTCTCAACAAAGTTGGGTTGGTTGGCATTGGTATTAGGTTTGACTAACATCGCAGTTGCCTTAGTGGTTTTAACCTTGGGAATACTGGAGAATAATAGAAATGTCAAGAAGCACTGAACGATTTGTGTTCGTCATTGATACGGACAAGTACGCAGGTAACTTTGAACGAGAGACCTGTGCTTTTGTCACTGGTCAAGTAGGTGAGTGTGGAGTGGGAGATGAAGAAGCAGATCTCTTTGAGCAAGCTGCTTCTCTCGGCATGGTTTCAGAAGATATTCAAGAAGAGATCGAAGACAAGATACTTCAAGTAGATGACGAAGGAACTTTCAGACCTACTCAGATCTGGTCAACTCCTTCTGCTCATGTTGATGAGTCTGGAGCTCCCTACAACTCTGTGGGTATCTTCTTTGAAGAACAGCCTTCTCCAAAACTCGTTGGATTTATGAAGAAAAGAGCTCAAGAGTATTGTAACCCAGGATCTTCTTATCTTTCTGACTATCAAAAGTATGAGATCACAGGTTTTAGACTCTTAAGAGAAGTCACGACTGTGACAGAAGAAGAACTCAGCATCTAACATGGAAAAGATCACTATTAAAGTAAATCTCGATGAAGAGATGATGTTCATTCACAGACAGAATGGAGCATCTCTATTTTATGGAAATTTCTGGGATGTAGGAAAAAATCCTCAATTCTTCAAAGAGTTATTTGAAGATCTGGATTTTTCTGTAGAAGTTATCGAAACAAAGGAATCAATCTAAAATGGATATCAAGATCATCGGTTGTGGCGGAGCTTTCTCCGAAGACGGTTATTTATTTCACCAGTCTTTTTTGATCAGTGAAGGTGGAGAGAACCTTCTATTTGATATGGGCAAGGACGTTTGGCCTTGGGCTATGAAGAAGCAAGGCTTGGGTGTTAATGACATCCATCAGGTCTTGATCACTCACCGTCATGACGATCACATCGGTTCATTGGGAACTTTTGGTCTCAAGAGATACAATTGGTTTGAGAAACCTATTCACTGGAAAGACTCAAAGAGAGATTACGCTCCTACCCTGATTTACTCCATGGACCTTCAAGATGGTCTTTGGGAGTCTCTTAGAGGTAACCTTGAAACCAATGAAGGTTTCGTAGGTTCTTTGGAAACGTTCTTCAAGTTGAAGCCTATCAAGGAAAACGAGCACTGGGATTTCCACGGTTGGGATCTTCAATTGGTTCGCCAAGTCCATGTCATGGCCGGAAACTCTTTGATGAGTACTCATGGTTTGTTCCTGGAGAAGGGTGATCACAGAATCTTCCTGACCGGTGACTGTCAGTTCTTCCAGCCCAAACAGGTTATCTGGTTCTACAACCGAGCTACCTTCATCATCACAGACAACGAAACTGTAGGATCCAACTTCCTTTTCCAAGAAGGAACTGAAGTCTACGACGTAACCATCGATGGAAAGAAGGTTACCAAGCTTTGGCCTACTCTTCTTGAAGACCCTGATGGAATGAAGGTCATGGAACTAATGGCCCAGGATTTCACTCCCTACAAGTGGGAAGTCTTGAAATTCTCTTCAGGTGTTCACTCGACCTATCCTGAATTGGCAGGTTATCCTTCCGCCAATGCTACAAGGCTTGCTCCTGAGATCAAGAAAAAGATGCACCTTTCTCACTATGGTGACCACGTTCCTCAGAACAAGGATGCCTTTGGCAATGATCTTGACTGGGAAGCTCAAGCTAAGAAAGACGGCTTTGCTGGATTCGTCAAGCCTGGACAGGTCTTTCATTTCGAGTAAGCTATGAAGTTCTTAGAGTTTACGGATGAACAAAAGAAATTACTGAATCTTCCTTCTTACATTCCTGAAATTTATGGAAGAAGAACAATCAAACTTCCAAAAAATCAGACAATTCTATATTGTGATGATTGTAATGAACTAGCTGAAGGTTTTGAACTCTATGGAGAAGAGAGTTACGTTTTTCCATGGTGTTCATATCATGACCCTGATTGGGATAACAATGGGAGTGCTTGTGGTGGATAAGAAACTTAAGATCCAAAAGATCTCAACCAGAGTTCAAATGACTAGTTTAGTTGCTATTCTTGGAGAACCTCCAGTTTCTTTTGGAAACTATTGTTCTGTCAAAGAAGGCTATCTAGTCAACATGTGGGCCGAGAATCTTGAAGCTCTTCAAGAACAACTTGGAGACAAGATGGAAGCCTACAAGATTGGCAATAACTACTATTGGGTGATGGATCCAAGAATTCCAAAAGACTATCTTCATGAGAAACCTTGCTTTACTGGAAGTGGTTACTCTATCACTAAGAAACTACGAACCTTAGCTGCTAAGCTTTCGTGGGAACATAACCATGGACCTTGGCCTGAGGACTATTGTGGTTGTAAAGATGATCGAGAGTTTTTTGAGAAAGACCCTGAAGTTAATGTCACCTTTCCTCCTTACATGATCGAGATCTCTTGTCCAATTTGTGGAGAAGTTTGGGCCAAAGGTGAGATTGGAAAACCTCTTCCTTGGAAAGACAAGGAGTACTTTGCCGGACTTCCTGATGATTCAGAACCTCCTATCATCATGGTTGGTTACAAGTTCAATCACAAACCAGAGTCTCTTGGAGTTACCTTCTCTAATGTAGAAGAAGATGATTTGGAAGTTGAGTATAGTTCAGAGACTGAGATGCTTATTGCTCCACAATTTTTGTCTACGGAACCTTTGGATTTAAGTTTAATAGGAACACAAAATCCAAATTTAACCCCAGGAACACACAGGTTAAAGTTTACTACAACAGATTCCAAAGAAGAAAAGATCTGAGATATTGTATCTTGTAAAGAGGTACAAGATGTCCGTCATTGAGAAGACCAAAAGAGCCAACTCATTGCCCTACAACCTTATCCCGTTGACGGATGTGGTTCTCGGTGGCGGAAAAGGTTGGAACCACCAGAAGTTTTGCGTATTCTGCGGTGGAACCATTCAGTTCCCTCGTGGTGGAGAACCCTTGGGTTTTTGTTGCAGGGCTAGTCGAACTCTCGGAGAGATGAGAGCTAATCTGAAGGTGAACAAGAACTTCGACGACATCAAGACCTTCGTTGAAGCTAATCGGAAGTTCTACATTGTCTTCACAGGGAAGAAGAACCACACGATTGTTCATACCCCTGAAGAACTCGCCGCTCTGATCGCCAACAAAGAAGCTTTGCAGGCAGAACGTGCTCGCCTCGACAAGATCGAAGCTGAAAAGCGTGCCGCTGAACGTAAAGTTTGGGAAGAAGAATGGCGTCTCAAGAAGATCGAGATGGATCGTTTGGAAAAACTTCGTCTCGGGAAGTCTGGAGAAACCTTGGGGAACTCTTCTCTGAGGGAGATGGTCGATCACTTGATCTATCTGGCCAACTACACTCCGGAGTACTACGAAGATTATCCGGAAACGACTTGGAAAGAAGTTGTTCAACTGAAGGAGCTCACCAGCTACATTCAGAACAACTACGAGACCTTGATAGAGAAAGAGATTCGTAACAGAGAGTATCAAGCTTCTCTGGACGAGTAAGGAATTACTGAATGAAAGGTCTGATTGCTTTCTACGCAGCTCTTGGCACCATGATTGCTGTAGCAGCAGTCGCCTATGGCGGAATGGCTTTCACTCTTTGGGAGTTAAACCCGGAGAAGTGGTTTGATTTCCAGAGAGCCATAGTTGCAGCGTTCGTCATCATTGGTGCTTTGGTTGGTAGCATCATGATTGGTCCTATGTGCTACATGTATTTGAAGGACAAAAACAGATCAACCAAGTCTAAGACTAACTGAGTTAAGAAAGATTCGTTGGTCGTGGGTGTAAGAGAGTATCCTCTGGGTGAATAACCGTCTAAGGAAGGACGACACAGTAATCCGGGATGGGACCTTTCGAGGGGTAATTCCTGCCCCAGTTCTGGTGGCTTTCGCGGGAGCCAAAATTTCCAGACCCCATGACCAACGAATCTTAAAACGCTCCTGTGGTGCAAGGTAGACACGCCATCCTCAGAAGATGGAGACAGTGTGGGGTCGAACCCACCAGGAGTATTAGAGAGAATGTTCGAAAGTTCTCTTGAACAGCGGAACGGCACCTGCAGAAGGCTGGTACGATGTCGGATAGTACCTAAGTGTTGCTGGACTGGCACGCGGCTCGCAAGCCGAGGAAGAGGTTCGAGTCCTCTAGGGAACATAGAAAAGAAACCGCTAGATAGTTCAGCGAGGAACTTTGCGTGTTCTTTTTTAACTGAGAAGAAGCACCACTCAAGTTGAGTTTGGGAGCAGGCCGACATAGCATCGGTGATGGTGCAGTTGAGAGGAAAGACCACCCAGAGTACCTCTCTACAGTTTTAGGAGAGAACAGTTTCAGAAACTGATACAATGTGAGAACATTGTGTGCAGGGAGTAAGGCACAGAAGACCCTTCAACAAGGCAGTGCTTGAGGCGAGTTGTTGCCGCCGGTCCAATTCAGTTTGGATCCCTGCACAGAGTGCTCTCTGAGTACTTTTTATTGGTGGGTAATCTTCATTTCCTGGTTGACCCTAGGACGAAGATCAATCACCCCTCTGAAGTCGAAGGGTTAATACCCTGTCCTGAGCTGGTCAAAGCGAAGGGTAGTAAGAGGACTTCCTATAGCACAGCGGCTAGTGCCCTCGGTTTATACCTTGGAGACCTTGGTTCGAGTCCAAGTAGGAGTATTGATTCGGAATCTTGAGATGAGAGCAGCGGTCAAGATCGCAACTTGACTCCAAGCCGCCAAGACAGATTCCCTAATCGAAGGAGAAGCTCAACCTTTAAGAGCGAGGGTGTCGTAACCCAGGCACCATCCAAGGAACCACCAGCCCTTTAAGCTGGAGGAGAGGTATCGGGGTAACCGAAGGTTCCAACATGCTGGCATCGTCTACAGGAAGGATGCAACGTTCTCAACGTTGTCGACGACGGTTCGAATCCGTCTGCCAGTAGCGCCAATCACGAGCCCATCCTCGTGTGAGGTAACTATTTGATATAACTGAGTGTCTGGTGGGAGAACTAGGGAGTAACTGTGTCAGTTGTGGTAAAACCTAGAGGACGCCTTCGCTGTTGATTTAAGCGAAGATTTTCGACGACAATAGTGTGGAGTGGCTCGGACCCGTTGAAGCGCTGTCAGGTAGAGAACAGTTCTGCTCAAAATAATATGTCGCAACTGTGGCCGAACGCCTGGGTACCATTGGTTTACATGCAGTAAGGTGCTGACCCGTTCCCGATAATGTAGTAGGGATCGAAAAAAGTGGGATAGGGGTGAATAGGACGTCTCGTCATGACTGAGACGGGGATCGCAATACGGAGGAAGTTTTTGGCCCGGGCCGACAGCCGTGCGATCCTTTCTTTTCTCAACTAACTTTATCATGAATGACGAACTTGACATCCCAGACATTGCACTAAAGATGAGTGGAAGCCTTAGGCTCTTCCTTAAGAAGAACCTTAATGGACCAGTGTACACTCAGGCCCTTCAAAATCCTATCATCAGGAACTTGCTCTCCCCAGAAGCTCTGGCGTTTGCTTTGGCAGATGCTCTTGAGTCAATGAAAGAATCGGTAGAACCTTCTAAACATTGGTTGTCTCTTCAGGAGCACGAAGAGAAGGTCGAGCCTTATCAAGACAAGTTCATGAGTGAGTTCATCTCTCTTCCAAACGGAGAGTATGAAGGTGAGATGTCCGGTCACACCATCACTCTTTTTCAAACCAATCAAACGATTCACTCTGATATCGGAATCAGATGTATGCACTGTCCTATTTTGATCGTCGTAGAAGATGGTCAAGTTATCGGTTGGTGCCAAGCAAGAGAAGGTTCTTGCTCAGATCCAGAATAAGGAAAAACATGACAACCCCTCTTCCTCCAGTCAATCCTATGGTTGACACCCCTGTGAAAGACCAGATTCAAGCTCTTGAGTTGCTCTTGAGAGGTTACGGACCTCTGAAGCGTAATCTCAGTCTTCACTTGTCTACTCCTGAGAAGATCCTTAGTCATCTTCATCAGCACATCTCAACCCACAAGTGGTTGATCAATGAGAAGATCCCTTTCGAGATCACTCTTGAGCAGGCCTTGTTCTCTTGGTATGAGAACGTTTATCTTCCCATGGATGCTGCTATCCTTAAGGCTCGTGCTTACAGCAAGATGCCTAGCTGGTCAGGTTTGGCCATCTTCAATGCCGTGAGCGATGAGTATTGGTGGAGATCATCTGGACGAACCATTTACATCGACCCTGTTTACGCCGTTTATGGCGTGTTGAAGAACAAGGCTAAGCATTGGTGGGACCGAGCTTGGGCCTCTGTTCTAGATCGTTAAGATCTAAGGAAGGTCTAAAATGAATGACCGAATCAGACAACTACAAGAACAAATCGAGTTTGAAAAACGACAGATCCAGAACTGCAAACATGAGTTTGGAGATGCCTATAGCAACCCAGAGATCGTCAGCGAACCTACCGGTTTTAGAACTGTAGTTCAAGGTTCGGACATCTGGTCGGAAGCTACAGACTATCGAGATGTTCAGAAACCTAGATGGACTAGAAAGTGCAAAAAGTGTGGTTTTGAACAACACACTAAAACCACAAAACCTGTGATCAAAGAATACGTTCCTGACTTTAGGGACTAAGTGTTATACTATGGATGAGTTAGAGTCTGTTGATGGCATCGTTCGTTTCCACGAAATGATGTTCATTCAACGAGGACCAGACGGAAAGATTGAAAAACTCTTTGACTATCAGAAGAATGAGATCCCGGTCTCGACTCTGTTCAAGTCCTATCTATCTGTCTCGTCTGAGAACGGCCTAACTTACAAGGGAGAGTTCATTCCCTTGGAGAATGCCATTGACCTTGGAAAGAAGAGAGCGCTTGGTTATCAAAGGCGAACGAATCTGAAAGGGCACAAACGTGAGGAATATCTTTGATCAACGCGAGAGAAGCACGAAAGATCGTAGACGACAGCATGTCTGTTGTCAAACCTGTCTTGGACGAGTTAGATCTAGCCATCCAAAACCAAGCCGAAGCCGGAGCTACAGAACTCATCTGTACCCAAGAAGGTCTCTTCGAGACCATTCCTGTTGGGGAAGAGAGTGGCTATCCAATCCCAGAACTTGTTGAAAAGATTGGTTCTGTTCTTGGAAGTTTTGGCTACAAGACCGTTTATAAGGCTGTAGGAAAACCTTACACACTCCCCAGTGAGAGAAACGAAGATGGCACAGGCGGTACTGAGTATCGTCGTTGGGCTCTCGTTATTAACTGGTAAAAATTTACTTAAAAGGATCTCCTGTGAAGATCATCAAGACTAGCAACACCTATAGCATCTTCTCAGGCGAGAGCCTTGAAGTCCATGACACAGTTCCGGTGGGAACTTATCAAGTAGACTACAACCTCTTGAAGGGTCTTCATCTTAAGAAGATCCAAGATCTTGTAGCAGGCGAAGAAAAGGTCTATGGAGAAAGTACCAAGAAGGTTGACAAGATCATGGCGGCTTGGCCTCTCATGAACAGGAATCTTGGTATTTTATTGTCTGGTGGAAAGGGCCATGGAAAGTCTTTGATGATGCGACAGCTCTCTGAAAGAGCTAGAGCCATTGGTCTCCCTATCATCTTGATCAACACTCCATACAACGGACTTGTTGATTTTCTCAATAGCATCGAACAAGAAGTTGTTTTTGCCTTTGATGAGTTTGAGAAGGTTTTCCCAAAGAACTTAGATGAGAAAGATTCTGGAGATGATACGGCTCAAGCGCAATCTCCTCTTCTTAGCTTGTTTGATGGAACTTCTTCTAACAAAAGAATGTTCATCGCTACGATTAACGATCTTTGGGATCTCAGCTCGTTCTTCAAGAACAGACCTGGTAGATTCCACTATCACATAAGATTCACCAGTCCTAAGTTCGACGAGATTAAAGAGTATCTTCAGGACAACATGGTCCAAAGACAGGATGAGATCGACGTCATTGCTGACTTCTTGAGCACCATCTCAAGTTCTTTTGACATCCTTAGAGCTATTGTCTTTGAACTTAATCTTCGAGATGATTCCTTTGAAGAGATCCTCAAGGACTTGAACATCATGAGTTCTGAGACTCCTATGTTCGAGGTACTTTTCTACTTCAAGGACAACAAGACTGGTCACTCCTTTGTCAAGGAACAACATCTTCAACTTGCTTTGTGGAGAAATCTTCCTTCTATCTCTGTGAACTTGAACTTCAAAGAAGAATCCATGAGCAATGTCAACGATTGGGTTTATCTTGATGTTGACTTTAACAAAAAGACCAGAGCAAAGAATGGAGCGTTTGAGATCCCTGGTTCTGCTGCATCCATCTTAGATGATGATGACAAGAAGAGATACTCTGTCGAGAAGATCACTGTTCTTCCTCAAGACAACTCTCATTCCTTCTTTTTTCACAAAGATGCTCTCTGATCAATAACTTTTGAGATATTATATCTGCCAAGATTGAAGCGCCAAACACTTCGGAAGAGAACTTAGCGCTTCTTTGGCATATGGGTCGTTAAGCCAGTGGACTAGACGTTCTCGCTTCGAACGAGAAAGACGGGGGTTCGAATCCCTCACGACTCAGAACAGGATAGTGTTTAACGGTAGCGCGGCGGCCTTCGGGACGAAAGTAGTGGTTCGAATCCACTTCCTGGGCAGAAAAGATAGTTCGGTTAACGGTGTTGGTCTTTACTACTGTCGGGATCCTCTCCCTTATGAGTGTAAAGAGCTGATCCGACCAGGCGAGCAGTGCGAGAAGGAAAAACAGGCGTTACAGAGATGGATGTGACGTCAATGCCTGATCATCGCGTCGCGTACTTGAGGGACAATAACCTGACAAAACCCTCAGGATCTACTTTTTCACAGGTCAATCGTCTAAGTTAGGACGCAGGAGCTTCCGTGCCACCCTGAGTATGGGTTCAAGTCCCATGAGACCTAAACGGAACAGGTCGGTTAATAACGACGTTGAAGAATAGTCCTTCACGCCAGCTTGCTGGAAGGGTATTAAGGGCGAGTAAGCAACGGAGTAGGCCAGCGGACGAATATCCGCCAATGGAGGTAATCAACCCTCCCCTATAAGTTCCACTTTTTATATTGGATATGTGGCGAAACTAGTAACCGCGCTGGCCTGGAGGGGAACTTGATTACACACCCTCGGAATCTGGCGCTCGGTCGGTGAGCGAAATCAAGTAGCAAGATCCGTAAATAGACTCCGAGCTTGTAGGTGCGACTCCTATCATATTCAAAAGAGGAAGCAATTCCTGACTTCTACGGAACGTCAGGTGGAAAACTCTTTGCTATACACCCAGCTAATAACTGGCACGCGGATGGTTCACTGAAGTTTCAGTCCGCACATGCCTCTGTCGTCTACAGGAAGGATCCCTGGTTTTCACCCAGGCGGACGTCGGTTCGAATCCGGCCAGAGGTATAATTGGTCATTCGATCAAAACAAGGATCTTTTTGCTACCTTAGGACCGTTTGGTACGCAAAAGGAGAATTTTATGATAGAGTATCCATCAATCATCAACAGCTCAAAAGCACCTCGTCAATCGATGATTGCGTTTGAGAAGTTGGACGGGAGTAACATCCGAGTCAAGTACACAGCTAAGAGAGGATTTGATCTCTTCGGAAGTCGAACTCAACTATTGGATGAAACTCATCCGATTCTTGGTGGTGTAGTCAAAGTCTTCAACGAGACCTGTAAGGAAGCGTTGGAAGAGTACTTCAGGAAGTACTACTCAAAGGAACGAGAGATCGAAGTCTTCGGAGAGTACGTCGGGCCTAACTCGTTTGCAGGCTTCCACTCGGATCCTGTTGACAAGATGAAGTTCGTGCTGTTTGACGTTATGATGATCCGTAAGGGTTATAATGAGTTCTTGCTTCCGCAGGAGTTCATCAAGCTAGCGGAGCGTAACGCATCAGTTCCAGTCCCTAGAGTGATCTACGAAGGTAATCTTACCGACG
>Ga0207695_10001578_pt1 | contig 37134 bp, 33 predicted proteins | sample KBSC54metaG_FD_184354 | JGI IMG/M metagenome (GOLD analysis project Ga0207695, IMG submission 184354) | Corn rhizosphere microbial communities from Kellogg Biological Station, Michigan, USA - KBS C5-4 metaG (SPAdes) (version 2) | ecosystem: Host-associated > Plants > Roots > Rhizosphere > Soil... | reverse complement strand
CAGCAGCACCATCAAGAACACCAATCGAATCCAGCCGCGCGTCGGCTTTGCATGGAACCCGCACGCCGGGACCGTGGTTCGCGGCGGCTACGGAGTCTTCTCCGGTCTGAACCAGGGCAGCACCTACTACGCGATGCGGGTCGAGAACGGCGTGGTCCAGGTGAATTACAACTTCACCGGCTGCGGATCCACCTGCAACGCGACCACCGCTGCATCGGTGGGACTGCAGTTCCCGAACGTTCCCTTCCTTCCGCCAGGGCCTCCGCTCTCGAGCGCTGTGGTTCCGGCGGGTGCGAATCAGCCGACCGTGTCAGGATCCGGCAACCTCGGCGCACCGAGCTTCCACGGTCTCGATCCGAACTTCGTTCCTCCCTACGCGCATGAGGCGGAGCTCGGTGTGGAGCAGGCGCTGCCCGGCAAGATGTCGTTGTCGGTGGGCTACGTGGGAACGCGAGGGATGCGTCTCCCCATCTTTGTCGATGCGAACCTAGTGGGCCAGACGCCGCACGGCAGCCGCACTTACAACGTTTTGAATGCGTCTGGAGGGGTGGTCCAACAGCTGACCGTGCCCGTGTACCTGGTCTCCGACCGACGGGTTCCGTCGCTCCAGTCGTACAACACCGGCTTCTCGGTGGCTAACACGTGGTACCACTCGTTGGCCGTAAGCGTCCGCCGGCCTTTTGCGAACGGGATTGAGCTGCTGGCGAACGAAACCTGGTCGCACGCGACCGACTCCGGCCAGGTGAACGGAGCCAACGGCACGTTCTACGGTGGCGATGTGCCCCAGAATCCGAACAACCCGCGGATTGACTATGGCAACTCCGATAACGATGTCCGCAACCGGTTCGTGATGAGCCTGGTGTACAACCCGCACCTCATGCAGGACAACAAGTGGATGAAGCACGGCGTGGACGGCTTTACCTTCTCCGGCGGCTTCACTGCGTCGGACGGGCAGCCCATCTTCCTGGGCATGTCCGGGACTGTGTACACGGGCGGCTCTGGAAGCTACGGTTCCGGCGGCGGCATCTTTGGTGGGGCCATCAGCTCCAGCACAGGCTCGGCCACTACCGGCCGTCCGCCTCAGATCGGCCGCAACAGCATTTACGCGCCGGGCTTCTACAATCTGGACTTCCGTGTTGCACGGGATATTCCGATCTACGAGAAGATGAAGCTGCAGTTGATTGGCGAGGCATTCAACCTGCTGAACAACCGCATCATCACTGGCGTGAACAGCACGTACTCGCTCTACTCGACGGCTGCGGCTCCCACATCGACAGCTCCAAATCCGTCGTGCAATGTGAACACGCAGGCTCCCGGGCCTGCGGGCTCGCCGCTGCAGGGCTGCATTGCGCCAAACCTGGCGACAGGCGGAAGTGCATTCGGCGCGCCATCCAGCACCAGCAACACGCTGGTTGGGCCGCGTCAGCTGCAGGTCTCGGCGAAGTTCATCTTCTAACCGATCACCAGCAAGTTGGCTTTACTGCCCCCGAAGTTCCGTCTGGAGCTTCGGGGGTTTTTCTTTTTCGCGGGCCGATGCGGGGATGCATGCCCGTTTTTGTGCGCGTACAGGAGATTTGAAGTGAGATGAAGGCGGCGTAAAAATTCCGTAGGTTGAGGCGGAATCGCAGGCTATACTTCGGCTCTATCGCAGGAGCCGACTTCACCGGTTCGCTCCGCACGGCCCACCTTCTGCCAAGCAACACGGGCCGTCTCTCGTCCTTCCCCCGGTTCTTCCGAGGGCGCCGGCACATCGATCGGCGCTCCGCCGGGCAAGCGAACATACAAGCTGCCGCGCAAGCGGCTCTCGGGAAGCTGTGTTCCTCGCCCGGTCTTCGTTTCCAAGTCGACAGAAGTAGTCCATGCGGCAAGCCGCAGGGTCATTCAGGTACCCGGAGATCTTTGCAGATTTCCGGGCTATTTTTTGCCTCATTGCCGGCGGGCATACCACCTCTGTGGGATTACCGAAGTACCTTTATCTCTTTTGGCTGCAGTGTTTTTGCCCCCAAGGTGGGATATCGAGGGTGAGTCATTCATGCGGAAATAGGAAGCATGAACCGGGCCCTTACTTTGGCTTTACTGAGCATTGGCGTTGCTGGCGGGAGCGTTGCGGCGCAGGGCCAGATCCAGACCAAGGGCCATCCCATCCGCATCTCCGAGGCGGAGGGCGGCGCAAGCTTTCAGCCGGTGCGTGGGGCCATCCGCATCGACGCGGTGAACGTGCCGTTCGAGGTGAAGATTGACGCGACCCAGGAGGCCGCGGACAGCTCCACGATCGAGATTGGCGGAGACCACTGGGAGGCGCGCGGGTACGATCTGAAGTCGCTGATCGCGGAGATCTTCGATGTGGACGCGCGGCTGGTGGATGTGCCGGACGCGATGGCGGCGAATCAGCGGTATGACGTGAGCCTTTCGACCCCGGTGGAGCTGGATGAAGATTCGGTGCAGCGGATTCTGGTGAAGGCGCTGGCGCAGCGGTTCGGCGTGAGCATCCGGCCGGAGGCGCGCACCATGGATGTGTATGTGCTGAGCGCGCCGGATGGGGCGGCCAGCGGGCTGAAGCGGCACGTGTTCGGACGCAGCGGGCTGAAGAAGCTGGTGGCCGGCGGAGACGATTCCAACGAAACGGGTGGACGCATTACGTATATGGGTAAGAACTGCTCGGGTGTGAACGCGGGCGGGATTACGGTGGAGGGCGGCACGATTGCCGACTTCCGGCACACGATTGAGTCCGACCTGGACCGCGTGGTGGTGGATGAGACGAAGCTGCACGGCAGCTACGATTTCCGGATCGGGCTGTATGCCAACCAGACGCAGCTGTTTGAGCTGATGCGCGTGGGCCTGGGCCTGGTAATGAAGCCGGAACAGCGGCCGGTGACGGTGCTGGCTGTGCGCCCGGCCGAGGGAGAGGCAGCAGGAGCCATGCTGGAAGCGAAGCTGCAGTCGGGAGCGAGGCCCTCAGGTTTCTAAGACGTTGTACGCAGTAGAGCTACAAGCAACAGACAGTGCGGACGCGGAGGGATCGATATCCCTCCGCCTTTTTTTGCTTGTTGCAGGGTTTTTGCTTACTGCACGGTGGAAGTGCCGGCGGCGCCGCCGTTGTAGACGTAGACCCAGCAGGGGCGCTTCGAGCCGTCGGGCAGGGTCGCGGTGGCGTGGGTGCGCTGGAAGAGGCTGGTGTCGGGATTGCTGACGCGGAAGCCCTCGTACTCGTCGAGCGCGGCGAGCGTTCGGCCGTCGGGGACGGCGAAGATGGTGCCGGGAACGCGCGGGGCATCGGCGGCATCATCGAGGATGAGACCGGGATACTCGGTGAGCTGGAGCAGGCGGCCGGGAACGGTGGCTGGACTGACGAGCTCCAGGCGGGCGGCGGCCTCGGCGATCTCAGGCGGGGCGGCGTCTGGACGAAGGGTTCCGTAGACGAAGAGAAGGATCGGACTGGGATTCATGGTTGAGCACAGATCCCCTGCGAACAGAGCGGCTGGTTGGTGCGCCAAAACCGGTGGACCTTCCGGGCAAGCTCTTCTTCAGGGATACTTTAGGACTAGAGTATAGGGCACTCGCGGAGCCGGCATAGCTGGGTGCGTTCTGAGAGTGCGATCGAGTGTGGGCTGAACGAGAACCGAAGGGTGAGGGAACGAGCCAGATGAAGAACGGGCGTTGGTTGCGGCGGTGGATGGCAGGATGTGCGGCGTTGGCGATGGCGGCGATGAGTGGTGCGGCCGGTGGTCAGCAGAAGGCTTCGACTGCGGCGGATTCCTTTCAGAATCCAGTCCTGTGGGAGGATCTGGCCGACATCGATATCCTTCGCGTGGGCGATGCCTATTACTACACCGCCTCAAACATGCAGTACTCGCCCGGCGCGCCGATTCTGCGTTCGTACGATCTGGTGAACTGGGAGTACGTGGGACACGCGCTGCCGGTGCTCGACTTCTCGCCGGCTTACGACCTGAACGGAGGCCGCGCGTACGTGAAGGGGAGCTGGGCTTCGGCGCTGACCTATCGCAAGAGCGACAAGACTTTCTACTGGGCGGGCTGCATCGAGTTCAAGAAGACCTACATCTACTCGGCGCCTGCGGCCGAGGGTCCCTGGACGCGGAAAGCGGTGATCGACAACTGCTACTACGACGCGGGCCTGCTGGTGGACGACGACGGCACGATGTATGTGGCGTACGGCAACAAGACGCTGCACGTGGCGCAGCTCTCGGCGGATGCGACGCATGAGGTGAAGTCGCAGGTGGTGTTTGAGACGCCGAAGGAAATTGGCGTGCTGGAGGGCTCGCGCATGTACAAGCGCGACGGCGCGTACTACATTCTGCCGACGCGGCCAGCCAATGCCGAGTACGTGCTGAAGTCGACGCAGGGACCGTTTGGGCCGTATGAGGCGCGGGTGCTGGAGAGGGATTCGAAGCCGCCGGTCGCGGGCGCGGGAGTTCCGCACCAGGGTGGGCTGGTGCAGACGCAGAAGGGCGACTGGTTCTACATGGCGTTCATCGATGCGTTCCCGGGAGGGCGGATCCCGGTGCTGGCGCCGGTGCACTGGGACGCCGATGGATGGCCGCATGTGCAGATGGAGGACAACCAGTGGGCGGTGAGTTATCCGCTGCCACTGGGGCCGGGATCGCTGCACCCGCTGGCGAAGCACACAGGCACCTACTTGTTCCGCACGGCGGCGCTCTCGCCGGAGTGGGAGTGGAATCACAATCCGGACAACTCGAAATGGTCCGCGGGCAAAGGGCTGAAGCTCGAGACAGCGACGGTGACGGACGATCTCTACTCCGCGCGCAATACGCTGACACACAGGATTCTGGGACCGGCCTCGAGCGCGACCATTGAGTTGGATGTGTCGAAGATGAAGGACGGCGACCGCGCCGGGCTGGCGATGTTCCGCGATATGACGGCGTACGTTGGCGTGGTGCGCGATGGCGACAAGTCCAGCCTGGTGATGCGCAATGGCATCAATATGGGCCGCAATTGGGTGACCGCCAGCACGGGCCAGGACGCTGCGACGGTGCCGTTGAAGGGTAAGAAGGTGTGGCTGCGGGTGTCGGCGGACATTCGCCCCGGGAATGATCGCACCGCTGTATTTCGCTACAGCACGGATGGCAAAAACTTCACGCAGATTGGGACGCCTTTCACGCTCAACAGCCGCTGGCAGTTCTTCATGGGCTATCGCTACGGCATCTTCAACTACGCAACCAAGGCGCTGGGTGGAGAGGTGAAGGTGGCGTCGTTTACGGTGGCCGAAGTTCCAGTGGAACAGGCTGCGTCGCGCTAGGAAGCCGAACGATGCACACTCACCTCGTCCATCTCGGCCGGGTTCCGTATGCCGAGGGTCTCGCGATCCAGGCGCGGGTGGTGGCTGCGCGCAAGCAGGGCGCGATTGGCGATACGCTGCTGCTGCTCGAGCATCCGTCGGTGATTACGCTGGGCCGCAACTCTTCGCGCGCGAATGTGGTGGCCGGCGACGAGTTTCTGGCGGCGCGCGGCGTGGAGCTGCACGAGATCAATCGCGGCGGGGATGTGACGTATCACGGGCCCGGACAGCTGGTGGGCTACCCGATTGTGGACCTGCGCGGCGAGTTCCCCGGCAAGCGCGGACCGCACCTGGGGCCGGTGGACTTTGTGCGCATGCTGGAGGAGGTGCTGATCCGCACCTGCGGCGACTTCGGCGTGCTGGCCAAGCGCATACCGGGAGTGACGGGCGTGTTCACCTTCGGCGGCAGCCCGCAGCCGGGCACGACGCCGGAAGAAAAGCAGCGGGAGAAGAAGCTGGCCGCGATCGGCGTTCACGTGTCGCAAGGAGTCACGTCGCACGGGTTTGCGCTGAATGTGACCACCGACCTGCGGGAGTTCGAATGGATTGTGCCGTGCGGGATTGTGGACCGGGGCGTCAGCTCGCTGGAACTGGAGACCTTCCAGCCGGTGACGATGGAGGCGGCGGTGCACTCGGCGGCACGGAACTTTGGCCGGGTGTTTGCGCGGCAGGTGGTCTGGGCGGAGTCGCTGGATGTGCTGCTGGAGCAGCCAGGGCTCAAGACGCCGTAAACCGCATCCAAAGACTGCATCCGGGCCGTCCGAATAGCGCCCCAGTGGAAGCCGTGGGCTGCGGCAAAGCCTTATAATCCAAGGGCGAGCTCGAGAATATCGGAAGGAATTTGCCATGCCAACTGAAGTTGTTATGCCGCAGATGGGCGAGTCCATCACCGAAGGAACGCTGACCAAGTGGCTGAAGAAGGTGGGCGACAAGGTAGAGCGGGACGAGCCGCTGTTCGAGATTTCGACCGATAAGGTGGATGCCGAGATTCCTTCTCCCGCGAGCGGCACGTTGCAGGAGATCCGCACCGAAGCCGGCGCGACGGTGCAGATCAACACCGTGGTTGCGCTGATCGGCGAAGGCGCGGGAGCGGCGGCGAGCGCGGGCGGGTCGAAAAACGGCAAGGGCGGAGCCGCAGTCGCAGCGCCGCAGGAGACGGCGGCAAAGCCCGCGGACGACTCCACGACGCCGGCTGCGATCGATTCGCCGGCGACGAATGAATTGGCAGGCAGCCCGAGCGCTGCGCCTGCTGCGGGTGGCGGCACCGACGTCACCATGCCGCAGATGGGCGAGTCGATCACCGAGGGCACCATCACCAAGTGGCTGAAGCAGGTGGGCGACAAGGTGGAGCGGGACGAACCGCTGTTCGAGATTTCGACCGACAAGGTGGATGCCGAGATTCCCTCGCCCGCCGCGGGCACGCTGACTGCGATCAAGGCCGAGGCGGGCCAGACGGTCGCCATCAACACTGTGGTGGCTGTGATCGGCGGCGGAGCCGCGCAGGCCTCGGGCGGCGCCAAACCCGCTGCGGCAGCTCCGGCGGCTGCTGCGGTGAGTGCACCGGCAGCTTCTGCAGCCCCGGCGCAGGCGGCCGCGTCTGCGGGCGAGCGGCTTCGTTCGTCGCCGCTGGTGCGCAAGATCGCAAAAGAGAACGACGTGGACCTGGCGCAGGTGCCGGGCACAGGCTCCGAGGGCCGCATTACCAAGACCGACATCCTCGGCTACCTGGATAAGGGACCGGCAGCCGCACCGGCTGCGCCTGCTGCTGCAGCCAGCGCGGCCAAAGCGCCAGCGGCCCCGGCTCCTCAGCCGGGCGAGCTGGTGCCGATGTCCAAGATGCGCTCGATTATTGCGAAGCGCATGGTGGAGTCCAAGCACACCAGTCCGCACGTGCACACCGTCTTCAAGGTGGACATGACCCGGATCGTGCGGCTGCGGGAAAAGGAAAAGGGCAAGTACGAGCAGCGCAACGGAGTGAAGCTCACCTACATGCCGTTCATCGCGCGGGCGGCGGTGGTGGCGCTGCGCAAGCATCCGGTGGTCAACGGCGCGATTGAGGGCGAGGCGATCCGCTACAACAAGAACATCAACATCGGCATCGCGGTGGCGCTGGACTGGGGCCTGATCGTTCCGGTAATCAAGCAGGCGGAGGAGAAGAACTTCCTAGGCATGACGCGAGCGATTGTGGATGTGGCGGAGCGCGCGCGGAACAAGAAGCTGGGCCCGGACGAGATCCAGGGGGGTACGTTTACATTGACCAACGCGGGCATCTTCGGCGAGCAGTTCGGCACGCCGATCATCAATCAGCCGCAGGCGGCGATTCTGGGGATTGGGGGACTGAATAAGGAGCCCGAGGTGATCACGGACAAGGAAGGCAATGACTTTATTGCCATCCGGTCGATCCAGCGCTTTACGCTCGGCTTCGACCACCGCATTGTGGATGGCGCGGATGCCGGCAAGTTTATGTCGGACTTCAAGGCGTATCTGGAGAACTGGAACGAGGACATCGGCTAGTTCTCGGTAACACGGTTGAAGAGACGGCATCCTGCTCAGGGCAGGATGCCGTATTTCGTTGCCAGGAACTGCTGCAGGTCATCCGGGACTAGCGCGGCAAGCTCCTGCCATGTGAGCACGCGCAGCCGGGTGGCGAAGCTGAGCGAGCGCAACGCGGACAGCACGGCATACCAGGCGTCGAGCAGATCGCGGCGGCGCGCGTCCAGCAGCAGGCAGAACCCGGCTTCGGCGGCGTGCGCGGCCAGGATATTGCGGATGAGCTGATAGCCTGCGACTCGCTCGCGTGTGGTGCGCGCGGGCAGGTTGACGGTGGGATCGTCGGGGTCGACGTTCTCCGGCAGCGGCGGCGGCGCGATGTGCCTGCGCGGCAAGCGGTCGAGATCGAATACGGTTTCGAGATCGCGATAGCGTAGGACCTGAGAGAGAGCTGCGGTCTGGAAGTCGCTCTCGGTCAGCTTTGCTTCAAGGAACAGCGTGGTGGTGGGACCGGAGAGCACGAGGTCAATCTCGGTGCGATCGAAGGCCTCGCGGGGAGCGGCGCGTTTGCTGCGAGGCTTGAGCGGCTGGGCGAGCGGCACACCCGGGCAGGCGCCAAAGCGCGGCTGTGCAGCGCGGTCCACGCCGAGCAGCGCGGCGAGGGGACGGCTGAGCTCCGCGCCATCGAAGACGCCGGGATGGCAGATGAGATTCATCAGCAGCGCGTCGGAGCTGGTGGCGGCGTCGAGCTCTCGCCAGCGCCAGTCCTTGCGGGCGAGGGAGCGGCGCGATGCGGTGTGCGGCTTGTCGAGGCGAACGGCCCAGTCCGGCTGGGCCACAATGCGCGCCCACGCTGCCGGGTGGAAGTTGCCGTGCACGCCTGTGGCATCGCGGCCGAAGACGATGGAGGCGGGCGCGGCGGGGGAGACGTCATAGACCAGCGCATGCGCGCGCGCCCAGGCTTCGGCGCGAAGGTTGAGCTCGCGGCGAAGCTGCCCGGCGGTGAGGGAGGCCGCGCCGGTGTTGGGGCTGAAGGAATGCGCCACATCCGGACTATAGCGCGAGAGTCTTGTGAGTGATTTCGCGCCCGTGCTAGGCTTTGTGTCGCTTCGGAACGGAGATTGACCATGCTCCAGCGCGTTACGCAGGTCGCCCGCTTGCTCTGTCCAGCTCTGCTCTGCCTTTGCCAGATTCCGGGGCAGGCGGTGGCGCAAACAGCCTCGCCCTGCTCGGGAGTCGGGGGCACGAACGTCTCGTATGGATCGATGGCGAATCACCCGTTCACCGCGACGGTTCATGTCACCAGCGAGCGCCGGCTTGCCGACGGCAACGTGATTCGAGGCGATGCCACGCTGCACCAGTGGCGAGACTCGGCTGGGCGCGTCCGCTCGGAAAATATCGAAGGCTGCGATGTGGACGATGCGGGCAAGCCGGTCGCTCGCCTGCGCATTACAATCTCCGATCCGGCCAACAGGATCTTTGAGACCTGGTCCGAGTCTCCGGACCAGGGAAAGACGGCGCAGATCAGCCATTACGCAGTGCCCGAGCCACCCTCGAAGGAAGAGATGGCACGGCTTACCGCGAGGGCGAGGGTCCAACGGGTTGCGAATCCAATGCAAACGGAGAAGCTCGGGACCAGAACGATTGCGGGAGTGCTGGCTACAGGAATTCGCACCACGCGAACCACGCAGCCGGGGGAGATCGGCAATGATCTCCCGATCCAGAATGTGCAGGAGCAGTGGGTCTCGCGTAATGTCGGCGTACTACTGCTGAGCACCAATGACAGCCCGATGTCCGGTCACCAGATCGTAGAGGTTACGGAACTCATCCTGGGGGAACCGAACGCGAGCCTGTTCTCGCCTCCGGCCGATTACAAGGTGCTGGACACCCAGCCGGTGGTTCGCGCGGCTGCGACCGTTTCAGCAAACGGGCAGTAAAGGTTCAATCTGCGGGTGCGGATGCGATGGGGCGCTCCAGCGCGCCGCGGTCCCAGTGGGCGTCGTCCGCGCAGGCGGCGTAGGTGGATTCGAGAAACTCCATCAGCATGGCAGCGGGATCTGCGGCGGTGCGGACCTGGTCGTACGGCAGCAGGAACTCGCCAAGCGCAGGGTCCCACGTCCCGTGCGCGACGGAACGGCCGGCGAGCCCCGCGGGGACCGGCGCGGCATAGCAGTAGAACGCCGCCTTGCCATAGCCTCCGTTGCCGGGCCAGAAGCCGGCACTCGACACCTCGTGCGAGTAGGCCTCCTGCTGCATTCGGTCGGGGCGCGGAGGACCGGCGGCGGGCCGTCCGCTGAAGCGCGTGGTGCAGAGGTCGAAGCTGCCCCAGAAGAAATGCGTGGGGCTGATCTTGCCCTGGAAGCCGGTGGCGAAGCGCTTGAGCACCGTATCGACGCTCATCAGCACGCGATGGAACCGCTCCACCGGATCCGCATCGTAGGAGGCATGGGCGGTGTCACGGTCAAAGCGGATCGGGTTGGGCATCTCGACCGGCATGGGCCACAGCTTCACTGCCACTCCCAGCTCCGCGAGCGCGGACATGTAGCGCGCATAGAACGCGGCGACGGACTGAGGGCGCAACGCCATCTGCTCCCGCGCGCCGGTGGAGAGACGGAACTCCAACTGATGCTGGTGCAGGTCGAACTCGATTTCGAGCAGCTCTCCGCGCCAGGGCATAGGAGAGGTGGTGAGGCCGCGGGCGGAGACATACAGCGGCACGTTCCACCAGTGGTTCTGGAGCGGCGTGAGCGCGAGACGCGTCTTGCCGACGATCTGCGTCCACATGTGCAGCGTGTCCGCCGTGTTCTTCCACTGCTCCCACTCCAGCTGCGGCCACTCTGTCTGCTCGCGCAATGCTGTCACCTCCGGCAAAAGATCGAGGATATACCTTCGACGCGGGCGAGCGGCAGAGGCCACGTTCCCAGCGGTTGTTGAAATTTGGTGTGGTAGCTTCACTTTCGAAGGGGTATCGCATATGGGCTACACGGAAAGCTTCAACTGCGACGTCTGCGGCGACCAGAAAGGACCGGAAGGGGACTGGTGGCTCGCGTGGGTGGATTGTTTCCACGGCGACTCACCCGGCGAAGACCAGCCGCTGATCCAGCTGACCCGCTGGCAGAGCAAGCAGGCGCACGCACCCAACGTGAAGCATTTGTGCGGCGCGCGCTGCGCGGGCACGATGCTGGACCGGTGGATGACGGTGCAGCACGCCAATCCTCAGGCGCACTGCGAGCCGTAGTGGCTCGCCGGCTGCTGCGTTAACGCGGATAGAATGAGGCTATGATCCGGCCTTACCAGGGGAAACATCCGCTGATTCCCGAGAGCTGCTACATCGACATCTCCGCCCAGGTGATCGGCGATGTGGAGATGGGCGAGCACTCAAGCGTGTGGATGAATGCCGTGGTGCGCGGCGACGTGAACGCGATCCGCATCGGGTGGAACTCCAATGTGCAGGACTGCGCGGTGCTGCATGGCATGCGCTATGTGTATCCGGTGATCGTGGGCGACTGGGTGACCGTGGGGCACAATGCTACGGTGCATGGCTGCGTGGTCGAGGACGCGTGCCTGATCGGGATGGGCGCGACCATTCTGAACAACGCGCGCATCGGCGAGGGTTCGATTGTCGCGGCGGGCGCGCTGATCCCGGAAGGCATGGTGATCCCGCCGAACTCGCTGGTGGCGGGCCTGCCGGGCAAGGTGCGGCGGACGCTGGGCGAAGAGGATCGCAAGCTGATTCTGCGGTACGCGCAGAATTATCTGGATTACGTGGCGATCTGGAAGCAGGAGCCGGTGGGGTAGTTGTTGGTTGCTGGGCGCCACGTGCAGATTTGGCGCCCTGCCCTGTCAGCTTGCATTTTTCAAATTGCATTGAAGCCTGCGGCATTTCCCAGGTAGCGCGCCAGGATAGCTGCTAGTGGCCGGGTGCCGTTGGCGGAACCGGACCGGCGTCGAGCGGGAAGGTGATGGCGAAGACGGTGCCGCTGCTGCCCGGGCGGGTGGAGGTGCGAACGCGGACGGTGGCGTTGTGGCGCTTGAGAATTTCGGCGGTGACCCAGAGGCCGAGGCCGGTGCCGACGTTCTGTTTGGTGGTGACGAAGGGCTCGAAGAGGCGGGTCATGGTGCGCTCGTCGATGCCGCAGCCGGAGTCGGCCACGGTGACGCGGATGGCGGGCTCGCCGGTGCGGAATTCGCGGGCTTCGCGGATGCGGACCCAGAGAGCGCCGGAGCGGGTGGCGTCGACCGCGTTACCAATGAGGTTGGCGAAGACCTGGCGCAGCTCGCCGGAGAAACAGAGCAGCGGCGGTGCGGGACGGTAGTCGCGGACCACGCGGATGTGGGTGTTGCGCAGACGTCCGCCGAAGAGGGCGAGCGCGGAGTCGGCGAGCGCCGAAATCTCCTGCCGAGTCGGCGCGGCCGACTGGCGGTTGAAGCGCAGCGAGTGGGTGACGATGTGGGAGACGCGTGCGAGCTCTTCCTCGGCGATGCGGACCAGGTCGCGAATCTCATCCACGTCCGTGCTGGTGCGCATGAGGAAGAGGGTATTGACGACGGACTCCAGCGGATTGTTGATCTCGTGCGCGATGGAGGAGGCGAGACGTCCGACGACGGCGAGCTTCTCGGTGCGGCGCAGGGCATGCTCGGTGAGCCGGGCCTGCGTGATGTCGAGTGCTGAGACGGTGAGGCCGGCGATCTCTCCGGCTGAGTTGAACAGCGGCTCGGCGGTGATGTCGTAGACCTCGGTGCGGTCTCCGATTGCGAAGCTGAGCTCGCGCCGGGCGGGCTGGCCGGAATCCAGCACGGACTGTTTGAACGCCAGGAGCTCGTCCATGATGCCGGGAGCGATCTCGTCGTCGCGCCGGCCGAGCAGCATCTCCGTGGGAGCCATGGGATGGGAGCGATAGATCCAGGTGTATCGCAGGTCGCGGTCGGTGGTGTAGAGGATGACGGGCAGGTGCTGGAGCGCGATCCGGATGCGCTCCTCGGTGCCGCGCAGTTCGGCCTCGATGCGCTTTGTCGGGGTGAGGTCCATGGTGATGCCGTCAAACCGCACGGGCTCGCCGGCATCGTTGTAGGCCGTCCGGCCGATCGCCCGGATCCATCGGATGTCGCCGGCAGGCGAGACGGTGCGGTACTCGATGTCATAGCGGTCCCTGGTCTCAATCGAGTTCTGCAGCGCGGCCCGGGTGCGCTCCCGGTCTTCCGGATGGAGGCAGCTGTAGAAAAGATCGATATCGACGTCGGTATCGGGAGCGAGCCAGAAGTGCTCTTTAACGCGGGCGTCCCAGTTCAGCTTGTCGAAGGGTAAATCGCAGAACCAGTAGCCGATACCCGCGGCTTCGGTGGCGAATTGGAAGCGTTCGCCGAGTTGATCGAGGGGAATCAGCCCGGGAAAATTCTCCGCAAAGGCAGGAGCTGCTGAACCGGCGGACTGGGAGGGAGGACTCACGCGAGACTTTTTACGGTAAGGAAAGCTGAACCGGGGACTTGAACATAGCAGAGAGGCGAAGCCGTTGCCAATGCCTTGCAGAGCCCCGGGGAACAGCATGCCATAGCTCAGGAGCGGTGTAAGGTGAGCTATGGGAGCCGGTTGCAAACTTCGATGCCCGGTTCCGGATGCCGGCTGTCCGGCGCTGTGAAAGGAGTTCTGAATTCCGATGGGCGTTCCTACCGAGTATTTATGGCTCAGCGACGATGGACCTGCATTCGGCGCGCCGGGCCTGGAGCCGCGATGGACCTCGAGTCAGAAGGATACGGTTTCGACCGCATACGCCTCCTCCAGCCGGGTGTGGTTCACGCTCTCACACGGCACGCTGAACGAGATCTACTATCCGACCATCGACCGTCCGCAGACGAGGGATATGGAACTGCTGTTCACCGATGGAGAGACGTTCTTCCATGAGGAGAAACGGGATCTCGCCTACGACTTCCATTACATTCACTCGGACGCGCCGGCGGCGCGGGTGATCGGGGCCGAGGCGCAGGGCCGGTACAAGGTGACAAAGGAGTTCGTCTCCGACCCGCACCACTCGGTGGTGCTGATGCACGTGACGGTGGAAGGCGATGAGGCGCTGCTCTCGCGAATGAAATGCTATGCGCTGCTGGCTCCGCACCTGAACGGCGGCGGCGCGGGCAACTCCGCGCGCAGTCTGCAGGTGGCCGGAAGGCGGGTGTTGCTGGCATGGAAGGACGGAGTCTCGCTGGCGATGGGCGTGGACTGCGGCTTCACCCGGTCCTCCTGCGGATATGTCGGGACCAGCGACGGCTACCAGGATCTAATGACCGATCTGAAGATGACGTGGTGCTTCGGACAGGCGCTGGACGGCAACATTGCCATCATGGGTGAGATCGACCTGGCAAAGACGCGCGAGTTTACGGTGGCCATTGGACTGGGGGACAGCCATCACGCGGCGCTCTCAGAGATGGCGCAGGCGCTGGCTGTGCCCTACCTGGTGCACTGCGAGCGCTTCGTGGAGCAATGGTTGCGCGCCGAGACGCCTCCCAAGCTGGCGATCCCGTCAGGAGACGGCGGGCGGCTCTCGCGGGTGAGCCACAACGTGGTGCTGACGCACGAGGATAAGACGTTCTCAGGCGCATTCATCGCGTCGGCCTCGATTCCGTGGGGAGCGAGCAAGGGCGATGACGATTTGGGCGGTTACCACCTGGTGTGGACGCGCGACATGGTGCAGTCGGCAACGTCGCTGCTGGCTTGCGGACGGTGTGAGACGGCGCTCCGCGCGCTGGTGTACCTGGCCTGCACGCAACGCAGCGATGGCAGCTTCGCGCAGAACTTCTGGATCGACGGAACGCCGTACTGGAAGGGCATTCAACTGGATGAGGTCGCGTTCCCGATCATTCTGGCTTGGCGCTTGTGGAAGGCGGACGAACTGGGCAAGTTCTACGTGCTGCCGTTTGTGGAGCGGGCGGCCGGATTCCTGGTGCGCTATGCGCCCATCACCCAGCAGGAGCGATGGGAGGAGAATGCGGGCTACTCGCCCTCGACGCTGGCGGTGGTGACGGCGGCGCTGGTATGCGCGGCGGACATGGCGAGAGCGCACCAGTCGCCAGAGCTGGGCCAGTTTCTGGAGGACTACGCGGACTGGATCGAGTCACACCTGGACGAGTGGACCGTCACCGATGACGGCGTGCTGCTGCCGGAGGTGAAGCGGCACTACATGCGCATCCGTCCGCCGGCAGCGGGCGAGCCGTTCTATAACCCCAACTTGCCGCCGGGGCACATCCAACTGGCGAACCGGGGGCCCGGGGAACAGTCGGTGTTCGACGCGCGCGAGATTATCGATGCAGGTTTTCTGGAGCTGGTGCGGTATGGGATCCGCCGGCCGGACGATCCGCTGATCGTGGACTCACTGAAGGTGGTGGACCACGTGCTGAAGTACACAACCCCGAACGGCCCGTGCTGGCGCCGGTACAACCACGATGGCTACGGCCAGCGGAAGGACGGCAGCAACTATGAGGGCTGGGGACAGGGCCGCAGCTGGCCGCTGCTGGGCGGAGAGCGTGGGCACTATGAGCTCGCCGCAGGTCGCGATCCAAAGCCGTACATTACTGCCATGGAACACTTCTCCAGCGAGGGCGGCATGCTGCCGGAGCAGGTGTGGGACCACGAGGACCTGCCGGAGAAGCAGATGTACTGCGGCAAATCGGCCGGGTCGGCGCAGCCTCTGGTGTGGGCGCATGCGGAGTACCTGAAGCTGCTGCGGTCCACGGCGGACGGAGAGGTGTTCGACACCATCTCCGTGGTGCGCGACCGGTACGCGGCCGCAGGCAAACGCAGCTTCGTCTGCGACGTAGAGATATTCTCGGCTTCGCGTCATCTTGCGCCGATCACCGCGGGCAAGCGGCTGCGGGTCACCGATCCCTCGCGCTTCCGCCTGGTGTACACCATGGACAACTGGCAGACGACGCTCAAGAAGGAGTCGGCGCCGGTGGGATATGCGGGGTTCTTTGTCGATGTCCCGACCACAGCCGATCAGGAGGGCAAGATCATCTTCACGCTGTACTGGCCGGGAGAGGACCGCTGGCTGGGGCGGAACGTCGAGGTGGAGGTGCTGGGCGGATGAGCGCACACACTTGCTTCGCTTAGAGCAGGGCGCTCGTGTGGAAGGCCACACGCATCCAAAACGCGAGACTTGTACACTAGCAACGTCCATCGGCGGCCCTCAGCAGCACTTCCCGGAAGCTGGCCGTACGAAGCGGTCGCGCAGAGAACCAGGCTGCGAACGCGAGAATCAATGTACGGCGGCGCGTATTGTCGGAACGGAGCATCCCTCTGTTTCTTCTTCAGAACGGCGCGAAAGATGAGGGAGAACTGAATTGGACCGATCTGGAAGATTGGAAGAGGCGAGTCCCGCTCGTATTCCTCTCATTGGTAGGCTCACCCGCATGAAACTTCCGCAGTCCCGGATCGGAGCTATCGCGCTCTTTCTCAGTGCCACAGTGGCGCTGGAAGCCTGTTGGATGACGACTGGCGGAGTATACCCGGCAAAGACGCTCTTTCAGACGACTTGCATGTTGCTGATTGGGGCCGTCTTTGTGGGCGCCAATATCTGGCTGAACCGTGCGTTTTTACAGATGGATCGCCTGCCGAAATCTGCACTGGGGCTGGGAGTGCGCAAGTTGCCGTGGTTCTTTGCGGGATGCGCCATTGCGGTGCTGGTGATCTTCGCGATGGCCGGGACGCTTCGGCTCATGGTTCCGTTCCACTGGGTGCCGGGCGCGTTGCGCCTGCATGAGCTGCCGGGGCAGTTTTCCCGGTATTTGCTCGGCAACAGCGTGGAGGAACTGATCTTTCGCGGGTATCTGCTGGTGATGCTGCGGCGATGGCTCGGCCTCCCGCGCGCACTGGCGATCAGTGGTGTGCTGTTTGGTCTGTTTCATCTGCCTGGGATGTCTGGAATAGCCGCGCTGAAGATGGTGTGCACCACGGCGGGAATGTCGGTTGTCTTCGCGATGTCGTTTGTGCGGACGAAAAGTTTATGGACGGCAATCGGCGTGCATGTTTCGGCGAACATGCTGCTGCATCGCGTGCTGGGCATGTCGGGAGAACAGCAGAGCCTGTTCCGAATGCAGATCGACGGCAGGTGGCCGACCGGATACGACCCTGGGCTGATTGCGTACTTTAGCGTTATCGCGGTTGCCGCGCTCTGGCTCGGAAAAAATGTCGAGATTGAGGTGCTGGGCGGCTAGCGGCGGAGCCTTCGGAGAGGATCAACAGCCGCTCCCAACAAAGCGTAGACCAGCCCATTGAGGAGAATGAACCAGTAGTACGCGAGGGGAATACTTCTGCCGAGGAGCGAGGCAGGAGCCGTGATCTCCACCGCCGGGCGGTACGCGCTGCCGAGGTTCGGCCAGCTTGCCAGGGTGTAGAGCACCCAGCAGGAAGCGACGACAGCACCGCAGGGCGCCCAAAGACTGATTCTCCGTCTCATCTGTCTGGTACCTCTCTCTGGCGCGGATTCTACTCCACGGCGGGAACGCTGGGCCGGACTACCGCAATCCCGCATCGCTAGTACACTGGGGAAACGCGCCCCCGTGCGGCTGGTTGTGGCGCCGCACATCAAAAGCGCGGGGAATTCAATGTCAAAGACCGAATCGGCCCGCGTACTCTCGCGCCGACAAACGGGAAGAGGAATCGATATGAGCGCTACGCAGACACGTCCGGATGAGTTGTTGAGCGATAAGCAGAATGAGCTGGACCAGCTTTCCATCAATACGTTGCGTTTCCTGGCGGTGGATGGCGTCGAGAAGGCCAAGTCCGGCCACCCGGGCGCGCCGCTGGGCTGTGCGCCCATTGCCTACCTGCTGTACACGCGCTTCATGCGGCACGATCCCGCGGACCCGAAGTGGATCAACCGCGACCGCTTCGTCCTGTCGAATGGGCACGCGTCGATGCTGCTGTACGGCTCGCTGCACCTCTCCGGCTATGACCTGCCGTTGCAGCAGTTGGAGAACTTCCGCCAGTGGGGCTCGCACACGCCGGGCCACCCGGAGTACGGCGAGACTCCGGGCGTCGAGGTGACCACCGGGCCGCTGGGCCAGGGCTTCGGCATGGCAGTGGGCATTGCGACGGCGGAGAAGCATCTGGCAGCGGTCTACAACCGCGATCAGCACAACGTCATCGACCACTACACCTATGTGCTGTGCGGCGATGGCGACCTGATGGAAGGCATCTCGCATGAGACCGCCTCGCTGGCTGGCACGCTCGGTCTGGGCAAGCTGATCGTGCTCTACGACGACAACCTGATCTCGCTGGACGGTCCGACGGAGTGGAGCTACACGGAGGATGTGACCAAGCGCTTTGAGGCCTACCACTGGCAGGTGCTCAGCGTGTCGGACGGCAACGATCTGCGCGCGATCGAAGATGCGATCAAGCAGGCGCACGCGGAGACGACCAAGCCGACGCTGATCCGGGTGCGAACCGTGATTGGATACGGCAGCCCCAAGGCCGGCACGAAGGCAGTCCACGGTGAAGCCCTTGGACCGGAAGCCACCGCGGCCACCAAGAAGAACCTGGGCTGGCCCGAGGACAAGCAGTTCTACGTGCCGGAAGAGGCGAAGAAAAACTGGCTCGGCGCAAAGACACGCGGCAAGCAGGTCCACGAGCAGTGGGACCAGCAGTTCGCCGAGTACAAGAAGGCGTATCCGGAGGACGCGGCGGAGTTCGAGCGCGTGATCAAGCAGGATCTGAAGCCGGGCTGGGAGAAGGCGCTGCCCAACTTCCCGACCGACAAGCCGATGGCGACGCGCAATGCCGGCTACGCGATCATGAATGCGATTGCGAAGGAAGTGCCGGAGCTGTTTGGCGGCGCTGCCGACCTGACCAGCTCGACCAAAACCATCTTCAAGGATTCCGTCAGCTTCCACGACAAGCCCAGCGGCCGCAACATCTTCTTCGGCGTGCGCGAGTTCGGCATGATGGCGATGGTGAACGGCATGGCGTCCCACGGTGGGGTGATCCCGTTCGGCTCGACCTTCTTCGTCTTCTCCGACTATTGCCGTCCGGCGCTGCGTCTGGGCGCGCTGATGTCGACGCACTCGCTGTTCGTGTTCACGCATGACTCGGTTGGCCTGGGCGAGGATGGCCCGACCCACCAGCCGATTGAGCACCTGATGAGCCTGCGCGCGATTCCGCAGCTCACCGACTTCCGTCCGGCGGATGCCAACGAGACGACCGCCTGCTGGAAGGTCATGCTGGAGCGCAAGGCGGCGAGCTTTATGGCGCTGACGCGGCAGGACGTTCCGGTGTACGACGCGAAGCGGGCCATGGCCGGCGTGCCCAAGGGCGCATACGCGATGAACGATGTCGCCAACCCCGACGTGGTGCTGATTGCGACGGGCTCAGAGGTGTCGGTCTGCCTGGGCGCGGCCGAGGAGCTGAAGGGCGCGGGCATCAACGCACGCGTCGTCTCCATGCCCAGCTTCAAGCTGTTCGACGAGCAGCCGGAGAGCTATCGCAAGGAGCTGCTGCCAGAGGCGACCCCGAAGGTCTCGCTCGAGGCCGGAGCCACCATGGGCTGGTACAAATACATCGGCCACAACGGCATCGCCATCGGGCTTGACCGCTTCGGGGCGTCGGCCCCGGGCAAGATTGCGCTGGAGAAGCTGGGCATCAATCAACCGGCCGTGGTGAACGCCGCCAAGAAGCTGGTGAAGAAGTAGGCGAGCTGGCGCGGTTGTTCGCGAAGGTTAGAAAGCTGGGAATGCCGGGGATGAATTCCCCGGCATTTTCACGTTGCGGCGTGTAGGCTGTCTGGCGGAGGGTTCGGCTCGATGAATCCGGTGCGCCGCTGGCTGCGCTTCAACATTGTGGGCCTCGCCGGGATGCTGGTGCAGCTGGTCACGCTGGCGGGGCTGACCCACATTGTCCGCGGACACTACCTGCTGCTCTCCGGCATTGCGGTGGAAGCGGCTATCCTGCACAACTTTGTCGCGCACGTGCACTACACCTGGAAAGATCGTGGACTGCATGGGCTGCGCGATCTGGGCGCGCTGCTGCGCAATCGCGGGGCGCGCAAGGCTACGCTAGGTGCGCTTTGGCGGTTCCAGATCTCGAATGGAGGCGTCTCGCTGGCCGGCAACTTCATCGTGATGCGGCTGCTGGTGGGCAGCGCGCATATGCCGGTGCTGGCGGCCAACCTGGTATCGATTGCGGTGTGCGGGTTGGCGAACTTCGGACTGGGAGACAAGTGGGCTTTCGCGGAGGAGACTCCGGCGAGCGGTGCGTAATTCGTCTCAGTGATGATGCGGCTTCACGCGGAGCTTCAGCTCCGGCGAGCAGGCATCGGAGAACGGATTTACCAGAAACGTGCCGGCAATGCCGGAGACCAGAATGCTGCCGTCGGAGTCGAAGTGCGCAGTGCGGAACTCCTCTTCCGGGAGGCCGGAGACGCGGGTCCAGCTTCGGCCGCGGTCGCCGCTGATGTAAATGCCGGTAAGAGAACTAACCACTTCGCGCTCCGGCCGCAGCCGGTCCACGTCGACGCTGTAGGTGCGAAGGTTGGACCCGGTTTCGTCGGTCGTGCGATGCAGCAGGAAGCTGGCGCTCAGCACCCGGCTGACCATGCCGGGGCCGGTGGGGTTGTAGATGCCCCAGCAGGCCGCGAGGTGAAGTCCTCCGACCACAGTCATGCCGTGAATGGCGGAATCGGGGCCCACGCCCTCGACACGGCTCCATCGAGTGTCGCGGAGATTCAGCATGAAGGCCTGATCGCCGGTGCCGAGATAGAGATATCCGGGATTCGGCTTCGCGGGAGCGTCATAGCCCGCAGAGAGCAGGTCCATCTGCGTGGGCGGAGCGGGCAGCGCGCCATCTTCTACCCACGCGCCGCCGTTGCCCCTGTGGTACGCGTAGAGCTTCGGGTCGAGATCGAAGTAGCCGTAGCCGACGATCATGCGCTTGCCGTCCGCGGTCATCGCGACCACGTTGCCGCGCACTGGATCGCCCGGCCGCTTGGCAATCTCCACTTTCGGCGGCGAGGCGGGAACGCGCGGGCCCGGAATGGGCATGATGACGGCCGCTGCTGCTGCTGTCGCGGGAAACACCTGAAACGCTCCACGCTGTGTCGTGACGATGAAGGACGTTGCGCCGGGAGCAACCGCAAGCCCGTTGAAAATGCCTTCGCCGAGCGCCGCGTCGAAGTAGCGTCCATCCAGCCGGGCGAGCTCGGTCCAGGTCGCGCCACCGTCTTCGGATCGCGAGATGTACATGGCGCGCTCGGTCCAGGGCACGGCATCGCTGAGGTCGGCGGTGAGCCCGTAGATCTGGTCGGGGTCATCGGAGGCTGGATCCGCCGCGAGCGTCTCGACGAAGTCGCTGCCAAACTTGTGGCTGCCGGGAAAGTCCGTGACGCGATGCACGCGGCAGTGGTCGAGATCGTCCGCTACGGAGGAGGAGAGCTGGGCCGCAAGCGCCGTGCTGCTCAGCAGCAGCAGGCCGAGCACGCGGGCCCAGCGAATGGATGTTGTTGCCATGGCCGGTAGCTTCAATGCTAGTAACTTCCGCGGCCTGTGGCAAAGGATCTTGCAAACGTGCCGCTACGCCGGCGAGCCTTCGTGAACCAGGCGAGGCGCGGGCTCGCGCCGCGAGCGCAGCAGCAGATTGAAAGCGGCGATGTGCGTGATCATCAGCGCCGGCACCACGATCACCGGGATGATGTATCCGGCGCCCAGTTGGCCGGCGATTCCGGGAAGGCCAAGGCGATTGGCGTGGTAGTAGTCGAGCACCAGGTCGATCGTGCCCACGATGTTGAAGCTTGCGACCAGCAGCAGGAACAACGGCCGGATCCTATAGGCGAGCAGCGCCAGCATGGCCAAAACTCCGGTGGCGAGATCCCAGTAGGCAGCGAAAGGAGCAAAGCCGGCAGGCAGGTGGGGTCCGACGAATCCGGGAATCAGGAACACCAGCCCGAAGAAGCGGAAGCTGTGCAGCGTAGCGATGGCGCGATGCGCTTCCATCGGGTTCATGGAGCGCAGTCTGGGCTGCACATAAGCCCGGTAGAGCAGCAGCCAGGCGACATATCCGAGGATGAGTTGCAGCGGAAAGATGATCTGGGGCGTCATAGGGATTCTCCTTCTCTCTGGTGAATTGGAGCTGCGAGGAACCGCGCCTCCCCGAATAGGATGGTAGTTATAATCCTATGGATTCGTACTTTTTCTGCTCCTCCTGCGGAGCTGAGCACACGAGGGCGCCCTTAGGGCCCGATTTACCGCGAATCACGGCCACGCTGTGGCATACTGCGCAGCAAGCATCTAAATCGCTAAGCCGCCCGTGCGGCATAGCCGGCCCTGATTGTGGCCTCTTGGAGAGGAAGTTCCGCCTTTGACCTTCAGCACGCGCCGTACGCTTCACTTCGCCACAGCTCTCTTCCTCTTGCCACTTGCCGTTCTCAGCGGATGTCATCGTCACCGCAAGACCACGTCGGCGCCGAACACCGCCGACTACGCGGATAACATCCACGCCGCGATCGGCAGCCCCAGGCTTTCCATCCTGCGCTGGCCCAACTACTCGGACTATCAGAAGGCCGTCCAGACCTTCTACGACGATCGCGACTATGAGCTTGCCTGGATCCGCGATCTGAACCCCACCCCGCAGGCCGACGCGTTCATTCAGGCGTTCCAACAGGCGGAGGCCAAGGGCCTGCATCCGGAGGACTACGACGCGTCCCGCTGGCCCGCGCGCGTGCAGCAACTGGAGAAGATCAACGCCGCGCATGACACCTCGAACGCTTCGGAGGACACGGTCGCGCAGTTCGACTCGGCGATGACCATCTGCATCATGCGCTACATCTCCGACCTTCGCATCGGCCGGGTGAACCCGCAGCACTTCAACTTCGGCATCAACGTGTCAGACAAGAAGTACGATCTGGCCGAGTTCGTCTCCGACAACGCGGTGGATGCGAGCGACGTGCCTCGGCTCATCCGCTCGGTCGAGCCCGACTCCGACTCCTATCGATCGACCGAACAGGCGCTTGCGCATTACCTGCAGCTTGCGAAGTTGCAGGAGGCGGCGCATGCTCCCGCACTGCCGGACGTGGGCAAGAGCGGCATCTCTCCGGGTGGTTCGTATCCGGCGGCGGGCCTGCTGATGGCGCGGCTGCAGTTGGAAGGCGACGCGCCAGGCGACTATCCCTACCACCCTCCCGCTGCTGCACCTCAACCTGCGCCGCCGCCGCAGCCCTCGGCCAATACCGCGGTCAAACCGAAGCTCGGCGCCAAGACACTCGCCCGCGCCAGCAAGCTGATGCATCGCAACAAGGCGCAGCAGGCAGGCAATCCCGCTGAGACGGCGGCTGCGCCCAATGCGCCGGTGCCGCCTGCGTTCACGCCGCCCGAGCTTCCGCCGGTCTATACGCACGAGCTTGCCGATGCGGTGAAGAATTACCAGCATCGCCACGGCCTCACCGAAGACGGCAAGCTGACTGCGGACACCGTTCGCAACCTGAACGTGCCGCTCACGGAGCGCGTGATCCAGCTGCAGAATTCGCTGGAGCGCTGGCGCTGGCTGCCCAACCAGTACATCAACCCGGCCCTGATGGTGAACCTGCCGGAGTTCATTCTGCGCGGCTACAATCCGCAGCACCAGCTCGAGTTCAGCATGAAGGTGGTGGATGGCAAAGTTGTCGGCGAGCACCAGACGCCGGTCTTCGCGCACATGATGCGCTATCTGATCTTCCGTCCGTACTGGAACGTGCCGCATGACATTGTGGAGAAGGAGCTGATGCCGCACATCAATGCGAGCGGCGTCGGCTATCTCGCCAGCCACAACTTCGAGGTGACCGACGGCAAGGGCAACGTGATTCCCAAGTTCACCGCGCAGCAGATCGAACACGGCGGGCTGCAAGTCCGCGAGAAGCCCGGCCCCAAGAACTCGCTCGGCCTGGTCAAGTTCATGTTCCCCAACCAGTACGACATTTACCTGCACTCCACGCCGCAGCCGGAGCTGTTTGAGCGCACGCGCCGCGACTTCTCCCACGGCTGCATCCGCGTGCAGAAGCCGGAGGACCTGGCCGTGTGGGTGCTCGAGAACAGCAACACGCCTCCCCCGCAAGGCAAGGACTGGGACATGGATACCATCCACGACATCATGACCAACGGGCAGGACAACCATCAGGTGAACCTGAAGCAGCCGCTGCCCATCGTCATCTTCTATCTCACCGCCATCCAGGCGGAGGACGGACAGACGCACTTCTTCGAAGACATCTACGGATATGACCAGAAGCTGCAGGAGGTCCTCAGCAAAGGGCCGCCATATCCGGTGAAGCCCGACCCAACGATGAAGACGGCGCAACCGGGGGATACCGTCTAGCGCCGGAATCCCTTCGCTATGATGAGCAGTACCAGCGATGCCCAGCATCCAGCCCATCTCTTCGAGCACCGCGGACAGTCCGCAGCAAGCTGCCGGCTCGGCGCGGGTAGGCTCGTGGATGGAGCGGCCGGTGGTCTTCTGGGTGGTGGCGCTGGCGGCCTCGGTCCAGTTCGCCATCGTGTATGTGCGCACGGTCGCGCTTGAGTTTCCGTTCGACCGCTATGCCTACGCGGATGTCGAGTATCCCTATCGCCGACGCGTGCTGATGCAGTGGGTGCTGCGCGCGGCGCTGCATTTCCGCAGCTATCTCACCTATAGCTCGCGCAACTCGAGCTGGGGTCCGGTGGAGATCTGCTGCGTCTTGGTTGCGGTGGTCTCGCTGCTCGCAACCATCGCCATTGCACGCCGGTGGATTCAGCTGCTGGCCGGAGGACGCAGCGGCCTGGAGTGGCTCTCGCTGCTGGTCATCTGGATCTGCAACTATCACTTTCTGCTGGCGGAGATCCGATTTCAACTGCCGTATGACTTGCCCAGCATGGCCTTCTTCGGACTGGGCTGTTACGCGGCTTACACGCGCAACCGGCTCCTCTACTATGCCGCGCTGCTGGTCGGGACGGTCAATCGCGAGTCCACGCTGTTTCTGCCGCTGGTCTTTCTTCTGTTCTCCACGAGTGAGGCTGCACCGCTGCTGCAAACCCTTCGCCGCATCCCACTGGGCCTCTATGCCGAGACGCTGCTGCAATTTGCGCTCTGGGCGGCGATCTATCTATGGTGCGTTCGCAGCACCGGCGGAAGCAGGGATCTGCCCTCGTTGCTGGCGGTGAATGCGCGCATGATCCTGAAGCCGGTCCACTGGACCACCTACGCCAGCATTTTCGGATTTCTGTGGATTCCGTACGTCGCGTACTTCCGCAGAATTGGCGACGCGCGTCTGCAGCGGCTGGCGTGGCTGGCTCCGCTGTGGGCGATCATCATGTTCGTCTTTGCGGACCCGCTGGAGATTCGCACCCACTCCGAGTGGGCGGTGTACTTGGTGGTCTGCCTGGCGTGCATTGCGCGCAGCTTCCAGGCGCTGCCCGGCGGTGCGGGGGCAGAGCCGGGTGACCCGTTGCAGGCATCTCCCTCTCTCTGAAAGTAGACTGGCAACATGCCGGTACGCGAGCCCATCTACATGGACGCGAACGCCACCACGCCTCTGCTGCCGGAGGTGGTCGAGGCCATGCGCCCGTTCTGGACGGCCGAGTTCGGCAATGCCAGCTCGGTACACCAGCGCGGGCAGCAGGCGCGCGCCGCGGTGGATCAGGCGCGGGAGCAGGTGGCGGCGCTGATCCGCTGCCGTCCCGCCGAAGTCGTCTTCACCTCAGGCGGCACCGAGAGCGATAACCTGGCGATGTTCGGCGTACTCTCGCCGGGCGATCACCTGGTCACGACCGCCATTGAGCACCACGCCGTGCTGCATGCTGCGGAAGCGCTGGCGGGCCGCGGGGTCGAGGTCACGTTCGTTCAGCCCAATGGCGAGGGTCTGGTCGAGCCGGAGGCTGTGCGCGCCGCGCTGCGACCCAACACCCGGCTGGTGAGCGTGATGCTGGCCAACAACGAGACCGGAGTTCTGCAGCCGGTCCGCGAGATTGCCAAAATGGCTCATGCGGCGGGCGCGCTGTTTCACACCGACGCCGTCCAGGCGGGAGCCAAGCTGGCGCTCGATGTCAACGAGCTGGGCTGTGACCTGCTCAGCCTTTCCGGGCACAAGATGCACGCGCCGCAGGGCACGGGAGTTCTGTTCGTCAGCCGCCGCATCCAGCTTCAGCCGATGTTTTACGGCGGCATGCATGAGCGCGGCCGCCGGCCCGGCACCGAGAACGTAGCCGGCATCGCCGGGCTGGGCTGTGCGGCGCAGCTGGCACGGGAGTGGATCGCGGCGGGACCCGGCGAACCGCCTGACGGCTTTCCGGAAAATCCGGCGGCTTTGGGCGCACTGCGCGACCGTCTGGAGCAGGGCATCCTGGCGGCGGTCCCGGATTCGGGCGTGAACGGCGCGGGAGCTCCCCGCGTCGCCAACACCACGAATCTCTACTTCGCCGGAGTGGATGCTGAGGCCTTGATCATCGCGCTCGATCTTCAGGGGCTGGCCATCTCGGCCGGGTCGGCATGCCAGTCGGGCGCAACGGAGCCCTCGCACGTGCTGCTCGCGATGGGTCTCGAGGAGCCGCGGGCACGCGCAAGCGTTCGCTTGTCATTGAGCAGGAGGAATACAGGCTTGGAAGTAGACTCGGCCATCGAACGGGTCCAGGCGGCAGTACGCCGGCTCCGTTCCGTTGCCGGCTAGCGCACCAGGTGCGACAGTGCCCGCGACATGACCGCAGCGAGCATCAGGAGGCCCAGCAGCAGGCTGATCATGGTCTTTTCTTCCGAGGAAAGGCGTGTCAGAAACTGTCCCAGGCCCACCAAAAACATCTCAAGCAACTCGCCAATCCTATCCAGCATCTTTGTTTCTCCAAAAACAGGGGTACTCATCCAGATTACAAGTACCAGGGGATATCGACCACAATAATCCGCTGCCGGCCGCGCAACAAAAGTAGTAGTTTCAAAAGCTGCACGCGCTGGTTGTGGAGGAGATTTTCCCACCAGTGATGGACCACCAGTTCCGGTAGCAGAACCGTAATTTTGCGGTCGGGATGCTGCTGTTCGAGCTCCAGAATGTAATCCATAAGTGGAGAAATAACAAGGCGATAGCTGGAGTGAAGCGTGATCAGTTGCGGCTCCTGCAGGCCCTTTTCCCGGATGGGCTGGAGCACGTTTTCTTCCCACATCGGCGTCAGAACGTCGCGGCTGTCATCGGCTTCCACGTTGACGACCTGGATATCCTTGGACAACAGCACCCCGAAGCGGAGCGCTTTTTCGGTCATCCGGTCCCAGCGGGCCATCGGGATCACCACCAGCGGCTCCTGCAGGTTGGAGAGGTTCAGCTTGCCCATCCGGACCGCTTCACGTACCCGCGTGTAGTGCTGCTTAACCCCCACCATCAGCAGGATCAGAACGGGGATCAGCAGCGCGGTGACCCAGGCGCCGGAGGTGAACTTGGCAACCAGGACGATGCAGGTGGTGATGCCGGTGGCGACCGCTCCGGTGCCGTTGATCAGCATCAGCCAGTGCCGGTGGCGGTTGTCCTTTTCCCGATGCCAGTGCTTCACCATTCCGGCCTGCGAGAGGGTAAAGGCCAGGAACGCGCCGATCGCGTACAGCGAGATCAGCTTTTCCGTGTTGCCTTCGAACATGATGAGGATGACGAAGGTGAACCCGGTGAGCGCATAGATGCCGTGGGAGAACAGCAGCCGCCGGCCGCGCAGCGTGAACACGTGCGGCAGGTAGTCGTTGATAGCGATGGTGCGCGCCAGCCGCGGGAACCCGGCAAAGGCGGTGTTCGCGCTGAAAGCCAGGGCCAGAAACACCGACCACATGGTGAAGTGATACATCAAGCCGCGGCCGAAGACCGCCATGACGATCAGGCTGAGCAGGCTCTGGTAGCCGCGCTCGGAGGGATCCATCGCCATGATGTGGTACTTGGCGGCGAGCCACGCGGTGCCGTAGAGCAGCACGATCAGAGTGGCGATAATGACGCTCAGCGCGTTCTGCGCATTTTTCGCGCGCGGCTCACGGAAGGCGGTGACTCCGTTCGAGACGGCCTCCACGCCGGTCATGGCCGCGCAGCCGTTGGAGAATGCCTTGAGCAGCAGCCACGTGCTCAGCACCGAAACCGTGGCGGGCAGCGGTGCCGGAATGGCGGTCGCCGGAATGGGATGTCCGCCCGCATGGAAGACCTTGAAGGTTCCTACCAACACCGCGGCGATCAGCGCGCCGACGAACATGGTGGTCGGAATCATAAAGGCCGCGGCGCTCTCCTTGGTGCCGCGCATGTTGATCAGCGCCAGCACTGCGAGCACAAACAGGCAGAGCGCAAGGGTATGCGGGTGGAGCCAGGGCTGGTCGGAGACGACAGCCTCAATGCCGGCCGAGATGCCAACCGCAGCAGTGAGGATGTAGTCGATCATGAGCGCGGCTGCAGCCAGCAGGCCCGCGCCGGTGCCCAGGTTTTCCGTCGCAACGGTGTAAGATCCGCCGCCGTTCGGGTAAGCGGCGATGGTCTGCCGGTAGCTGAAGAAGACGATGACCAGCAGGCAGAGGACGGTGACGACGATGGGCAGCAGATGCTCGACGCCGGCAGCGCCCAGCGGGATCAGAAGCGCGAGCGCGGTCTCCGGGCCGTATGCGGCCGAGGTGAGGGCGTCCAGGCCGAAGATGGGGACTCCGGCAGCCGCGCCGATGTGCTCGGCGCGCTCTTCACTTGTGGCAATGGGTCTGCCAAACAGCGAATCAGCAAATGACATGCAAGAGTAATGATAATCAAAGCATCCCGTCTAGCCCATAGAATTGTGCAAGCGGCACAAATCGCAGCCGAGGCGCTCCGGGCGCCTCCGATCTGCATCTCACCGAACCTGTAAACCCTTTTGAGATAAGGAAGGAAACGCATGCCTGAAGCAAAGAAGACCATGACCCGCGAGCGTCTGATCGACCTGTTGAACGAGGACCTCTCCCGCGAGTACCAGGCGATTATCGCCTACGTAAACTACTCGCAAGTGCTGAAAGGCGCGGCTTACATGAACATCGCCGCCGAATTGGAGAAGCACGCCAGCGAGGAGCTGAGCCACGCGCTCATCATCTCCGGCCAGATCGACTACCTGAATGGCATGCCGACCGTGGTGCCCAAGCCGGTGAAGACCTCCGAGAAGGCCGAAGACATGCTGCGGTTCGACCTGGAGAACGAGTCGGAGACGATCCGCCAGTATCGCCGCCGTCTGAAGCAGGCCGACGAGCTGGGCGAGTTCGCGCTGGCCGAGTCGCTGCGGGAGATCCTGGTGGATGAGCAGGAGCACCTGACGGACCTGGCAACTGCGCTCGGCATCGACGTGCCGAACGTCGGCATCGCCGACTAAGCGCCCGCTGAACGTCGAAAAACCGGCAGGATCATCTTTCGCCGTGCTTCCGGTGGAGCGATCATGGAAGAGATGACAAAGCTCTGCTCCCAGTGCGGCGTTCCGTTCGACTGCGTGCAGGCCGAGGGCTGCTGGTGTGCCCAGCTGCCCTGGCAGCTCGCGGTCCCTGCGGACGCTGCCGGTTCGGCCGTGGACCCGTCCCGGGACTGCCTGTGCCCGAACTGCCTGCGGGCGCGACTGGGGCTGGGGCCGGTTGAGGCGTCGGGGAGTCCGGGGTAGGCCAGGGGGGACCCCCCTATTTTGGCAGCAAAGCTTTTGCTTTCAAGCGGTTGGCGCAGGCTAGTGTCTGTAAAGTATTGAAGCCAGAAGAGTTACGGCTAAAATCGTCCTGGCGAAGGACTTAGCGACGGCTGGGGCGGTGAGTGCCGCTTTTTCGATCCTCCATTCAGGGGTAGGCGAGCTAAAAGGGAAGGCCCGGCTTGTGAGGCCGGGCCGTGCTGCGATGATTTCGATCCTTAAGTTAAGGATATCAGGTGGAGCATAACTCGTGTCACATCTCGGGCAAAATGTAAGTTGCTGATGTTGCAATGGTTACAAAGTATTTTCGGGGACAGGGGCTTGACAGGATTTTCAGGCCAGCCGTTCTGTTGAGAATAGGTGTCGCTCGATTTTGCGAAGCTCACACTTGGAGGACCGAACTTTGGCGAAGTACCTGATTTCCTTTCCGGCGCCGGCAATGGATGTCCCTGCCGAAGAGATGGCTGCGGTGGGCGAAGCGGCCCACGCGGTGATTCGCGAGGCGAAGCAGGCCGGGGCGTATGTGTTCGGCGGCGGGATCCACGCGGAGGTTGCGCCGGTGATGGTTGCCGCTGACGGCAGCTTGACGAATGAAACCTATCCGCAGACGAAGGAGCTGGACGGCGGCTTCTGCGTGCTGGAACTGCCATCGCGCGAAGCCGCCGTGCAATGGGCCGCAAAGATTGCGAGAGCCTGCCGCTGCCCGCAGGAACTGCGCGAGTTTATGTACGACCCGGAGAGCTGACCGGAGAGCCACAGCCTCTACGCGAGTGCCTCTTGATTCAAGAGGGATCGGACGCGATCACTTAATGAGCGCCATCTGGCCGGTGTGGAACGAGGCGTGGTTGGTGCGGTTGAGAAAGAGCGCAAGGCGGTTGCGGGTGGGATTCTTGGCGAAGTCCTGGTCGGAGACGGCGGTGTGCTTCTTGAGCCAGTCGTCGGTGGAGAATTTCTCGACGCCGGAGGTGATGGCTGCGTTCACCTCGTTCCATGCTTTCTTGAGGTCGGAGGCGGAGAGGGGATCGGTGAGGGTGCGGTCGGGGTTGGTGAGGTAGGCCTCGTCGAGCTCGGGATGGAGGCGCTCGCCGATGCCGAGCAGCGGCAGCATGCGGTCATGCACAGCCGTGAGGTGACCGAGCAGATAGAAGAGGCGGTTCTTGTTGGGCGCGATCTGCTTCTGGAGCTGTTCGTCGTCGAGCGGGCCAAGACGCTCGTCCAGCCGGCTGAGTATCAGCTTCCACGATCCCACTACCGTTGCAGCGAAAAGCTCATTCATGCGGAGTCCTCATCCTTTTGCAGGTTGAGGTTTTGGATGATTGAGGTGCGGGGAGGATGCAGAGAAACGGCCGCGCGGAATGTTGTCTGGGAGCGGCGGGATGTATGTTGCGCGAGAACCCAACGAGGTTGGAGGATCCGAAAAGAGATGGCTAGGAGATTTGCCAGCTGATTCGATGACATCGAAGCCGCTTGCAGAGTCAAGTAGCCGTTTTCCCCAGGTTTGATGAACCAGTGCCGTGTTGCGTCCCCGCTCACAGTGGGACCTGGTTCGGTCACTTGCTTTAGTTTAGGGCCGCTCTTCGCCACGGTTAGCTCGTAGGCTGGAACCTGCCGAGACTGCGGATGCATTTTGAATGCAAATTTGTCTCGAAGCATGGAATGCACCATGCTGCTCTGACATGCGTCCTTTTGCCCTCTATTCAACTTCGAGAAGCTTGCGAACTGTTCGGAGCTCATCTTCGCCTGAATCAAGAAGTACTCGTCCTTTGCCCAAGGAGGTAAGCCGGTGATCCCATCGTCATTCGCGATTCCAGATGGGAAAGGATAGAAGGTCCGCAGGAGCCCTACCACGGGCGCAGTCCCGATGAAGCCATCCGGCAGGTCACGAAGACCGCGAGGCCCGGCTGGATCTGCCGGCTTTACGGATACAACGTCATACGCAGCGAATATGCCAGTTTCGTCCGGACAGGCAATGGGCTCTTGGGAAAGAGCAAATGACGAGAACATCATTCCGGTGCAAATTCCGCCCGATATGACCGTCATGTACTGCCTTGCGGTTCGACCCATTATGCACCTCTTGTAATCCATTCCTCGTGCCACCTGCAATACGCCCAAGATAGAGGTTGTTAATCCTCGAGAGAGCCAAGGCGCTCGTCGAGCCGGCTGAGAATCAGCCCTTTCTTTCTGGTTGTCGGAAGTGGCCGCGAGAAGGGGAATTCAAGAGGAAGCAATGCTTGCTTCTAACGCGTTGCAAGCCTCCTGGATGCCGCCCTGCGATCGCACAGCTCTTCCAAGTTCCGCGGCGCGATTTGTAAAGGCAGGCTGCGAAAGAAGTTTGTTCAGTGCCGCCGACGCAGTCTCTGCCGAGTATTCCGCGCGGGGTATCGTCAGGGCTGCGCCGGAGCGTTCGAGTCGTAGAGCGTTGTCAGGCTGATCCCATCCGAACGGAACGAAGAGTTGCGGTCGCCCTGCTCGCATTGCCTGCGCCGTAGTGCCTGAGCCACCCTGGTGAACCACGACCGAAGCGTGCGGGAAGATGTTTGCGTAGGGCGCATACGGGATAGAAAGAATCTGGTCGGAATCTGCATAGAAAGTGCCCGCGCCGATGAAAACGGCTCGCTTTCCTAACCGGAGTGTCGCATCCCGGCTGGCTTCGTAGAAGTTGCCGGGGTGAGAGACAGCCGTTGAGCCCAGGGTGAACACGATGGGCGCATCGGCTGCTGAGAGAAAGCGGGCGAGTTCGGCCGACTCGGCAGGAGAGGCCCGCTCATCGTAGAACGGAAAGCCGGTTTGCACCGTCTGTGATGGCCAGTCGAGTTGTCGCTTCGCGAACTCTGGAGGAAAGAGCGCGAGCACCAGCATCGGGGAGAACTTGTCCTGGGTGATAGGTGCGCAGTCAGGACGAAGACCTTCCTGCCGCCGAAGCTCTCTGATGGGCCTCCACCAGTGCTTTATGAGATGTGTTCCGAGATTCAGCAGCACCCTGTTCAAGCGCCAACCAGCTGCTCGCAGATGGATCAACTGTGGCATGTTTACCAGCAGCGAGGGGTCATGCGCTGAAAGGAAAGAACAAGGGGACAAGATGAGCGAGCCCCATTTGACTCCGAGCTTCTCGGCAACCAAAGGGGCTGCGAAAACCAGCTCGCCGGCGAGCATGTAATCACATTCTTCCGCAGCCCCCAAGAGGTCGCAGTAGGTGTCCTTAAGGTGAGGCAGAATCAGTTTGCGAAAGAGCACTTCGGGTCCGCTCTTCAAATCTTCGCACTGGCGAATCAGTGCGGGATCGGTGGGATCCCAGTTCGGCCTGAGGCTTTTGAAGCCGATGCCAAGTTGGAGCACTCGCGACCGATATGCCTCCGTAGATGCGATAACGACGGAGTGTCCTCGGGACTTCATCTCCAGGGCAAGAGCGAGGCAGGGGTGAAGATCGCCCAACGAACCGATCGTTGCGAACAGGATGCGCATTCGTGCTTATGGATACGTATACCTGAGTGTTTCGGCCGGCGCTTCGGGCCTGAGGCTCACAGTCCCGGGCATGTCCTGGTTGTCGCGGCCGCCCTGCTAAATAACGGAGGGTGTGGTGGCACATGGGTCGACGACGAGGGGAATCTTAAAACTGGTTGTGAGGTATCTCAGCAATGAGGCGCAGGTTGTCGCGGCGATGAACGCATTCCTCGCTAGCCTTCATTGAGTGAGGCTTGAGCAGTTTCCGGGCGGGGCATTCCAGGGCATGCGGCCAAGCACGGACGACATCATGCAGGTATCGCTTACACCTGCATAGACGAGACCCGCGCCGACGAGACCTGCGCCCACGAAGAACTTCTTCGATGCAAACAAGCCGAGACCGCAGAAGGTGAGCACGAGCGCACCGGCGGTGACGCGTACCTGGCGCTCCATCGCCCAGGGCTTGTTGCACGCAACGGTGAGCGGCTTGCCGCTATTGGTCCAGGCCTGTACGCCGCCTTCGAGTACTTGAAGGCTGGTGAAGCCTTTGCGCTCGAGGATTTGCCGTGCATCTTCGGCGCGCCTCCCGGTGCGGCAGACGAGGGTTAGCGGCGCAGAGCGGTCCCAGGTTTCGCTGGCCCTGTCCAGCGTTCCGAGGGGAACCAACTCCGAGCCTTCGATGTGACCCCCGGCGAACTCGGGGTATTCCCGTATGTCGATCCAGCGAGCTTCCATGTGCACCTCCGTGGTATCTATAGTGACTATATGAGCATATGGTGATATATTCAAGTCATGGCTGTGGCGATGATGAGCGAGAAGATGCTGGATCTGGTGTCGCGGCGGTTTCGCACGCTGGGCGAACCGTACCGGCTTCGCATCCTGCAGGAGCTGGAGAGGGGCGAGAAGTCGGTCGGCGAGCTGGTTGCGGCTCTCGATGGGAATCAGCCCAATGTGTCCAAGCATCTGCAGATATTGTTTGATGCCGGACTGATTGGGCGGAGGCGGGAAGGCACGTCCATCTTTTATGCGATCTGCGACCCTATGGTCTTCAAGTTGTGCGCGCTGGTGTGCAGCAGCGAAGCCGAGAAAAGCCGGCGTGAGTTTGAAGATCTGGCAGGAAAGCAAAGAAGGGCAAAGCGATGAAGATCAAACAATTTGAAGTGGCTGGGTTGGCACAGTACTCGTACGTTGTTTCATCCGAGGGTCAGGCGATTGTGATTGATCCCATGCGCGACTTCGACCGGTACACGGACTATGCGGCAGAAGAGGGTCTAAGCATCCGATACGTCACCGAGACGCACATCCATGCGGACTTTGCTTCCGGGGCGCTCGCGCTGGCCCAGGCCGCAGGCGCGCAGCTTGCGCTGAGTTCTTATGATCAGGAACCGTATCGCTACTCGATGAAGCATGCTGCATTGCACGATGGGGACGCTCTGGAGGTGGGCAAGCTGCGTCTGGTTGCGCTGCATACACCGGGGCACACTCCTGAGCACCTGAGCTTCGTTCTGTTCGACGAGGAGAGAAATGCGGGGCAGCCAGTTGCCCTGTTCAGTGGCGACTTTCTCTTTGTCGGCTCGCTGGGGCGTCCCGACCTGTTGGGAGAAGCGGCGAAGCAAGGGCTTGCTCACGAACTGTATCGGAGCCTGCATGAACGCATCGCTTCCTTGCCGGATGGCATGCAGGTGTATCCGGGGCATGGCGCAGGCTCGCTGTGCGGAGCAGGCATGAGCGAACGGGCCGATTCGACGCTCGGCTATGAACGGCAGAGTCAGTCGCTGTTCAAGCTGGAAGAAGAAGCATTTGTCCGTGAGATTTTGGGCAGTGTGCCGCCGATGCCTTCGTACTATCCGCGCATGAAGGAGCTGAACTCCAGGGGTGCTTCGAGCGTTGCCAGTCTGCCGGGCCAGGTGCCCATTTCCGCTTCTGATGTTGCGAGATTGGTTGCGGAGGAGAGCGTTACGGTGATCGATCTGCGGCGTCCCGAAGCCTTCGGCGGTGCTCACGTTGCGGGTGCGATCAACATCGGCACGGGTCAAAACCTGTCGCTCTGGGCTGGATGGATGCTGGACCCGAAACAGCGATTCGTGCTGGTGAACGATACGGGAGACGATGAGGCGGCTCGCCGCTCCCTGGTGCGAGTCGGGCTAGATCGTATTGAGGGTTTCCTGCAAAACGGTATGCCGGGATGGATCGATGCGGGTCTCGAGTTCACGCGGACGGCACAGCTTTCGACGAAAGAAGTGAGCGAGCGGGGACCCGGGACGCAGGTCCTGGATGTTCGTAGCCCAAACGAATGGGCTGGCGGGCACGTTGAGAACGCAGTGCATATCCCCCTGGGCGAGTTGAAGCAGCGGATGGTAGAGCTCGAGAAAGAAAGGCCGATCATCACGATCTGCGGAAGCGGATATCGTTCGAGCATTGCCGCAAGTTTGCTGCAGGCGAACGGCTTCTCCCGCGTCAATTCGATGCATGGTGGGATGGCGGCCTGGAACGAACGTGCTCTGCCGCTTTGCTTGAGCTGACAGGGGCGGCCTCGACGTAAACATCGGATGGATAATTGTGGCTTAGTCTCGACGCTGCGAGCTGGTGGAAGCTTCTATTGCTTTCGGCAGGGCACCTGGTGATACGTGGCGCTCTCCACTTTGTAACCTTGTGGCGGATGGAAGAGCGCGGGGTTGGGGTTCCCTGCTCGAGAGCGGATAGCTCCTCATGCTGCGATACGTGCGTGGAGTCGCTGGTGATTTTGAGAAGCGTTAGATTGAGTTCTTCCGATTTCCAGAGTTCTGTCGTGGTTGCGGTCATGGAGGACCGTGCGGGTTCGAGAGGTGTTGTGGTCCAGCGCATGCCATCGGCGCCGATACCGCGAATCTCCTTGTGACCGAGGTTCTCCGATACGAAGCGTGCCTTGATCCGGCGACCGGATCCATCGCTGATCGAGTCGATCGTTTCCAGCTTGCCTGCCTGGGGCGAAGGTGGAACGTTGTGCCAGTCCTGCGCGGTCGGAAAGGTCGATTGCTGCCCATCTTCGGTTGCCCAGCAGCCGGTGCGCCCCGCCCAGTATGGCCAGCGGCTGATGATCGCGACCGGACGATGCTCGTCCCAGGTGAGAGTCTGCAGTCCGACAGGGTCCTGCACGAGTGTTCCATGCTCGGATCTCTCGTAGGTTCTTCCCTGGCGGTCGCGGGCGAGCAGCACGGTGGAGACCGTGCTGGCCGAGGAGCCGTCCGGCCGAACGATATTTCTGGTGATGGTGAGGTGAGCGGTGTAGGGCGCGACCAGCTTTAGATGATCCGCGGGCTTGGCATGGCCGCAGCGTTGCCAGCAGACTAGCCCGATTGCAGCACAAGCCAACGTGAGTGCCGAGACTCGATAGGGATGCCGCATATCGTTCTGCAAGGTTGGCGATTCAGAACTCGCTTGACGCTTCCCGCGAGCAGACTTGTCCGTAAGCAATCACTTGTTGGTTTGCACCGTACAGTTGGTCAGTTTGTAATGCCATCCTTCGTGGTGGCTCTCGCGGTTAATGGCAACTTGCTCAGGCACTTGAAATCCGCCGACGTTCTGATAGCTGTAGGTGAGAACGATCCGATTGCCCGGACTAAAGTCTCCATTTTCGCCGAGCCGTAGCGAAGTCAGGAGGAAGCCCTGGGGACCTGGACGGAAGTCTGTTTCCTGGCGATCGGAGGCAGAACCTTTTGCGGCTTGGCTTTGGAGACTCATGTCGCGAGCAAGCAACATCTCGACGTCAAAGTTTTGGACCTTGAGCTGGAGTTTGTAGCCAGACGCGGATGGCTCAACATGGACGGGTGTCCCTTCCGGCGGAAGCATTTCGTTATTGCTGGCCATCAACCAGCTATTCAAGCTGAACTTCACAGCATGTTCGAGGAGACCTTCCGCCATGCCTCCATGTGGAAGCTTCCTGACTTCATCTTCGGTCATTCCGGCTGACGGCTCAGCGTTCTGCCGAGTGACCGTGACGCGGTTGTGAATGGGTTGAACTAGCGACGCGATCTCCTCGTCCGTACCTTCATCACCCAGGCGGACAACTTCGGTGAAGTGCTGCTTCCAATTGAACTCTACTGCGCAGCTGAAGGATTGGAGGTTCCTCTCGAAGGGAGCGTCGTATTTAGCGCGGGCCTGCTTTAGGAACGTCGCATCCGCGGTTGTGGTCTGGGCTTGGGCAAACGACGCGCAGAGACTGAATACCAACGGCAGATAGAAAAATCGCATGCCGCATCCTAAATCAATCGACAGGCAGGGATGCACTTATAAGGACAGCG
>Ga0207695_10001575_pt1 | contig 37151 bp, 34 predicted proteins | sample KBSC54metaG_FD_184354 | JGI IMG/M metagenome (GOLD analysis project Ga0207695, IMG submission 184354) | Corn rhizosphere microbial communities from Kellogg Biological Station, Michigan, USA - KBS C5-4 metaG (SPAdes) (version 2) | ecosystem: Host-associated > Plants > Roots > Rhizosphere > Soil... | reverse complement strand
CATAGAACTCCCGAAGGCGGCCTTCGATATCGTATTCTGCCACGCTTCGCTCCATCACGTGATCGAGCTGGAACATCTGATGGCGCAAATTCGCGGGGCGCTGCGGCCAGGCGGACAACTGGTGGTACTCGATGTAATCACCCGAAGCGGTTATTTGATGTGGCCCGAGACCAAACCTGTCGTGGAAGCAATTTTCCGCACACTGCCTCCTGGACTGCGGCTTAATCACACGGCGTACCCGCATCGCAAAGTGGACGAAACCGTTTGGGAGGCGGACACGAGCCAATCCGGCATGGAATGCATCCGTTCCGAAGATATTCTTCCGCTGCTGCGGAAAACCTTTTCCGAAAAGTATTACGCCCCTTACTTTAGCCTCAGCCGGCGCTTTTTTGACACGATGTACGGTCCTAACTACCGGATGAGCTCGCCCTTGCATATGGCGATCGTGAATTGGATCTGGGAACTCGATTGCCACTACATCGCTGCCGGTGAGTTGAAACCGGAAACATTCTTCGGAGTCTACTTAGCCGGCTGAATCGGTATCAGACCCATCTCATCTTCCAGCGCCGCGCCCGCCCTGAGCAACATTCTCTCGGCAAACGGCCCCCCGACGATCTGCAAGCTGGCCGGCAAACCCTCCGAACTGCGGCCGCACGGAATCGAAATCGCGGGTAGACCCAGGACATTGATTGCCCGTACGAATCGCGTGGAGGCGAGCCTTGTGTCCTCTTCCACTCCGTCGATGACCACCGTCTTCTGCCCTATCCTGGGAGCGCCGATGGGTACGGTAGGCGTAAACAGACAGTCAACGTGCTCGAACAGGTCACGAAATTGTTGCTGGTAGAGACCGCGGAGGCGTTGCGCGTTGACGTAATCGGTGGCTGCGAGCAAACGCCCCTGATCGAGCAGCGCCATGACATCCGGACCGAATTGATCGCGCTGATGCAGGTAGGGCTCCAACACTGCTGAAGCTTCTGCCAGCAGGATCAGGCGGGAAACCGTATTCAGCGCTTTGATATCCGGAACTCTCACCGGAACGATCCGGGCGCCCAATCCGGCGGCTGCATCCCGCGCCTTTTCCACACTGCTGCGAATCTCGGGCTCGACGCTATCGAAGTAGTAATTCTCCGGCCAACCGATCCGCAATTCCCGGATATCCACCTTTGCTTCCGGAAAATAGTCCTCGGCTGGCCTGTAATCGCTGTGTGGATCACGCGGATCGTATCCGGCCAGAACGTTCAACGTGATGGCACAGTCCCTCACGGTGCGGCCGAGCGGTCCCATGTGATCCAGAGTCAGGCCCAGGGGCAGGCAACCATACCGGCTGACAAGTCCGTAGGTCGGCTTGATCCCCGCAGTGCCGCAATACGCCGCTGGTATGCGGATCGATCCGCCTGTATCGGTGCCCATTGCCATCGGTACGATGCCTGCGGCAATGGCCGCTCCGGAACCCCCGCTGGACCCGCCCGGAATCCGGTCCAATGCATGCGGATTCCGAACTGGACCGAAGTGTGGGTTGGATGACGTAACGCCATAGGCCATCTCGTGTAAATTGGTCTTTCCGATAATAATCGCGCCCGCCGCTTCGAGACGTTCCGTAACGGCGGAATCGTGACCGGCGATTTGGCCGGAAAATAGCTTTGAGCCGCCTGTCGTCGCAACACCTTTCATGTGGAACAAATCTTTCAGGGCGACGGGGATTCCGTGAAGAAAACCACGGTTTCGACCCTGGGCCAGTTCGGAATCGAGTTGACGAGCTCGATCCCGGGCCGCGTCCGCAAACACGGAGATGAATGCGTTAATCTTTGGATTCTGTTCCGAAATGGCAGATAACGCATTCTCTGTCAGTTGGATGGACGAAATACTGCGGTCGCGGATTTGCCTGGCTCCTTCGAGAATGGTCACGGCCGTGGATCCCCGGCTCGAAAAATGATGGTGGAAGGCGTCTCGCCTGGCAGTGCTCCTACCAGAGGACGAAAAGCCGATTCCAGAGCCGCAAGTGTAGGCGTGAGCACCTCAATCTGTTCCTTAGGGATGTCCATGTGCCTGGCTTTCGCCAAGTCTTGCCAATTGGTTGCCATTCACTAATCATCCTAGCCCCTACCCCACGATGCAAGTGTCCGTTTCATGAAAACTAAGTACTACAAAGTATTGGGTTCATGGGCCCGGTACGGTGAAGTATCCATTGACAAACAGATGCGGGTAGCCGTACCATGACTTATAGTATCGAGTCCGGTTTTACGTCTAGCCGGAGGCATTAATAACTCGAACCAGGTAGGCAAGTGGCATCGGAGGAGTAACTTATGTTGGATTGGGTTACGGCGCACAAACGAATAAAATATGTCGTAGCAGTAGCATTCCTCACTTCAAATCTCTCTTTTGCAACAACAGTCACGCTCGATTGGAGCACGGTCAGCTTCAGTGGAAAAACCGGGTCGTACGATGTGGATTCGAATAATGCGGGATCGGATGTAACGTTGACCCTCACTCCCACGAGCGGAAGTTCTGTTTCTGCTTCTATCGTTTCAAACCCCCTGAAGGGTGGTGAGAAAGACTTGGCCATCACCGTTTGGGGACAAGACACGGCTGCCGTCAATGTTAAATTTGATTTTCACTACTCGGGCGGAGTGAATGATATATCTCTTCCTGTGAGTGGTGTTCAGATGCCCGACGGAACTAACCCCACTGAGATTACGAAACTGTTTGGGCAACTCGGAACCACGAAGTACGCCGGTTCTTTCACGGTTCCGACCGACAGCACGGCGGTATCGGTAGTGGGCTCCGGCTTGAGCACCTCGCTTTATGGCGCAGGCCCTGTCCTCACGACGGAATCCAATGCGACGATCAACATGTTGTCTCAGGTAACCGCGTTGTCGTTCAACTATGGAACTCCTGAGGGCGGCGCTTTCGGGCAGAATACCTTCTACCTTGGCCCGTTGATGTACATCGCGGGTAATCCCCTGACTGCTGGGGACGCAGCAAACCAGACGGGCTTACCGCTCATTTCGCCTCAGGTGGCCATAGACCCCGAACCAATGACTTTATTGCTATTGGGCTCCGGCCTTGCTGCGATTGGCTTCGCGCACTTCCGCCGAAGAAAAACTTCCGTTTAGATTTTCCTTTTTCTACTCGTCCGTTCCCGCAACCGGCTGAAGCTCACTAAACTTCAGCCGGTATTTTTGTGTTGCGGGAACGCTGTCCCCTTGTTATGGTCAAGAACGATGAACAGTTCTGAACCCAAGCGCCGGGTCCGCGTCCGCCGCGTTGATGAATGTACAACCCTCAGCGAAATCTTCACACACTGCCTGCCTGCGTTTGGCGGCGCGTATTTGAGGCGAATCTATACAATCCTGGATCAAGCCATTGGCGCGGGATGCCCGTTCACTCTGTCCATCGCCGGCCCCATTACGGTTTCCGGACAGCATCAAGCGTGGTTGATTCCACTGCTCGAAACAGGATGGGTTGCTTATCTCAGTACCACCGACGCTGTCTGTTATCACGACGGCCACCGTTCCCTCGATTCCCACGAGGACCCCATCCACGAAGTGCCCATCTTCGGCGATGACGGCGCGCTGCGAGACGAGAAGACAATTCGCGTCACCGACATGGCTTTCGACGAGGAGGTCTTGCTCGATCAGGATCGTTTTCTCACCGCCTGTCTCTCTCAGCCCGAATTTCAAAAGAAGATGACCGGCACGGAGCTGCGATATCGGCTCGGCCACTACTACGGCGCCCAGGAGGCGCGCAACAGCGTTCGGCCGGGCCTGTTGGCCACATGCCGGCGCTTGGCGATCCCGGTGTTCGTCGGCGCTCCCGCGGACGGTAGTGTGTTTCTGAATTCGATGAAGCTGTGGGCGATGCAAGAGGCGGGCATCGGGCCGGCGCACCGCTTCGATCTGGATCTTCACGCCGAAGTATTCGAAGCCTGCGCCTACCATCGATGGGGACTGTTCGATAACTCCGTCCACGCCCTGGCAACTCTAATTCTGGGCGGAGGAGTTCCCAAGAATTACAACCTGCAACCGGAACCTGCGTTGGGCCAGGTGCTCGGACTACCGAACGTGCGCGGCTATAATTTCGACGTACAGATCGTCACGTCGCCAGTAACCGACGGATCGCTATCGTCGTGTCCTCCCTCCGAAGCAGTAACGTGGGGGAAAGTGGACAAGGACACGTATCAGCAATCGACCGAGAGCCTGCAGGCGGATTATTCGATGCTGATGCCGTTCCTGGTGAAGGCTCTGCTCGATAATCGGGCAAGATACGAACGGATGGCGCATGAGCTCGGCGAAGCGCGTCTGGTTGAGAAGGAACCGAAGGCTCGCGGATACCTGCGGCCGCTCGATGGCTACCGGTTGTTCGAGCATCGGGAGGAGCTATGCGAACGGTTACGTGAGGATGTGCGGGCAAATAAGGAGTGGCTTATGGCGTCGACGGAATATCCTCTTGCGGGAGTGTTGACTCAATGAGCGACTGTACACCCCGGCCCTTGACAGAGCTTACCGGTGAAGAGCGAATGTTTCAATCTTCCGTCCGCGAATTCGCTCGAAAGGAAATCGCCCCGCACGTCCGCGAGATGGACGAAAGCGGCCTCTTCCGCAAAGACCTGCTGGAAAAACTCTTCGAGCTTGGCCTGATGAGTATCGAGGTGCCGGAGGAGTACGGCGGCCAGGGCGGATCGTTCTTCCAAGCGGTACTGGCGATCGAAGAACTCGCGGCAGTGGACCCATCGGCGTCGGTGATTGTGGACGTGCAGAACACGCTCGTCAACAACATTCTCATTCGCTGGGCTAGCGAAGAACAGAGGCGGCGTTACCTGCCGAAGCTCGCCAGCGGCACGGTGGGTTCGTATGCGCTGTCGGAGGCGGGGTCAGGCTCCGATGCGTTTGCGCTTCAAACGCGCGCCGTTCAGAAGGGCGGCGACTGGGTACTGAATGGCCGGAAGCTTTGGATCACCAATGCGGCCGAAGCAGGCCTCTATCTTCTTTTCGCCAATGTGAATCCGGAGGCCGGATACCGGGGAATTACGTGCTTCGCAATCGAGCGGGATTTTCCCGGATTCCAGGTGGGCAAGAAAGAGGACAAGCTGGGCATTCGGGCATCGTCAACTTGTGAATTGATCCTCGACAACTGCAGCGTGCCCTCCGCAAATGTGATTGGGGAAGTTGGCAAGGGCTATAAGATCGCCATCGAGACGCTAAACGAAGGCCGCATCGCCATCGGAGGCCAGATGCTCGGCCTGGCCCGTGGCGCGCTCCATCACGCCATCGCATATGCCAGGCAGCGAAAGCAATTCGGTAAGACAATCGCGGACTTCCAAGGGATTCAGTTTCAGCTCGCGGAAATGGCTGTGGACGTGGAGGCCGCCCGTCTCATGGTTTATAACGCAGGACGGCTCCGGGATGCGGGAATCCCGTTCGTGACAGAAGCAGCGATGGCCAAGTATTTCGCGTCGCAAATTGCAGAGAGAACCGCTTCCCAGGCAGTGGAAATCTTGGGCGGCGTTGGTTTCACCAAGGACTATCCGGTGGAGAAACTGTATCGCGACGCAAAGATCGGCCGGATCTATGAAGGGACAAGCAACATGCAGCGGGTAACTATCGCCAAACACTTCCTGGAGAAACCGGTATAAACTGGTAGTTGTCAGAGGGGTAAAGAGATGCGTTCCCGTATTTTGGCATTCACTGTTCTTGTGGCTTCCTGCGGGCTGCTCCCGGCAGCCAAACTTCCAGATCCTCCCGCGGACGAGATAGACAAAATTATCGAACGATTCGCGGCCAAGGAAGCCGAATTCGCCCAGGCACGAGAAAACTACACATACAAACAGACTGCCAAAATTTTGGAGTACGACGACGCCGGCAATCCCGGCGGTAAGTTTGAAATCGCAGAGGACATCGTCTTTACGAATGAAGGAAAGCGGACCGAAAGGGTGACATGGGCGCCCGCAAACACGCTCCGTATGATTCAGATGTCGCCGGAAGATGAGCAGGATTTGCGCAACGTCATGCCATTCGTACTCACATCGAAGGATAGGGACAAGTACCTGGTGCGGTATCTGGGGCGCCAGATGGCCGACGAGATTCCTTGCTATGTGTTTGCGGTGAAGCCAAAAAGGCTTGAGTCCGGTCAGCGATATTTTTCAGGTGAAATCTGGGTTGACGATCACGATCTAATGATCGTGAAGACCTATGGGCGCGCTACAGGTTTGCTGAAAAAGGGTACCGATCAGCAATTTCCCAAGTTCGAGACCTACCGCGAACAGATCGATGGGAAGTATTGGTTTCCTACTTACACGGCCGCCAACAGCTATTTGCACTTCAAAGACAACACCGTTAAGATCCGCGAAACAGTAAAGTATCAGGATTATAAGCAGTTTAAGAGCTCTTCGACCATCGTTTATGGCGATACCGTGAACGACAAGAATGAGAAAAAGCCGGCTGAGCCGCCAAAAAAACCCTGATCGTTGCGGTTCAACCACCGAATGCTACCTTACAGGGCGATAGTGCGGCAAACAAACCTGGTTTGTGATTAAATGGCAGGTTGACCCCCTATGGCAGATAGCGGCTTCTTGAGGCGTCGGCGCTTCGCCCGGATAAAACGCCGGATGCGGGAAATCAAAGTCCTGCTGAAGGGTGCGATGCATACAGACCATCCGGTTTTGGTACACCTGATCCCTACCCGCCGGTGCAATCTTTCGTGCACGTACTGCAACGAATTTGATGATTTCTCTAAGCCTGTTCCCCCGGAAACGATGCGCCAGCGCATTGACTATCTGGCCGGCTTGGGTACCTCCGTTATCACGATGAGCGGGGGCGAACCGATGCTCCATCCGGAACTGGACAATCTGATCTCGCATATCAGAAGCCGGAAAATGGTGGCCGGCGTGATTACCAACGGCTATCTGCTGACCGCCGACCGCATTCAGAAGCTGAATCGCGCCGGTCTGGATCACATGCAGATCAGCATCGACAATGTGATGCCGGACGAGGTGTCGAAGAAGAGCCTGAAGGTGCTGGATAAGAAACTTCAACTGCTTGCCGAGCACGCCGAGTTTCACGTCAACATCAACTCAGTGCTCGGTGGGGGCATTCATAATCCCGACGACGCGTTGGTGGTCGGTAAACGCGCGATTGAACTGGGGTTCACGTCGACGGTCGGAATCATCCACGATGGGGATGGGCAACTTCGGCCAATCGGCGAGAAAGAACGAGAGGTGTTTCTCGCTCTCAAGCAACTGGAGAAATCGCACTACTCGCAGGTCAATTATTTTCAGGATGATATCGCCTGGGGACGAGCCCACAACTGGAAATGCCGCGCCGGCGCGCGCTATCTGTATATCTGCGAAGACGGGCTTGTGCACTATTGCTCGCAACAGCGAGGCTATCCCGGCAAGGCGCTTGCTGAGTACACGGTGGATGACATCCGGCGCGAGTACATCACCGAGAAGTCTTGCGCGCCGCTGTGTACGGTTTCGTGCGTCCACCAGATTTCGTATTTTGATTTCTGGCGGGCACCGCAGACTATTAAAGGTCCGGAGCCGCAGGTGCAGCAGGCGAATAGCCGCCTGGTTCAATTACAGTAGATGACCGGTCATGAGATTGTTGAAGCGGCAAATCGCGGCTGGTGAGTTTAAGACAAAATGCCTGGCGCTGCTCGACGAGGTATCCGCGCGGCGTGAGGAGATTGTCATCACCAAGCGCGGCATCCCCGTCGCGCGGCTCGTGCCTATCGATGACACGCCCCCGAAGCTCTTTGGCCGTATGGCCGGATCTGTCGTGATTACGGGGGATATCGTGAACTCGCTCGGTGAGGAATGGGACGCCATGAAGGATGATGACAGCACAACGCCTCATATTCGAGACGCCCTGATGGGTGTAGGTCCAAAACGAACCCAAAGGTAACTTCTCCGACGCGAAATGACCATGGTAATATGACTATGTCATGGCTTTACTAAGACGGAAAATTGCCGCAGGCGAGTTCAAAGCCAAATGTCTGGCACTCCTTGATGAGGTTTCGGAGCGGCACGAGGAGATTGTCATTACCAAGCGCGGCACTCCTGTCGCACGGCTAGTACCGGTCGATGACACTCCCCCAAAGCTCTTTGGCCGTATGGCTGGTACCTTCGAGATTACAGGGGATATCGTCAGTCCGATAGAAGAAGAATGGGATGCCGACAAGTAGTGGCCGGCCGCTGCTGATCGATACCCACTGTCTTGTCTGGATGCAATCCGACAATCCTTTCGAGTTTTCTAAAGAAGGTCGCTCCGCGATTGAGGCCGCGGGCCACAGGGGAAATCTGCTCGTTTCGATCATTTCGGTTTGGGAAATCGGCTTGCTCGTAGCAAAGGGACGACTCACTCTTTACCAGCCCTGCGAAGAATGGGTTCGGGGTGCGCTCGCAATTCCCGGACTCAGCCTCGTGCCGATGTCCCCGGAAATAGCACTTGCGAGCAGTTCGCCTCCCGGTATCCTCCATTTTGATCCCGCCGACCGAATCATCGTCGCCACTGCCAGGCATCTCGGAGCCACCCTCCTCACCCGTGATCGCAAACTAATCGAATACGGCCGCCAAGGACACCTCAAAGTTATCGCCACCTGAAACCCGCCTGATACAATCAGTACTTACCCACCGTGGCCGCGAAGCCAGTCAAGCTGATTGCAATTTACCCCGGTTCGTTCGATCCAATCACGAACGGACACCTCGATCTTATTGAGAGAGGCAGCCGGCTGGTGGACAAACTGGTGATTGCAGTTCTTCGCAATGAACGCAAGCAGCCCCTGTTTACGGTGGCCGAAAGAGCGGAGATGCTGAGCGAAGTGGTGAAAGACTTCGCCAATGTGGAAGTAGATCATTTCGACGGGTTGCTGGTTGATTACGCCGCGCAGAAGGGAGCATCGCTCATCTTCCGCGGTATCCGCGCCATCTCGGATTATGAACACGAGCTGCAGATGGCGTTGATGAACCGGCGGCTCAGGCCGGAAATCGAGACCGTTTTCCTGATGGCGAGCGAAGCTCATTCCTTCATCAGCTCGCATCTGGTGAAACAGGTCATCGGCCTCGGTGGCAATATCTCCGGGCTCGTGCCGCCGCTGGTAGAAGAACGTTTACGAAATCGTCTTTTGGGAGAACAGAAGAGCAATGCAAGCCACTCTTGAATTATCAGACCGGATCGCGCTGATCAGCGTGTCCTCCACCATGAAAGTGGCGGCGGATGCCGACCGTCTGCGCCTGGAGGGTGTCGATGTCGTCGACTTCGGCGCCGGCGAACCGGATTTTCCAACACCGGACAACATCAAGAAAGCGGCCATCGACGCGATCGACAAAAATTTTACCAAGTACACTCCGGCCGGCGGCACCCAGGAGTTAAAGAAGGCGCTCTGCGAACGGCACAAGGCCGACTATGGCACCGATTACTCGGCTGCCGAATGCGTCGTTACCGTCGGCGGCAAGCACGTCATCTTCAATCTGGCGCAAGTGCTCTTGAACGCCGGGGATGAAGTGGTGATTCCGGTTCCGTACTGGGTCACATACAAGGACGTCGTGAACTACACGGGCGCCAAATGCGTGTTCGTGCCCACCGATGAGGACAAAGGATTCACGTTGACAGCGTCGATGATCGAGCCGCACCTGAACGCCAAGACCAAAATGGTGTTCATCAACTCGCCATCGAATCCGAGCGGCGGCGTACTCGATCGGACCGAATTCGAACGTATCCTGCACATGACGCAGAAGCGCGGCATCTGGCTGATGACCGACGAGTGCTATTGCCGTTTTCTCTACGACGATGAGCCGTACTCCATCGCATCGGTCAAAGGTGCGAAGGACACCGTGCTCGTGGCCGGCTCGCTTTCCAAGACCTATGCGATGACGGGTTGGCGCATCGGCTTCGGTCTCGGACCGGCAGCGGTGATGAGCGCCATCGGCAAATTGCAGAGCCACAGCACATCGAACCCGACCTCCATCGCACAGAAAGCGGCCGTGGAAGCGGTACGCGGCCCACAGGATTCAATTCCCGTAATGCTGGCCGAATACCGCAAGCGGCGCGATTTCGTAATCGACCGGTTGCGCCAGATTCCAGGGGTGAAGATCGGCGTGCCGAAGGGTGCGTTTTACGCCTATCCCAATATCGGAGTGGCGCTCGGCAAAGGCGGCATACGGACTTCGATGCAGTTCGCGGAAGAGCTACTGAAAAAAGCGCATGTGGCGGTAGTTCCCGGTGAGGCTTTCGGAACGGAACAACATATTCGCATTTCTTACGCTACATCCATGGAAGAACTGAAACGCGGTCTCGACCGTGTCCATCAGTTCATCGTAAACCTGGTGTGATTCGCCGGCTCGAACCGAAGTTTGTCGAGCGCATCTGGGGAACCACGAAGCTGTCTCCGTGGTTCCCAGACCCTTCGTCCAAGATCGGCGAAGTCTGGTTCACTCCGCACGATGATTATCCCGTGTTATTCAAGTTCCTCTTTACCTCGGAGAAGCTTTCCGTTCAGGTTCATCCCGAAGACGAGTATGCGCGAACGCACCATGCAGGATCGCGCGGGAAGACCGAGATGTGGCATGTTCTGGCGGCGGAACCCGGCGCGAAAATCGTCGTAGGCTTCGAGCAGCCGGTTTCGCCGCAACAGTTCGAAGCGGCCGTGAAGAGCGGTAAAGTAGAAGGCTTATTACACTGGATTCCGGTCCACCCGGGCGAATCATACTTCATCGAAGCCGGCACCGTCCATGCCATTGGCGCCGGAATCACTATTTTCGAAATACAACAACACTCCGACATCACTTACCGGCTTTACGATTACGGCCGCCCGCGCGAATTGCATCTGGCGCACGGCTTGGCGGTATCGAATCTGGGCGCCGTCGACGCCGCTCGTGACTTGCCGGTCCACTCTCCCTTTTTCGACGTCAGCCCGGTGGATTTCGTCAAGGAGATGAAATTCTGGGGCGTGAAGACCACCATTGTTGTGTTGGAGGGCGCCGGAACATTCGACGGCCAGCCATATCGCCCTGGTGAGGTCTGGCAAATCGATGCTGAAAGCCAGGTGCACGTTACGCCCGAGACAGAGACTCGCGGACTCTGGGTAAATGCGCCCTAGCCAATCCCCAAATCATCAACCCGTTCCAACGGCGTCCCGCAAACCCGGCATATGAGCGCCGCGCAATCGCCGCACATCAGCGGATCGCTTACCGGAAGGCTGCATTTGGGGCAATAAAAATCGGTCGTCTTGGTAGACTGTGTGATAGAGCGCCTCGCGTACTTGATGCGGAATTCCGTCTTCCATTTTATTCTGGCCTGTTCGTGCATTCTGCTTTTCTCCTGTGAGAAGAAAGCAGAGCGCACGCCTGCGATTGGCGAAGCCTATATCGGACCTGTCACTTTGCCGATCCGGGCGGACGTTTCGCCCAGCTCGAAAGTGCTCGCCACGCTGCAACATGGCGAACACGTCGACATTCTGCAAACGCGGCGGCGATTCGTGCGTGTACGCAGTGCCACCGGAATCGAGGGCTGGACCGAGAACCGCCAGTTGTTGACACCCGACCAGATCAAACAACTCCGCCAGTTCTCTGAGCGGTCCCTCACACTGCCGTCCATGGGCGAAGCTACTGCGTATAGCCAACTCAACATCCATACAGAGCCGAATCGCCTTTCACCGAGCTTCTATCTCATCAATCAGGGCGTCAAACTGGACGTGATCGGACGAACGCTTGCCCCGCGAGTCGCCACGCCGCCACCAGTGGTGAAGGCCGTGAAGCCCCCGCCCAAACAACTGCCAAAGAAGAAAACCGATTCCCGGAAGGACGGTCTGCTGGCGATCGGTAAGCCGCCGGCGCCGAAGCCGCCTTCGAACTGGCTGGAGCTTTCACAAATCGTAAAACCCACGGAGGAAGAGCTAAAGGCGGAGGAAAGGAAGAAGGAGGCGGCAAAATTGCCGCCTCCGGCGCCGGTTCCGGTCAAGATGGACGACTGGAAGCTCGTTCGCACCAAGGATGGCAAAGCGGGCTGGGTATTATCGCGCATGCTATCGATGGCGATTCCGGACGACGTTGCCCAATACTCGGAAGGCGCGCACATCACGTCGTACTTCTCCCTCGGAACCGTGGACGACGAGGGAAAGCCAAAGCACCACTGGCTGTGGACGACCCTCAAGGGCCCTGGTGATACTTACGACTTCGATAGTTTTCGAGTCTTCATTTATTCTTTGAAAAAGCACCGCTACGAGACTGCTTACATCGAGCGGAAAGTCATCGGACATTATCCGGTAGAAGCAAAGGCCGGGTCGCCGCCTTCATTCTCCCTGATTCTTGAAGACGACGACGGCAAACTGCTGCACAAGACATATTCGTTCGAGGGCTATCGGGTGCGGCTCATCAGCAAAGAGCCGTGGAACCCGTCCGCGCCCACGGCGCCGGTGCATACCAGCGACGCGCCACCTCCTCCTCCGCACGACTCGTTCGAAAATAAGCTGAAGAACGAGGTCAAGAAAGTGCTAGGAAAGTAGGCTGACCGCAAAAGGCCGGTCGCGGCGCTTCGTTTTGCGGGTTGTAATCTAAACTTCCAACTCGACGCGGTCCCCGGCCAGGAATTCCTGAATATGCGGATGTGGCGATTTTTCCAGCTCATTGACCGGTCCAAAGTAGATCACTTTCCCTTCGAATAGAAAGACGACATTGTCGGCGACCTTGCGCATTAAATCCAGATCGTGCGTAACGACAACGGAAGTCAGCTTCAGAGCTTTCTTCAGCCTGAGCATCAGATTACCGATGTGATCGGACATGATTGGGTCGACCATCGTCGTCGGTTCGTCGTAAAGGATGCACTGCGGCTGGGCCGCCAGCGCCCGCGCGATGGCGACGGCGCGCCGGTAGCCGGTTGAGAGATCGGTAGGATATTGGTCCCTGGCATCCAGGAGATCGACCATGCTCAAGAGGCCGTTCACCACATCCTCTTTGTTCTTTTCGTCATAGTCCTCGCGCAACTCCAACGAAAACAGGATGTTCTCGCCGACCGTAAGCGAGTCGAACAGCGCTCCGTTCTGGAATACCATGGTCACTTTCTTCCGGATCAACCGCAACTCGCCTTCGACCATATCCGTGATGTCCTGGTGCGCGACAATGACCCGGCCTTTATCCGGTTTGAGGAAGCCCATAATATGAGAAAGCGTGACCGACTTCCCTACCCCGCTCCGCCCGATGATGGCTACCGTCTCGCCGGCGTCCACGTAAAAATTAGAATCGACCAAAACCGGCTTATCGAACGTCTTATACACGTGCCGGAATTCAACGTAGTGCGGATAAAGTTCACCATCTGGCATGCGTCACCTGAAACTCCGACCACTCTTCACGGGTATTAAGATTCTGGAACCAATTTTCGTGCTTGAACTCGAGCCGTTGAACTTGTACGTACTCCACCGCTTTATGAAGAGCTCGCACACCGTCCTCGATAGCGCGATGGAGACCAGCCAGCGCCGAATGGCGATAAGCTGCGCAAACCGGCTGGAGATGCGAACCAACACACGGAATTACGCTGTCGGCGGTGGAACCGCGCGCCGCCTCCAATATCCGATCAAGGGCGCCCTTGGGCAAGCCAGGCATGTCGCAGGGGACGATGAGGTTCCATTCCGCCCTCGCTGCGCTAAGCGCCGTCACAATTCCGCCCAATGGTCCGATTCCAGGGAAGAGATCAGCAATTGCCGGGTATTCAAGATGAACATACCGCTCGGGTTGTCCTACCAGACAGGCCGATCCCGCAGCGCCGGTCACTTGAGCCGCCATATAATCGACCAGAAGGCCATCGCCGAAGGGCAGCAAGGCTTTATCCGTGCCCATGCGGCTGCTGCGGCCGCCGGTCAGGATGAAGCCGGCGGAAGATCCGGCGGCATACATGAGAAGATAATACCATCACGCCTGAAAAGGAAACGGTTTGCCCGCACTGACTTTGCGAGTATAATCTAAAACATACAGATGCGAGTTTGTTTCATTCTAGGTCTGTTTCTATGGTCTGCGGGCAGCATCCTGCTGGCCGGCGATTCCGGAGTGGAGCAATCTGCCCCGCGCCTGGCGAGCGTTGTGCGCGTCGATGCGAAGAGCGGGCGCCTGGTACGGACCGTCGTCGTGTCGCCGCGAGCCATTGCGCCGAAGCTAGTGGTACCGGCGGCCGCCAACGACCCTGAAGTTCCAGTTCCCACCGCGGCCGAGGGGACGGTGCAGCGGATCGTCGAGGAAACTGCGCAGAAGTACAACATGGACCCGCTGCTGGTGAATTCTGTCATCCAAGTGGAGAGCGGCTATAACGCCAAGGCCCTTTCGCCGAAAGGCGCGCAAGGCTTGATGCAACTGATTCCGTCCACCGCGCGTCGATTTGGAGTGCGCAATGTGTATGACGTCCGCGAGAACGTGGAAGGCGGGGTGCGCTACCTGAAGTATCTCAGCTCTCTTTTCCCCAACGACCTTCGGCTCACGCTGGCGGCCTACAATGCCGGTGAAGCGTCCGTTTGGAAATACGGCAATAATGTGCCGCCTTACGCCGAGACGGTTCAATATGTATACAGCGTCGGCGAAAAATATGGGAAGGCCCGGCGCGCTGCCGCGGCCCAAAAGCCCTCGAAGCCGCTGACCGAGCTGAAACCGGAAGAGCAGCATAGCCCGGTCCGCCATTACCTGGACAGCGAAGGCCGTTTGCATCTCGAAACGGCTCCTCCAAGCCAATAAACTCCTATGCCGCTCCGCCGAAATCTGAGAATTGCGGCCGCCGCCGGAGCGCTGATTGTCGTTCAGAATGTGTTTGCCGCCCAGGCCGGGGCTGCCGTCACGGCCGTCCGCTTCTGGTCGCTGACGGATGTAACCCGCGTCGTGGTCGAGACAACCGACGATTTCGAGTTCACGTCGGACCGGGTAAACAGTCCGGAACGCTTGTTTTTCGATCTGGCCGGCCTGAAAATGCGCATGGGGCGCAAAGGCCAGGAGACCATTGCGGTTGGCGACCATCTGCTTAAACAGATTCGCGTGGCTGAACCCCAGCGCGGCACCACCCGAGTGGTATTCGATCTGGAAAATGAGGTGGAATTCAGCGCTTCCCAGCTTTCTAATCCGAGCCGTCTGATTATTGAACTGCGGCCGGCGGGCGCGAAGATTTCCTCGGCGCCGGTGAGCATGAGCGTTACCAGGGAACAGAAGTTGCCGCCCGAACCTGTAGACCAGACCGCCCTCATCGCTCCCGAGGCCCCCCCGCTGGCGACGATCGAAGTGGCAAAGGCCACTCTCCCGAAGACTCTCCCATTCCCTTCGCCGGCAAAGCCAATTAGCGTTGCGGCGAGGCCAGAGTCGATTGATAAGCCAGCTAGGGTAATTGTCGACCGATTGACAGTAAACAGCCCAGCGGCCGCCCGGCTTCCAAAGAACGGCGATCCCACGCTGGCACGCGTGTTGGGGCTCAAGATCGGCCGAATCGTCCTTGATGCCGGGCACGGCGGTCATGACGGGGGAACGAATGGGCCCGGTGGGCTGATGGAGAAAGACCTGGTCCTTGATGTCACCCAGCGGCTCGGGGCTTTGATCGAGAGCCGGATGGGTTGCGAGGTGATTTACACGCGCAACGACGATACGTTCGTACCGCTGCATGAGCGCACCCGTATCGCCAACGAGCACAAGGCGGATCTCTTCCTATCGATTCATGCCAACTCCTCGCCGGTACGCGCTATATCCGGAGTGGAAACATACTATTTGAATTTCACGACGCAGAAGAGCGCCCTGGAAGTCGCGGCTCGCGAGAACGCCACGTCGGATAGCTCGGTCTATGACCTGAAGGACCTGGTCCAACAAATCACTCTGAAGGACAAGGTGGACGAATCCAAAGCATTCGCGGCGCAGGTACAGGCTTCGATGTTCAACGCGACGGTGCGAAGCGCGGCCAAAGTGAAGGACCGGGGAGTAAAAAAGGCGCCTTTCGTAGTGCTGATCGGCGCTCAAATGCCGTCCGTGCTCTGCGAGATCGGTTTTGTGAGCAATCCACGCGATGAAACGATGCTCAAGCGGTCGGAATACCGCCAGAGATTGGCGGAGGCTTTATACAGGGGCCTTTCGCAATACGCTGGGACTCTCAGTCACTTCCAAGTGGCCCAAAATTAGCAGAATCTGCTATTTCGGCCACGAAATGGACACGAATTAACACGAATCAAAAACTACAACAGAATTCGTGTTAATGCGTGGCTAGTGCCGGACGCCATGAGGTTCAATAGCGGCAAAGCTACGTTCTTCGAACGCGGATGGGTGACGATATGGATCGGCCACCACGCAGTTTCGGCCGCTTCCCTTGGCCTTGTAGAGAGCTTCGTCGGCGGTTCGGATCAGTGCGCCGGCGTGTACGGGCCCGTGCCCTGAGAATGTGGAGCAGCCGAAGCTGGCGGTGAACGATATTGAATCCTGAGGCAGATCCAAGGGTACTTTGTGAAGGGCCTGGCGCATGCGCTCGGCTTGCCCTTTGGTGGATTCCTCGTCGCACCCGGGCAGCACGATCAGGAACTCTTCGCCACCGTACCGGCCCACGGCGTCGTAGGGGCGTACCGAGTTCTGCATCCGCCGGGCCGCCTCCTGCAGTGCCAAATCACCGGCAAAATGTCCGTACTGATCGTTAATCAGTTTGAAATGGTCGAGATCCACCAGGACAACGCTACACGCGGTCCCTTCCCTGGCCGAACGGGCCAACTCGCGTTCTAGTATGCCGAGGATCGACGACCGGTTCCACAACGTTGTGAGATAGTCCCTGGTCGCCTGTATCCGCAATTCTTCCCGTGTTGCCATGAGCTGCGCCTGGAGGTCGACGATCCTCGTACCGGCGCGCAATCTTACTTTTAGCTCGTGCTGGTCGAATGGTTTGATCAAATAATCGTCGGCCCCGGAGTCCATGCCTTCCACGACGTCCTGTTTCAGGCTTTTCGCAGTCAGCAACAGGATGTAGGTGTATGGCTCCTTGCCTTTCTTCCTTACCATGCGGCAGAGTTCCGGACCGGTGAGGCCGGGCATCATCCAGTCAAGAATCACTAATGACGGCGCATCGTCTTTCTGGAGGATCTGCCAAGCTTGTTGGCCATCGCAAGCAACGACGACATCGTACCCCCAATTGGTCAGGGTGACTTCCAGCAGGTGACGAGACACCCCACTGTCGTCAGCTATCAGCAATCGCATCCCTGTGCAACCTCCGGTCGTGGTACTAGCTTACCAGTCTGCCCCATTCAGCACTCAGACCATGATACTAGTATCGGCGAAAAGCGGTATTGAGTTAGTAGCGAGTTTAGTACCATTAGAACAAAAGTCCTCGGGTGTTAATCCTAGAGCGATTTAGAATCGCTGGAGCGACTTGAGCATCGAGGCAGTGGTCCCCCCGCCAGGGAGGGAAACCGCGTCCACCGGTCGCCAATCGCGATCCAATGCTCCGATATAGCGAGCCTTGGATCGATCGCTGCCCATCAGGATCACCGAGAGTCCTTGTTGTGGGTAACTTAATATGCGGTATTGCAATTCGCCTTTCTCAGAACGCCAATGATCCGCAGCCGGGGGGCCCAGTTTGCGCACGATCGAGAAATAATCATCCCGGCTGCTGAGTCCCAGTTCCGACTGGACAACTGGCGAATACGAAATCCGTGAACCATCGTGACTGCCGCGGAACACATTGACCAAAGCGAAGCAGCCGACCACGCCGACAACAACCACCGCAGCGATCATTTTGCCGATCCGGGATTCGGGCGAAGCTTCCAGCCGTATTCCTACGACGGGAGCGGATTCTTTTGGCTGCCGGCCGCTGGCCACCGGGTGCGGCCCTTCGTTCACCGCACGGGGAATCTCGATCACGCGGCGCAAAGCAGGCAGTACCTGCCCCATCTTGTATTCCAGCTCTTTTGTTAACCCGAGGATCATTACGGGCTCATCAATCCGCGAAATGTCTCCGACGAATCGCCGGGAAATCCAGATCTCCTCGCCGCTTTTTGTATTGGCTACAAGGATCTCAGACCACGTTGCCTGCAGAAAGAGCCACTCGTTGTGATCCAGATTGAGGATGGGCGGGTAGAACGAAAAAGGACGCTGTCCAAGATGCTCGAACGGCGGCGGGATCGGCTGGACAGGCATACGGCCTCTCTTCATCTTAGCCGAATGGCCGGCCATGGACATGTTGAAAATGCAAAAAGGTGGCTGAACCTTGCGGTTAGCCACCTGATGTGGAGAAGCGAATTCTAGAACCTGTTAGACCGTGCGGCGGCGAAGCAGCATCGCTAACCCGGTGAAACCGATTCCGAGGAACGTCATGGTTCCAGGCTCGGGCGTGCCGGTGATGACCTCGTTGACCAGACCCTGGAGACTCGTAGGCACTGGAGTATTTCCGGAGGTTGGACCCGCAAGCACAGTGGTATTTGACAAAGTGTACTGAATCGTACCGATAGACTGAACAAATGGTGGGCTAAGAGTCAACGAACCCGACCCTGCGTTCAGGAAAAAGGCTTCCGAAATCGTACCGAGAAAGTCCAAGGTACCTGCGGTCGGCCCTGTCTGAATGAAATGAAGGTCGAAATCGGCGCCATTGGTATTCCCAGCGTTGCCGTTCCCGTTCACCGTTACAGTAAAGGTGCCAAAAGTATCCGACGACTGGGGCGGAACAACATCGGTGTTCGGCTGCCCAGCAAAGGAGATGATGACGTTGTTCGCTCCGTTCCCGTACTGGATCGTCGAGCCTCCATTCGTGATCGTTGCGACACCGGTACCTGTGGGATTGCTGAAGGTACCCGTTGTTGAATATTGAACAGTCGTAGCATTAGCGAAACCTGCTATGCCTAACATCGCTACGACCAGTATAGACTTCCTCATTGTTGCATATCCTCCGTATCTTAGACCATTCCGTTTTGCAATCTCTAGAAATCCTAGCATTACAACCACCACATTTACAAGTACTATTTCGTTTCAACCCTTAAAATCTTAATTTCACGCTCTTCGCCGTCGAGCCAGGACTCCGAGTCCCAGCAAACCGGCGCCCATCATAAACCACGTACCCGGCTCTGGAGATGGTCCGGCTTCAAGAAAGTCGATCTGCAGATCCAGTGCCGCATATCCGACGATGGTCAAGTCGACCGCTCGAACTTGCGTAAAGTCGACGGGACCAGCCGCCCCCGCGCCCTGCGTGAACAACCCAAACGGGAAAAATACGTCCTGCGGCGTAAAATCGTTGTTCGGAGGGAAAGGATTCACACGGGTGATGTCATGCTCAAGCTTGCTGTAATGGGTTGCGTCCGTGTAGGCCGTAATCGTATAGCCTGGGAAACCCGCAATATTCTGATCGGAGAAGAGAACTTGGAGAAGAAAGAATGCATTGGTCCCGCCACCCGTGAGATCCACTGGCGCGGACCCGAAATTCGAAGGAAAGGATCCGAAGAATCCTCCATCGCTGGCGGTACCGTCCCAGCGGACCAACAGGTTCGCGGCCGATCCCGAAGCATTATTAAACGAAAGAGCGTCGATATGGCCTTGGTTCACGTCGGCGGTGTCTGCGTCAGTACCGAACTGCTGGGTGATCGCCATCCAGCGAGTTCCGAAAATGACTCCCGCATCGGTCGAACCATCACTGGTCGGAATACCTGAACACGACACACTGACGCTGGGAGTGCAAACATTCTGCGAAGGCACAGGCAGAGCGAACGGGTCGATCGTGACAATGGCCGCCGACGCAGGACCTATCGCAAGGCTAATTACTCCGAGGAATAACGCTATTATTTTTTTCACTGCTGCTTCCTCCGAAACGGCGGCCCGGGGTGAGCCAGATCCAGCCACACTCGACCAGTAACCTAGGAATAATAGCATCGTTCCAGGCCGCTGACAAGGATTTTTTAGCCTAGTACCCGAGCCATTTATTACAGAATCAATAACTTAGTCGACATGAACCGTAAGTACCAGTACCGAAACCAGTTAGTGTCGCCACAAGGCGAGGCCGCCAAGCAGGCCCTCCTCATTTGAAATGGTGGTAAGGTTCGGAGGTAGCGTTAAATTCACTAACCGGGAGTTCCCGCCGCCCAAATAAAGGTGGTCGGGGTTGAACAGCGGCTCCCAATACCCAATTGCCTTCGCCAGCCGCTTGTTCCAGCGTTTCTTGCCGATTTTCTTGAGCGTGGCATTGCAAAGCTGCTCTTCGTATGTTTCGCCATTGCGAAAGGGGTGGTGCCCCAGTTCCAGGTTCGGAACCAGCATACCGTCCAGGAAGAGCGACGAGCCAACGCCGGTACCCAGAGTCACCACTAATTCGACGCCCTTGCCCTTAATCGCTCCGTAACCCTGAATTGCCGCGTCGTTGAGAACGCGGACGGGCTTGTGCAGCAGCTTATGAATCTCGCTTTCCAGATGAAATCCTTCCCAACTCGGGTGGAGATTCGGCGCAGTCTCGCACACGCCGCGCCGGACGACACCGGGGAATCCAACCGAGACGCGGTCGAATTTGCCCTCCTTGGCCGCCAATTCCTTGATTACGCTGAGCAGCGCCTTGGGTACGGCGGGATGCGGCGTCTCGATCCGGGCGCGTTCCGTAATCGCCTTGTCGTGCTCGTCAAGTACGATTGCCTTGATGCCGGTACCACCAATATCGATCGCCAGCGTACTCACCGCCATTAGAACCCCTCCAGCAAATGTCCCATTTTCTCTTTTTTCGTGCGCAGGTACTCTTCCGTTGTCGATGTTGGGGCAACGATACAGGGAACGCGCTCGGTGACTTCAATGCCCACCCTCTCAAGAGCTTCGATCTTGGCTGGATTGTTCGACAGAAGCCGAACCTTGCGGACACCCATGTAATTCAAGATCACGCCCGGCATGCCGTAAAGACGAAGATCCGCTTCAAACCCCAACTGCTCGTTCGCTTCCACGGTGTCGGCGCCGCCGTCCTGCAACTCATAGGCACGGAGTTTGTTCATCAAGCCAATGCCCCGCCCTTCCTGGTGTTCATAGATGATTAGTCCCCGGCCTTCTTCGCCGATCATCGCAAGCGCCAGTTCGAGTTGCGCACGGCAATCGCATCGAAGACTGTGGAATACGTCGCCCGTGAGGCACTGGGAATGAATACGGACCAGCGGAGGCGGCGGATTTGTGACATCGCCCATACGTAGGACGACGCACTCTTCCAGGGCCGATCCTATCCGGCCTTCAAATCCATAAATCCGGAAATGACCAAAGCGGGTGGGAAAGTCCGCCTCGGCCGCCTTGACGAGTTGAATTGCCGTATTGGACGCGACCATCGAACAGTTCATTATAATGTTCGGCAGGCCCTGATGCTCGACGAACGACTGGTCACCCTACTCATCAAGCTCGCAGTCGCAGCGTCACTGGCAAGTATCCTTGTCCGGTTCAACACATTTAAGCGGATGCTCCTGCGTGAGGAGAGAACGCTTCGGCAGCGGGTCCAGCTTGCCCTTTTGTTCGCCAGCATTTTCGGAACGGGTGTAGCAACTCGGGTAGTAACCGGCGTCTATCCCTCGGTAGACCTGGGCCTGGAAGCGAGCCTGCTCTCGGGCATTCTCGGAGGATATGTGACGGGGCTTCTCTCGGGAATCCTCATCTCAATACCAGCCATGAAGGGCGGCGAATACCTTTCAATGGCCTTATTTGCCGGAGTGGGAGTACTCGGTGGCGTGCTGCGCGACCTGGCCCCGGAGACGGAGGAGATCTGGCGTTTTTCCCCGTTTCTCGATCTCCGCCGCAAGGGAAAGCCGGGACGGCGGGCCTTCCATGTCTGTTTTCTGTTGACCATATTATTTGCCGAGTTCCTGCGTTGGTCGTCGCTTCGAGTTTTTGGCCCGCAGTTTATTTTCGCCGCATATCCGCCCACGATTTCGGGACCGTTGGCGATTATGGCGATTTACGGGAGTACGCTTTTTGCCACCACCCTGCCGCTGAAGATCTGGAACAACACGCGTAACGAGGATAAGATCGAGTCTCAACAGCGGCATCTGCAGGAAGCCCGGCTGGCTGCGCTCACCAGTCAGATCAATCCGCATTTCCTGTTCAACACTCTGAATTCTGTGTCGTCGCTGGTCCGCACCAATCCCGAAATGGCCCGCGGAATGATTTACAAGTTGTCGAGCATCCTTCGCCGGCTGTTGCGGAACACCGATAATCTGACGCCTCTTCGCGAGGAATTGCAGTTCATCGACGACTATATGGGAATCGAAATGGTACGCTTTGGCGATAAACTTCGGTTTGTGAAAGAAGTGGACGCCGGCACGCTCGATCATCTTGTTCCCAGCATGCTTTTACAACCGATTGTGGAGAATTGCGTTAAACATGGTTTGAGCAGTAAGGTGGACGGCGGTATGATTCGAATACGAAGCCGTTTGGTGGATGGCCGGTTGCATCTTTCGGTGGAAGATGATGGAGTTGGGATTTCGGAAGCGAAACTGGCGACGTTATTCGAACAGGGGATCGGCATTAGTAACGTGAACGAACGTCTGAAGGTGCTCTTCGGCGACGACTATCGAATGTGGATCGACAGCAAGCCTGGACAGGGCACGCAGACCGAAATTGAAATTCCGGAAACTCGCGCGGTGCTGGCGGCCGTTTCCTGAACGGGACCCGGAGAATATGGAATCCAGATTAAATAAGATGACCTTGCCGTTCATCGCTGAGATCCGGGACGCGATGCCCAAAACCATTGCGGAACGCACCCGCCGGGTGTACGACCGGCTGGCCATTGTCTATCCCGCATCGACGTTCTTCTTTCATTCGCGCGCTCATCGCAACGTGATGGAGATGAGTGGAATCAAAGACGGAATGCGGGTGCTCGAAGTGGCAACGGGCTCGGGAGAAATGTTCCGGCGTCTGGTGAAGGCAAACCCCAGCGGGTCGACTGTCGGAGTGGATTTATCGCCGAAGATGGCGGCGCGCACACAGCATCGCGTCAGGCGGGAATTTCCGGGCGCCGTCACTCAGTGCAAGGCGGTGGATGCGCGGCACATGCCGTTCCGCGACGAGTCGTTCGACGCAGTGGTCTGCTGTTACATGCTGGAACTGCTTTCCGGCGAAGACATCGTGCAAACGCTGTTGGAATTTCAACGCGTCCTGCGCCGGCGCGGCAAGCTCACGCTGGTGCTGATCGGGCAGACGACGGAAGTGTTCAATCAGCTCTACCTGATTGCAGGAAAAATTGCTCCGGCGTTTTGGGGCCGGCAAGTGGAACAGCGCGTGCCCGACCTGATGGAGTCGCTCGACTTCAGAATCTTGGACGACCGGACAGTTCGCCAGAGCGGCTACCCTTCACGCGTGCTGCTGGCAAGAAAGTAAACCTTCCGGAACTTATCGGCTCCATTTGGTGTCTGCTCATTTATTAAATGAGTGCTCCGGTTCGAATCGAAGAAGTCTGGAAGACTTACGGAAGCACGGCGGCTGTGTGCGGACTGAGTCTGAGCGTACCCCCGCAGAGCGTCTACGGATTTCTTGGACCGAACGGAGCCGGAAAATCTACAACCATTCGGATGGTGCTCGGTCTTCAACGTCCGGATCGCGGCACAATATCTTTGTTCGGACGTCCTTTGGCCGCGGAACGAATTGCGTTGCTTCGGCGCATCGGATCGCTGGTTGAATCACCGTCGCTGTATCAGCACCTGACCGGACGTGAAAACCTGGAAGTGCATCGGCGGCTACTCGGCTTGTCGAAGCGCGCCATAGACGAAGCGCTGGAGACGGTGGAGTTGACCCCGGTCGCCGGACGTCTGGTGCGGAACTACTCTTCGGGCATGAAGCAACGGCTGGGACTGGCGCAGGCCCTACTCGGCAATCCGGAACTGCTGTTGCTGGATGAACCGACGAACGGACTGGATCCCGCTGGAATTCATGAAGTGCGGACGCTGGTTCGGGATTTACCGAAGCGCTGCGGCGTCACCGTGTTTCTCTCCAGTCATCTGCTTTCGGAAGTAGAACAAACGGCCACCCATTTCGCGATCATTTCGCAGGGCAAGCTGAAGTTTGAGGGCACGCTGGACGAGCTGCCGATGCGGAGTGAGCAAACCATCGTTGTAGAGGTTGATCAGCCTAGTCGGGCACAGGCGTTGCTCAGCGGCATCGGCTGCACAGTAACGCGGGAGGGCGACCGCATTCTGATTGCACCCGATGACCAAAACGGATCGGCGGAGATCAACTCAATACTCGTGCAGGCAGGGTTCTCAGTGTCGCATCTTTCGACGCGGCGCATGACCCTGGAAGACGTATTTCTGGAGCTCACCGATGACACTCTTACGCACGCTGCACGCTGAAACGCTGAAGATGAAAAGAACCATTGCGCTGAAGATGGTGTTGCTGGCTCCTGCCGTAATCGTTCTGATGATTCTGTTCATGGCCTCGCAGGCCCCGTTTTCGACGCTGCATCTTCGCGGACCTAAGAACGAGTGGACGGCGTTAGACCATTTAAGTCTTACGCTCTGGGCGGTCCTTATGATGCCGCTGTACATCACGCTTGAGACTGCGCTGGTGGCTGGGCTCGATCACTCGGAAAATCAGTGGAAGAGTCTGCTGGCGCGTCCGGTGCCTAGATGGACTGTGTATGTGGCAAAACTGATCGTGTTAATGGCAATGACTGCCGCCAGTGCAGTGGTTCTCTTGTGCGGCGTCCTGATGGACGGGGCGATCCTGCCACGGATACAACCAGAGTTGGTCTTCGGATTCCCGGTCCCGTGGGCGGCGATCCTTCGAGAGAGTGCTCAGGTAACGGGGTTCGCGTTCCTGGCGCTGGCAATCCAGCACTGGGTGAGTCTGCGATGGCGATCGTTTTCAGTCGCAGTCGGCACCGGTATCGTGGCGATGGTGGTGGGTTATTTCGCAGTCATGGCCACGCACCAATACGGTGGTTGGCCGCAATACTTTCCGTGGGCGCTCCCGATGCTGGTTCTGGCGCAAAGACCCCAAAACGTCGAGGCGGTGCTGTGGATCAGCAGCGCGGCGGGACTTGCCGTCGCAGCGGCCGGCTGTTGGGAATTTTGCCGACGCCAGGTGACGTGACCTAACCTTCGCGAAGCGCCGACATCGGGTCGAGGCGCGCCGCGCGGTTGGCTGGAATCCAGGCCGCGAGCAGGCCGATGAGCGTCATTGAGACGCAGGCAACAGTAAGCGCCAGAGGGTCGAGCACGGATACCCCGAACAAGAGGCTCTTCATGAATCTGGTGAGTGCGAAGGCTCCGGCCAGTCCGATGGCAAGCCCGACAACGACCATCGAAAGCGCATTTCGCAAAATGTGCGAGAGCACGTCGGCGGAGCGCGCGCCGAGGGCCATACGGATTCCGATTTCGCGGCGCTGTTGCGTCACCGCGTGAGCGAGAACTCCGTACAGGCCTAGCGCGGCGAGGAGTGCGGCAACGGCGGCGAAAGCGCCAATGACCCAGGTGGGTTGCTTGGCCCAGGTCAGGTTGCGCTGCTTGATCTCTTCCATGGTCCTGACGTCGGCGAGCGGCAGATTGGGATCGATCTGCCGTACCGCTTCACGAATGGCGGACACGGCGGCGGAGGGATCTCCGAGGGTGCGCGCGACGATCTTAATATCCTGGCGCGGGATCTGCGCCAAGGGTATGTAGGATACGAGTTCCACCGGCGCTTGTAAATCACCGGTGTGTTCGTTGTGGATTATGCCAACGATCTGCACGGTTTGCATCGATCCTTCGTTCTTGCCGTAACCGGGAAGGGTCATGCGGACCTCTTGCCCAACCGGATTGGCGATGTGGAAATATTTTGACAAATGCCGGGCCAACTCGTGATTGATCACGATCACTCGAGGGGCGCCCGCGCGGTCGCGATCGCCGATTCCGCGGCCGGATTCCAAACCAATGTCCAGAGTCCTGAAATACTGGGGATCGACGCGTTTGAAGCGGACGACGAGAGGTTCGGTGAATCCACGTACGAACATCAATTCCCCTCCCCGAACTCCTTGTAGGGGCAGGTCCTGCGACACTGCCGCGCGTTCGATTCCCGGCACGGTCTGGATTCGCTCCACCGCAGCTTGATAGAACTGCGCCGCACTATCGGGCGTGGGATATTTGGCCAACGGAAGGTCGGCCGACATTGTGATCACGTTTTCTATTCGGACGCCGGCATCCACTTGCTGGAGGTTGACCAGGCTCTTGAAGAGGAGGCCCGCGCCGCAGATGAGTACGAGAGAAACGGCGACTTCGCCGGCCACGATGATTCGGCGTAGAACCGCGGTTGAACCGGACGATCCACGGCCCGACTGATTCAAAGTCTGCGTCAGCTTGCCGAGCGAAATCTGAAGCGACGGAAGGAGTCCAACGAGTACGGATACCGTCATGGCAGCGACCGCGGCGAAGGCAAGCACCCGCACATCGAGCGTGACATCGGCGGTGGCCGGCAGCGATGCCGACAACAGCGGGACTGCCGCGCGAATGAACAAGTAAGCGACGGCAATGCCTGCCGCACCTCCGAAGACACACAGAACGAGACTCTCAGTGAGCAACTGCGCGACCAAACGCGCGCGCGTAGCCCCCAAAGCGGCTCTCAAGGCCATCTCTTTCCGGCGGCCCGCGCCTTTTGCGAGAAGCAGATTTGCGACATTGGAGCAGGCGATGAGCAGCACCATGAGAACGGCTCCGAACGCGAGATAAATGGACTGACGCAGTCTGTTCCCGACAAGCAGTTGGCCGTAGGGTTCGACGCCGAAAGTCCAATCCTTTTTCCAGGGCGCCATGAGCTTCGCGAGACTTGCTCGCAACGCGTTCATCTGCGCTTGGGCTTGCTGCATGCTCACGCCGGACCGCAGGCGTCCGACGGTAGTGATCCAGTGGCTTCCACGCGTCATCTGCTCGGGCGCAAAGATCAGAGGTTTCCAGAAAGATGCCACGTCGCGATCGAAACTGCCGGGAGGCAATACGCCGATTACCCGATTCGGTTCCCCGTCGAGAACTAAGTCTCGATTCAGGATACCGGGATCGCCTCCGAAGCGCGTTTGCCAGGCGGCGTGGCTGAGGACAATCACCGGAGGCGCGCCGGGTTGGTCGTCCCCCGGTGAGAACGCGCGTCCGATTTGCGGCTGCACGCCAAAGACTTTGAAGTAATCGGCGGAGACGAGGTTGCCGGCAAGACGTGTGGGCTCGCCCCCCGTGGTCAGCGCAACTTTGGTGGCCTGCTCAACCGACAGCGCTTCGAAAATTGTGTTCTGCCGCTTCCAGTCGAGGAAGGTGAGGGTTGAAGTTCCGTTGTGTAATCCAGGTTTGGGGACTTCCCAGACTCTCACAATGCGCTCGGGCTCCGGGAACGGGAGTGGTTTCCACAGGACGGCGTCGACCGAACTAAACATGGCTGTGTTAGCGCCGATGCCGAGAGCTAATACACCTATGGTGACGATGGCGAAACCGGGGTCGCGGGCGAGTCCACCCAAACCATAGCGAAGGTCTTTCAGCAATACTTCGATCCATGGGAAACTACGATGATCGCGATGATCTTCCTTCATTTGTTCGATTCCTCCAAAGTTGCGGCGGGCTGCCTGACGGGCTTCCGCGAGTGATGTGCCGGCCGCGATCAGGTCCTTTTCGGCCAGTTCCAGATGAGCTAGGACTTCGTTGTTCAACTCGCGCTCGAGACGGCGTTTTCGAACGAGGGCGAGCAAACGATGGAGCGCCAGGCGAAGGTTCATGACTCCGCCTCGAGAAACCTGGCGACGAGTGCCGTTGTATTTTCCCAGTTCGCAATTTCGACGCGGAGTTGCTTCAATCCGGCCTTGGTGAGGGAGTAGAATTTCACCTTTCGCTTGGTTTCCGAGACGCCCCATTCAGTGCGAATCCAACCTTGTTGCTCGAGCCGCATAAGAGCGGGATAGATGGAGCCTTGGTTGAGACGCAGAAGATTTTCGGCCACCTGCTCGATTCTTCTGGCGATGCGGTAGCCGTGCATCGGTCCCATGGTTTCGAGAGATTTGAGGATGAGAAGATCGAGGGTTCCGTAAGGGATTTCGGTTTTGGATTCAGACATGTTGGCTATCGACATCTATAGTGTTGCTCGCTTACCGGTAGGCTGTCAACTGCTAGTATCGGCAGGGCCGCGACGGGTGAGGATCGGGCAGAGATGACGCTCCAGAAGATGCAACAACCGGGTGCGATCACGAGAACATAAATGCGACCGGGAAATGGAGGAATTCGGTGGAGGCGCCGGCAAAAGAGCTCTCCCAAAAGGGTCACGGTGTCATGCACTATGATAAATCCCGGACGGTTTTCATTTATGAAGCTCACGATGATCGCGCTATTCGTTTTCGCAACTATTTCCGCCCAGGAGCCTGCGCAGGATCCATTTCTAAATTGGATGGATCGAATTGCGCAGCGTCATCTGGATCAGCGCGACCGTGAGATTGCCGCAATCCACAGCACGGCTGATTTGAATCGCCGCAAAGAGTTAGTCCGGGGGAAGATTTCGGAGATGATCGGTGGCCTGCCCAAGTACGACGGGCCTCTGAACGCTCGAGTGACGGGGCGTTTGCAGAACGAATCCTACACGATCGAGAAGGTGATTTTCGATAGTTTGCCGGGCTTTTACGTCACTGCCAATTTGTACAGGCCTAATCAGCCAGGCCGCTATCCCGCGGTTCTCATGCCGGCGGGCCATACGCAGCAGGGGAAGCCGGAACCACAGGTAACGGCTGCTAATTTGGCGATGAAGGGATTTGTCGCGCTGACTTACGACCCCATCGGGCAGGGTGAAAGAGAACAGACCTATCTGCGCGAACTGGGGCGGGACTTGGCGGGCGGTTCAGTGAATGAACACGTGCAGGCGGGCGCGCAGAGCATTCTGATTGGCGAGAGCGTGGCTCGTTATTTTATCTGGGACGCGAAACGTGCAGTGGATTATTTGATCAGCCGCCCGGAAGTGGACGCGGCGCGGATCGGATGCGCCGGTTGCTCGGGCGGCGGCGCGTTGACGACATATGTGGGGGCTCTCGACCCGCGTGTAAAAGTGGCCGCTCCGGCCTGCTACATCAATTCGTACCGGCTGCTTTTTCGGGGTCCGAACCCGGACTCGGAAATGAGTCTTCCGGCTTATCTGTCGAACGGCCTCGACATCGCCGATCTGGTGGAACTGCCGGCGCCGATGCCATGGCTCATTTTGGCGACCGCCGGCGATTACTTCACCCCGGCCGGAGCCGAACTCGTGTACACCGAAGCGCGCCGGCTGTACGGACTTTACGGAGCGGAGGACAGCGTCCGGTTCTTTGTCGGGTCGGGAGGACACGGCACGCCTCTCGAGACCCGGGAGGAGATTTACAAGTGGATGATCCGCTGGCTGAAGGGCGGACAGGGGGATTTTCACGAGCAGCCAGTGAAGCTTTATACCAGCCACGAACTTCTGGTTACGAAGAGCGGCCATGTGAACGATGAGCCGGGAAACAGGAAGCTCTATCAAATTATTTTCGAGGAATTCCAGGCCAAGAAGCAGCAGCGAACGATACCCGAACTGGTGGCGGAACTTCGACGCCTCGGTGTTCCGTCGGATGGCTCGGCTCCGGCAGTGAAGGTAGTGGATGAGTCGACGGGTCCGGGTTATCGTCTGCAGCATGTTCGTTTTGAAGGAGAACCTGGCGTTGAGATTTCGGGGAACTTGTATCTTCCTTTATCGGCGGAGCGGAAACCGGCTGTGCTGCTGGTGGAAGATAAACCGATGGCTGTGGCGCTTCACGTGAGCAAGAGTCCGGCTACTGCTCCGTTGGCGCTAGAGATGGCGCAACGGGGACGAGTGGTTCTGGAACTGGCGCCGCGGGATTCTCCATCGTCATTTGAGGGCCGTCCCTGGTCTGGAAATTGGCTGGCGAACGCACGAGCGAACCTGATTGGGCGCAATCTACCGGCAATGCGGGCTCACGACCTTTTGCGTGGCGTGGATTTGTTGGCTGCTCGCGGCGATGTTGATGCGGCTTCGATTCGGGGATGCGCGTGGGGCGTGAAGGGAATCTGGCTTCTGATGGCGGCCGCGGTGGATACGCGAATCGCCAAGGTGTGGGTGGACCGCACGCCGTACAGTCTTCGGGCGGCGCTGGAGAGTGTGCTGGGCACACACCTGTTCGATGCGGTGATTCCCGGATTCGCGCTTCATTGGGATCTGGAGGATCTTGTCAGCGCGATGGGGAGCCGGCCGGTGATGTGGACTGATCCGGCGAACTGGATGGGCGAAGCTGTATTTCCCGGCCCTCCTTTCAAATACCGATACATCGAAGGACAGAAAGAGGACACGTTCAAAGAGGACTTTCTGAATTAACGCATGGACTTCGCAACGTGTTCGACGCTGGCCATCAAGCGGAGGGTGTTCTCTCCGTAAATCTTGCGAACTTCGGCAGCCGTGTACCCTTGTTCGAGAAGGGCGCGAGTGAGGACGGGCCATTTGTCCACGCCATTCAGTTCATCCGGAACGCATTGGACGCCGTCGAAGTCGCTTCCGATACCCACTGCGTCGACTCCGGCGATCTCGACTACGTGATTGATGTGTTTCACGACATCAGCCAGTGTCGAACGGATGGCTGGATCGGCGGGAACCGAAGTGCGCATTTCACGGAACATCTTCCGCATGCCATCGGGATCGTTTGCATATTTCTTACGCATGTCCTCCAACATCGGGCGGAGCTTCTGCATGCGCGCGGTTTCGGCTGTTGCGGCTTCAGGATTCAGGTAGCCGCAATCGAAGTTGATCTGGACCACGCCGCCTTTTTTCGCCATGACCACGATCATCTCGTCGGTCATATTACGTGGGACAGGCGAGATGGCGCGGCAGGAGGAATGGGAAGCGAAGATCGGCGCTTTGCTGGTTTCAAGAGTGTCCCAAAATGTTTTATCTGCGACGTGCGAAATGTCCACGATCATTCCGAGGCGGTTCATCTCCAGAACAACTTCCTTGCCGAACGGGGTTAGCCCGTTGTTGGGTTTGTTCGCATCGCCCGAAGAGTCCGCCCAGTGGTTGCTGTTGCTGTGAGTGAGCGTCATATAACGAACGCCTTCCTCGTAAAACCGCCTAAGCAGGCGGAGGCTATCTTCGATGGCGTGACCTCCCTCAATCCCCATCAGCGCGGCGATCTTGCCTTCCGTGTGCGCTTTCCTGACATCGTCAGCCGTTGTCGCGAAGAGGAAATCGTTCGGATATTTCTCGACGATATCGTGCTTCACGGTATCGATCATTTGCAGCGTGCGATTGGCGGAGTGGTTTCCCTCCACGTAATTAGCTGCCACGAACACCGCGAAGAACTCGCCTCCCATACCGCCCTGTTTCATGCGCGGGAGATCGGTGTGAGTCTCGGTTGAGCTCTTGCCAATGTCCATTCCGGCGACAGTACGGCTGGTGATGTCGTTGTGCGTGTCGATGAGGATGGCGGATTTGTGAACGCGCATCACCTCTTCGTCTGTAACGGTGCGCTTCTGGCGGCCTGGCGCCTGGCCGAATAACGCTGAAGCGCAAACGGCCGAGCATAGGAAATAGCGGACGAAATTTACCATAAGAATTTGAGCGCCAATTGCGCGTTGCGGGGCTCTCCAAAACCCAATCCGGGTGCGCCGCTGCCGTTCCGCGTGTTGCTGATCAATCCGAAGCTGCCAGAGTTGAACGTTGTGGTCGGGTTGGCGTAGTTGGCCCAGTTGAGTACGTTGAAGACCTCGACGCGGAATTGCGCTTTCACACGTTCCTTGATTTGAAATTCCTTGAACAGCGAAGGATCGATGCTGAAGAAGCCGGGACCGTAGATGGCGTTGCGTCCGAGATTGCCGGTGGTGCCCGGAGCGGCGGCTTTAAACGCGGCCTTGTTGATCCAGACGCGGCTAGTGGGGTTGGTGGTGGCGGGAACATTCGCGAACGGATCGCCGACGAGGTCGATGCGGTCGAAGGTATCGCCGTCACTATTGACGTCGGTGCCGGCGCGGAAATTGATAGGCAGTCCGCTGTGAGCGGTGGCCAGCGTATTGATCTGCCAACCTTGCGTAAGAACTTTCCAATGCGAGGTGAACGACGGGAGAGAGTAGGATACGAATGCACTGAAGACCTGGCGGTTATCGAAATCGGACGGTCCGCGGTCGAGCGCCAGATTGTAGCTGCTCACGGGGACAACATTGCGCGCTTCCGACGCGGTGTCGATCGCCTTTCCGTACGTGTAGGCGAACGAAGCGGTAGCGCCCTTCAGCAGGCGCTGCGTGAATTGGGCCTGCAGCGAGTGGTAATCCGAAATGGCTCCGGATTCGATTTGATTGATGGCGCCCAATGTGGGGTAGGCTGCGGCATAAGGCCGGCGCGATTGAACCGAGCCGGAACCAGGCAGCGCAGCGTTGATATCGCGCGTGTAGATGAGCTTTCGTCCGAGGCTTCCTACATATCCAACCTGCAGAACACCGCCGGACCATAGCCCTTGCTGCACGTTGAAGTTGAGATTCTGTATGTAGGGCGTGGCCAGGTTCTGATTCACAGAGAGAACGCCGAGATTGGGAACAGTTGCGCTGGCCCATGGGTCGACTCCGGGTTGCAGAATGAGTCCAGGAGGCGCGCTGAGCGAATAAATGGGCAGCGGACCGCCCGGGTTTGCATTTACACCCGCAGCGCCGCCGTTTCCTCCGCCCGTATTCGAGCCGAAGAACGCGACGGCGGGCACATCATAGAAGATTCCATATCCACCGCGAATTACCGTCTGGCCACTTTTGAACGGCTGCCAAGCGAAGCCGAGGCGCGGAGCGAAGTTATTCAGGTCGCGGTGATAGAGCGTATCGAGACCGTGCCCCGGACCTACGATCCCCTTGTCGGGCACGAACGTGGTGATTTCGTTCTTCTCGTCGCCCAGCGGACCGAGGTACGTGTAGCGCACTCCGAAGTTTACGCTGAGCCGCGGCGTGATCTGCCAGTTATCGTGAACAAACCAGTCAAAGGAATTCTGTGTGTAGTTGCGCTGGAGAAAACTGCCAACGACCTGGACTCCGGGCGCCGGCCGGGTGATGGTTGCGCCGCTGGAATTGGTTGGATAGCCGGCTAGGAAATCGGCCAGTGCGCGCTGTTGGGCGGAGTAGGCCGAGTTGGTGGCCCATGGTCCGCGAGTGCCATCAAAGCTGAATGTGCCCCGCGCGCCCTGGTCGTAAAAGATGTCGAGCAGAGCGCGCCGATATTCGCCTCCAACTTTCAGTTGATGGCGTCCGAGGTTCCAGGAAAGTGTATCGGTGAGGTGACCTGTGGTGTCGGCGCGGCCGAGTGGTTGCGTCACGCCGGCGCTGGCGAAGCCCGAGATCTTGACGGTTGGCGACCCCTGCAGACTCGCTGCCGTAACGCCGGTATTCAATCCCGCCGCGATGGGATTGGGGCTGGTATCGAAATCGTTGAACAGTTGAAGGAAGTAGTACGATTTCGATACCAGATTGTTGACCATGTGCGCCGAGATGACGCTATTGAGCGCGACCGCGACATTGTGCATGTGGCTCGGAGCAACCTGGAAGTACTCGCGGAAAGGCGCAGTGGTATCGACCACCGCGGCTTGCGTGCCGGTGCCGCCGTAGTATCGAACGTTGAGGGAATTGGACGAATTGAACTGATGGTCGATCTTGATAATTCCGTTGTAGCTGTTGTAGGTATTCGGATCGGTGGAGAAATAGTTGTTGATGACAGCCGGACCAGTGCGGATTCGCAAGGGCCAAAAGCTGATGAGATTCGTCGTGACGGGGTTCTGCGGAATGTTGAATGCCTTGAGAACGGTGAGGCCCTGAGCTATCCAATCCGGAGAAAGGGTAGTGATGGAAGTGGCATTGGAAGAGTCGGCCTTCTGGTATTCGCCGGTGAGGAAGAAGAACGTGCGGTTCTTTATTATCGGACCGCCCAACGAGAACCCGCCCTGCTGATTGCGAATCCGGCGCACCTTCGAACCGGGGGCGGCGAGGGGTGTGTTGGCGGCGAAGAATTCATTTCGATTGAAGTAGAATGCGCTGCCGCGCAGTCCGTTGGTACCCGATTTGATCACCATATTGACAAGGCCGCCACCGTTACGCCCCATCTCGGCGCTGCCGTTGGTGGCGACGGAAAACTGATCGATGGCTTCGACCGGGAGGAGAGTGCCGGCGATGCCCGCGACGCCGCCCTGGTTAACGGCGGACGCATTTTGAAAACCGTCGTTGTTGTCGGCACCGTCGATTTGAAAGTTGTTACCGCGGGCGCGATTGCCATTGATGGACGTGGTGGCGGGCGATACGCCGGCGCTGAGTTTCAACATCTGGCGGAAATCGCGGCCGTTCATTGGGAGGTCGGAGACCTCTTTCGTATTGACGACTCCGGTCAGCGTAGTGGACGAGGTCTCGATGGCGGTCACGGCCGCTTCGACATTCACGGTGGACGCCTGCGAGGCAAGCGTCAGATGGAAATCGACGGTCGCAACTCGAGAGACGACAACTTCCACTTCACTTTTCTGTTCCTGAAAGCCGGGCTTCTCCGCGGTCACGGAATAGATGCCGGGTGGCAGGTCCGGAAGGGAGAATTCTCCGGCGGAACCGGTGGCTACCGATCGCGCGAAACCAGTGGCCGTGTTGGCCGCTTTGACAATCGCCTCACCCAGCGTTGCCCCTGATGGATCGACGACCGATCCTTTTATTTCACCTCGGAATGTTTGTGCCGCCATCGGCACGATGAAAGCGAAGAAGAATGCGAAACGCAAACTGATCCCCATAGTGTGTGATCTCCTGATGTGATCTTGGATAGAGCGAACCGATCAACAAGGAACTTTGCGAATCGAGGCAGGCGAGGCCAAACGGGGCCGAGAAAAGACGTTTGATTTAGTGTAACAGGAGTGTCACTAATTTCATCGATCAGTTCTTGGCTGCGATTTTCACCAGTGTCTTGTAGATCATTTCGGTGCCGGTTCGGAGGGACTCCACGCTGACACGCTCGTCGTTGCCGTGCATGCGCGAGAGGTCCTCGGCGTCGATCGGGTATGGATAGATTCCGTAAACCGGAATGCCTTTCACGCGCCAGGCGAACGAGTCGGTGCCGGCCTGGAAGAGATAGGGAGTGACGGGCGCGGAGTAGATGCTCTTTGCCTCGGCCGAGAGGACGGAGTATAACTCAGTGTCCTGCGGCGATGGCTTCATGTTTCTGAGTTTGTCCGTTAGCGCGGCCGTGTCTCCGCCGATGGCTCGGGTGGTTATGGTTATCTCAACACGCGGATCGCCAATTACATTCTTGACCTCTTTGATCAATTCATTTACGTCAGTGCCGGGGATAATTCGAAAATTGATGGTGGCTTCGGCCGAGCTGGGAATCACGTTGCCGCGAAAGCCGCCGTTCAGCAGGACGGGCGCGATGGTGTTGCGCATGATCGCGTGCAGCAGCGGATCTTTACTGATTTCGTGATCCGCCTGCTTCACTAATTCCGGATCGTTGCTGTGGGCGAGATTTTGGAAGTAGGTGGACATGGGCGGCGTGCTGGTTTTGCCGAGCGTATCGAAGAACTCGCGGGTGCTGGGAATCAACATCGGCTTGGTGTCGTAGTCGCCAAGTTTGGCCAAGGCGCGCCCGAGGGTGAAGATGGCGTTGTCAGGTAGCGGCATTGAGGAGTGAGTGGATTTTCCTCGTGCAGTGAGGAGCAGCGAAACGCCGGATTTATCGGCGGTCGAGATGCTTATGTAGCGCACCTTGCCGTCGGCGCCCTTGATAATCCAGCCTCCTTCGTTCAGAGAAAATTCGCAGTCGATTTTGTCCCAGGCCTTTTCGGCTAGCCACATGGTGTTGTACTTTCCGCCTTCTTCATCTGCTTCGGAGAGGAAGATGACGTCACGCGCGAGGGGGACTTTGTTCTTGGCCAGCATGATGACGGCTTCGAGGAAGACGGCCAGGCCGCCTTTGAAATCGATGGCGCCACGGCCCATGACATAGCCGTCCTTGATTGTGCCGGCGAAGGGATCGACGGTCCACTTTTCGCGCTCGACTCCGACGACGTCGGCGTGCGCGGCGAGGAGAATCGGCTTCTTGCTGCCGTCTCCGCGCAGGCGGGCGATGAAGTGCGATTTCCCTGCATCGGGCGTTTGGATGATGTCGATTTCGAAGCCGAGCGGCTTGAGTTTGGACTCTAGCAGCGCGTCCAGTTTGCCTTCGTTGCCGGGCGGATTGCTCGTATCGACACGGATGAGTTCCGTGAGAAGACGGGCGGTGTCGTTGACTTCGACTCCAGCGACCGCCTGGAGGGTAAGAAAGAAAGCTACGAGTCCACGTTTCATAATTTATTTGATACCTCGCTACTGCGGTAACCTCGCAAGCGCCCGCCGTTCGACCTGCGCCCCGCTGGCTGGTGACTTCGCGATGGAGTCTCGCAGGCAGCGTACGGCTTCGTCCAGTTTTCCTCGCAGCATCCACTGATGTCCTACAAACTCCATGTGCGCGGCGGGCGTGAGATTGGCGTTAGACGACACTGTTGCTGCTGGAGGGCCGGGTTGCGGCCGTTTCACCGGGAGGTCGATGCTTCGTGCTTCGCCGCCGGCGTTCGCTTCGAGTTTATAGACTCCGGGCTCCAATGTGTCCAATGGTAATTCAATGATGGCGAGGTTTTCGGCGGGACAGTTTTCTTCCAGACGGCTTGCGGTCCGCGGCGAATGATCCACTCGACGGACATAGGCTTTGCCAATGCCAGGGCGGCCAGCTTTCGTTCAAATGATGGATCGAGTTGGGTTCGTGCTTGTAAGTCTGATGGTTCGGCCTGGGGCGGTTTGGGTTCGCTGTCGTAAATCCGATGCTTCAGGCTGACCGGTTTGGGTTCGCTGTCGCAGATCCGATGCTTCGGGCTGCCCGGTTTGGGGTTCGCTGTCGTAAATCCGATGGTTGAGGCTGCCCGGTTTGGGTTCGCTGTCGCAGATCCGATGCTTCGGGCTGCCCGGTTTGGGTTCGCTGTCGTAAATCCGATGGTTGAGGCTGCCCGGTTTGGGTTCGCTGTCGCAAATCCGATGATTCCGGCTGACCGGTTTGGGTTCGCTGTCGTAAATCCGATGGTTGAGGCTGCCCGGTTTGGGTTCGCTGTCGCAAATTCGATGCTTCGGGCTGCCCGGTTTGGGTTCGCTGTCGCAAAATCCGATGCTTGGGGCTGCCCGGTTTGGGTTCGCTGTCGCAAATCCGATGCTTGGGGCTGCCCGGTTTGGGTTCGCTGTCGCAAATCCGATGCTTGGGGCTG
>Ga0207695_10001571_pt1 | contig 37209 bp, 33 predicted proteins | sample KBSC54metaG_FD_184354 | JGI IMG/M metagenome (GOLD analysis project Ga0207695, IMG submission 184354) | Corn rhizosphere microbial communities from Kellogg Biological Station, Michigan, USA - KBS C5-4 metaG (SPAdes) (version 2) | ecosystem: Host-associated > Plants > Roots > Rhizosphere > Soil... | reverse complement strand
GCTGGCGCTGGAGGCGGCGCACCGGGGTTATGTGATGGAGTCGGGGCTCATCACCATGAGCGGCAACGCCAAGGAAATGCTGAATGATCCGCGCGTGAAGGCGGCTTATCTGGGTGAAGGCTAAATGGCAACTATCTGAAAGCGGATCCTGACAAAGCAGTCAGGTAGCATTCAGATACATACTCGAGGGAACGAAGGGACTTGTTAAGGTATCCACTGTATGGTCCCGCCGCATCGGGAGTGATGATGCGGCGAGTTTCAGACTGTCCATATCGCAAGGAGTCCTACAATGAACAAGAAATCCATCGTCTCCTCGGTTCTCGCATTGACGCTCGCCGTCGGTGCCTTGCCTTTCGCCCAGGCGCAACAATACGGTCGCGACGACCGTCGTCCGCCACCAGGCCAGGATGATCGGCGCGGTCCGCCGGATCGCCACGACGATGACCGACGTGGTCCGCCTGACCGCCATGACAACCGCCGCGACGATCATCGCGGCCCCGATCGTCGCGACGAGCGCGGCGCCGGCCCCAACCATGCCTTCCATCGCGGCGACCGCCTGCCGCCGGAATACCGCAATCGCCAATACGTCGTCAACAACTGGCGCGAACATCGCCTGAGCGCGCCTCCGCGCGGCTATCAATGGGTGCAGACCGGCGGCGATTACGTGCTGGCGGCAATCGGCACCGGCATCATCCTGCAATTGCTCCTGAACAATTAAATTCTGCCTGGCAGAATGCGCCCGCCGCCGGAATGCGGCGGGCGTTTTTGTTGTTCCTGTAGTCGATGTGGCTAAGAATTTAATTCTTATTAATTCAATTATGAAAAATTAAATTCGCAATAACCCCCTTAAATGCAGAATTAATATTGGTTAATCCCGAATAGAATCGCAGCAAGCAAAAAATCGTATTTTGCTGATTTTTCCGAGACAAACCAATATGAACAGCGCCTCCCATTCCTCCGTTTTTTCCTCCGCCTTCAGCGTCTTCCAGCAAGAAGTCATGCAGAATCCAACGCCCTTGCGCGCCGCGATTACGGCTGTTTATCGTCGCGACGAACGCGGCGCCGTGCAATGGCTGCTGGCGCAGGTGCAAAGCAATACGACATGGACGGAGGCGACACAAAAACTGGCGCGCAAGCTGGTGCAGGCGGTGCGCACCAAGCGCACGCGCTCGTCCGGCGTCGATGCGCTGATGCATGAATTCTCGCTGTCGTCGGAAGAGGGCGTGGCGCTGATGTGTCTGGCCGAAGCGCTGCTGCGCATTCCCGATCACCAGACCGCCGATCGCCTGATCGCCGACAAGATCAGCAAGGGTGACTGGCGCAAGCATCTGGGCGAGTCGCCGTCGCTGTTCGTCAACGCCGCCACCTGGGGCCTGCTCATCACCGGCAAGTTGGTCGGCACCAGCAGCGAAAGCGGCCTGGCCTCGGCGCTCACGCGCCTGATCAACAAGGGCGGCGAGCCGCTGATCCGCAAGGGCGTCGACCTCGCCATGCGCATGCTGGGCAACCAGTTCGTCACCGGCCAGACCATCGCCGAAGCGCTGGCCAACAGCCGCGACAACGAGAAGCGCGGCTATCGCTATTCCTACGACATGCTCGGCGAAGCGGCGCTGACCGGGCACGACGCCGATTTCTATTACAAATCCTATGAAGACGCGATCCACGCCATTGGCCGCGCCTCCAACGGCCGTGGCATCAAGGACGGTCCCGGCATTTCGGTCAAGCTGTCGGCCCTGCATCCGCGTTATTCGCGTGCGCAACATGCCCGCGTGATGAATGAACTGCTGCCGCGTCTGAAGCAATTGCTGGTGCTGGCCAAGTCCTACAACATCGGCCTCAACATCGACGCCGAAGAAGCCGATCGCCTGGAGTTGTCGCTGGACCTGATGGAAGCGCTGGCGTTCGACCGCGACCTCGACGGTTTCGAAGGCATCGGCTTCGTGGTGCAGGCATATCAGAAGCGCTGCCCGTTCGTGATCGACTACCTCGCCGACCTGGCGCGCCGCAGCGGCCGCAAGCTGATGGTGCGGCTGGTCAAGGGGGCATATTGGGACAGCGAAATCAAGCGCGCCCAGGTCGACGGCCTGTCCGGCTATCCGGTCTACACGCGCAAGGTGCACACCGATCTGTCCTACCTGACCTGTGCGCAAAAATTGCTGGCCGTAACCGACGTCATCTATCCGCAATTCGCCACGCACAACGCGCACACGCTGTCGGCCATCTACACCTGGGCGCAGCAGCACAAGATCGACGACTACGAATTCCAATGCCTGCACGGCATGGGCGAGACGCTGTATGACCAGGTGGTCGGCGCCGACCAGCTTGGCAAGGCCTGCCGCATTTACGCGCCGGTCGGCTCACACCAGACTTTGCTCGCCTATCTGGTCCGTCGTCTGTTGGAGAACGGCGCCAACTCGTCCTTCGTGAATCAAATCGTCGACGAGAATGTCGCCATCGACACGCTGATCACCGACCCCATCGCCGCTGTGCAAAAGTCCGGCGGCGAACCGCATCCGCAGATCGCCTTGCCGCGCAACCTTTACGGCGAAGAGCGCAAGAATTCCGCCGGCGTCGATCTCAGCAATGAAGATACCCTGCGTGGACTCGAGCACGCCTTTGCCCAGCTGAGCACGCAGCAATGGCAAGCGGCGCCGCTGCTGCACGACGGCGCCGTGTCCATCGGCCAGACGCAGCCGATCACCAATCCGGCCGACCGCCGCGACCTCGTCGGCCAGGTCATCGAAGCCTCGCGCGACGACGTCGAGAGCGCCCTGCGCGCGGCCACCGAGTACGCGGTGCAATGGCAGGCGGTTTCTTCGGATGATCGTGCGCACGCGCTGGAACGCGCCGCCGACCTGTTTGAAACGCACCAGGCCGAGCTGATGGCGCTGGCCGTGCGCGAAGCCGGCAAGTCGTTGCCCAACGCGATTGCCGAAGTGCGCGAAGCGGTGGATTTCCTGCGTTACTACGCGACGCAATCGCGCCACGACGGCAACGCGCTGGCGTGGGGCCCGGTGGTCTGCATCAGCCCGTGGAATTTTCCGTTGGCGATCTTCATCGGCGAAGTCAGCGCGTCGCTGGCCGCCGGCAACGTGGTGCTGGCTAAGCCGGCCGAACAGACGCCGCTGATCGCGCATCGCGCGGTGCAGCTGTTGCATGAAGCCGGCGTGCCGCGCGCGGCGCTGCAATTCCTGCCGGGCCGCGGCGACACCGTGGGCGCAGCGCTGACCGGCGACGCGCGCGTCAAGGGCGTGATCTTCACCGGCTCGACCGAAGTTGCGCAGCTGATCAACCGTACTCTCGCGCAACGCATCAAGGACGAGCACGGCGACATCCCGTTCATCGCCGAAACCGGCGGGCAGAATGCGCTGATCGTCGACTCCAGCGCCTTGCCCGAACAAGTGGTGCAGGATGTGCTGAGCTCGGCCTTCGATAGCGCCGGTCAGCGCTGTTCTGCGCTGCGCGTGTTGTGCCTGCAGGAAGACATCGCCGACAAGACCATGACCATGTTGAAGGGCGCGATGCAGGAGCTGCGCATCGGTCGTCCCGATTGCCTGGAAACCGATATCGGCCCCGTTATTGACGACGAGGCGCGCACCCAATTGCTGGCGCACATCGAACAGATGAAGAAGGGCGGCAAGGTCTATCAATTGCCGCTTGACGAACGCCACCAGCACGGCACCTATGTCGCGCCGACCGTGATTGAAATCGACTCCATCGCCCAGCTCAAGCGCGAAGTGTTCGGCCCCGTGCTGCACGTGCTGCGCTATCGCCGCGACCAGTTGCCGCAGCTGATCGACACCATCAACGCCAGCGGCTACGGCCTGACCTTGGGCGTGCATTCGCGCATCGACGAGACCATCGCCTTTGTCGCCGACCGCGCCCGCGTCGGCAACATTTACGTCAACCGCAACATCGTCGGCGCTGTGGTCGGCGTGCAGCCGTTCGGCGGCGAGGGCAAGTCCGGCACCGGTCCGAAAGCCGGCGGCCCGCTCTACCTGAAACGCCTGCAGCGTCATGCCGAGGTCAAGTTGTTCAACGATGCTGCGCCGGAAGCCCCGGCGCCATTGAAGTCCTTGCTCGACTGGGCCGCGACCCACGGCCACGCCAAGCTGGCGCAACTGGGGGCGACCTATGTGCAGGAGAGCCTGCTGTACAAGACGCTGACCTTGCCGGGGCCGACCGGCGAGCGCAACACGCTGTCGTTTGCACCGCGCGGCAAGATCCTGTGCGCGGCCGCCGATGTCGCGGCGCTGCTGAACCAGATCGCTGCGGTGCTCGCCACCGGTAACACCGCCGTGGTGCCGGCTGCGCAAGGCAAGCTGATCCCGGCCGGTCTGCCGGCCGACGCGCGCCAGGCCATCGAACTCAGCGGCGACGTCGCTGCGCTGGACTTGCATCTGGCGCTGGTCGATGGTCCGGTGATCGCGCAATGGCGCGGCGTCCTGGCAGCCCGTGACGGCGCACTGGTGCCGCTGGTGCCGACGGCGGAAGACATGCCGATTGCCTTGTGGCGTCTGGTGGCCGAACGCGCGCTGTGCGTCAACACGACGGCAGCGGGCGGCAATGCGAGCCTGATGACCTTGTCGGTTTAAGGTACTGCCGTCATCCCGTTATCCCGTCATCCTGTCATACGCCGGGATGACGGCGTTTTACATTCTTCCAAAGTAGACAGATTGTCATCTGTCTGCGTCTTCTCCTCCCCGCATTCTGTCCCTTGCCGCAGCGGCGTAAAATAACGCCTCGGCACCGGCGGACTTGCGCGTCCCACGACTCCTTGCAATCTGCACGGCTGTCCCCATTTCACCAGAACAAGCAAAGCAACACTCTGCGCAACACATTCATTGAGGCATTCGCATGGAACAATTTCACGGCACGACCATCCTCTCCGTCCGACGCGGCAACACCGTGGCGCTGGGCGGCGACGGCCAGGTGACGCTGGGCAACGTGGTCATGAAGGGCACTGCACGCAAGGTGCGCAAGCTCTACAACGGCAAGGTCCTGGTCGGTTTCGCCGGCGGAACGGCCGATGCTTTTACGCTGCTTGACCTGTTTGAATCCAAGCTGGAAAAGCACCAGGGCAACCTGATGCGCGCTTCGGTCGAGCTGGCCAAGGAATGGCGCACCGACCGCATGCTGCGCCGCCTCGAAGCCATGTTGCTGACCGCCGACCGCGACAGCACACTGGTGATCACCGGCAACGGCGATGTGCTGGAGCCGACCGACGGCATCGGCGCAATCGGCTCGGGCGGCACCTTCGCGCAATCCGCGGCCAAGGCGCTGCAGGAAAACACCGAGCTGTCGCCCGCCGACATCGTCAAGAAATCGCTGGTGATTGCAGGTGAACTCTGCATCTACACCAACCTGAACCACATCATTGAGACCCTGGACTAAGCGTCCGGCACAGAAAAGCACACACCATGAACATGACTCCCAAAGAGATCGTTTCCGAACTCGATAAACACGTGGTCGGCCAGGGTCGCGCCAAGCGCGCCGTCGCCATTGCGCTGCGCAACCGCTGGCGCCGTCAGCAGGTCAGCGAACCGCTGCGTCACGAGATCACGCCCAAGAACATCCTGATGATCGGCCCCACCGGCGTCGGCAAGACCGAAATCGCCCGCCGTCTGGCCAAGCTGGCCGACGCGCCTTTCATCAAGATCGAAGCCACCAAGTTCACCGAAGTCGGCTATGTCGGCCGCGACGTCGACACGATCATCCGCGACCTGATCGACATCGGCATCAAGCAGACGCGTGAAGGCGAAGTGCGCAAGGTGCGTGCGCGCGCCGAAGACGCCGCCGAAGACCGCGTACTCGACATCCTGCTGCCGCCGGCGCGCGATTTCGGCTTTACGCCGGAAGGCAGCAAGACCGCCGCCGCCTCTGGCGACGGCGTGGAAGAAAAAGGCAGCACCACGCGCCAGACTTTCCGCAAGCGCCTGCGCGAAGGCGCGCTGGATGACCGTGAAATCGAGATCGAATTGTCCGACGCTTCGCCGGCAATGGAAATCATGGCGCCGCCGGGCATGGAAGAAATGACCGAGCAGATCAAGAGCATGTTTTCCGGCATGGGCAACAACCGCAAGAAAACACGCAAGATCAAGATCAGGGAAGCCATGAAGTTCCTGATCGAGGAAGAAGCCGGCAAGCTGGTCAACGAAGAAGAACTGAAGCAGAAGGCCATCGCCAACGTCGAGCAGAACGGCATCGTCTTCCTCGACGAAATCGACAAGATCGCCACGCGCTCGCAAGGCACGGCCGACGTCTCGCGCGCCGGCGTGCAGCGCGACCTGCTGCCGCTGGTCGAGGGCACCACCGTCAACACCAAGTACGGCATGATCAAGACCGACCACATCTTGTTCATCGCGTCGGGCGCGTTCCACCTGGCCAAGCCGTCCGACCTGATTCCGGAATTGCAGGGGCGCTTCCCGATCCGCGTCGAACTGGATTCCTTGTCGATCGATGATTTCAAAACCATCCTGACCGGCACCGACGCTTGCCTGACCAAGCAATACCAGGCCTTGCTCGAGACCGAGGGCGTCAAGGTGGAGTTCGACGACAGCGGCATCCAGCAACTGGCGGAGATCGCATTTTCGGTCAATGAAAAGACCGAGAACATCGGTGCGCGTCGCCTCTACACCGTGATGGAAAAACTGCTGGAAGAGATTTCGTTCTCGGCCGGCGAAACCGGTGCGCAGACCATCGCCATCGATGCCGCCTACGTCAAGGATCGCCTGGGCGAACTGGCGGTCAACGAAGACCTGTCGCGCTACGTGCTGTAAGCGGCGCTCGGTGAACTGAAGGAGGGCGGCATGGCAAACAAGACACTGGGAACGCGGCAGAAGCTGAGCTTCCGCATCGAGCCTTCGCAGATTGCCAAGCCGCGCAATCCGGTGGCGGTCGCCGCCAAGCAGCGCGCCGCCGGTCCGCACCGCAAGACCGCGTCCGCTGTGCGGCAGTCGGCGCGGCTCGAGGTGAAAAAGAAACTGGATGAGCCGGGCCAGGATTGAGCTGGTTCAGTGCAATAAAAAAGCCACGGCATGCCGTGGCTTTTTTCATGGCGGTGGCGCCGGCGTCAATGCTTGCCGCGAACTACGCCGGCGTGGTCGACGCCTTCATCCGGACCTGCGGCGCCGAAGGAAAACACATCGAAGCTGTTGCCGTCTTCGGACAGCTGGTATTGGTAGGTGTTGCCCCAGGGGTCGCGCGGCAGTCGGTCGAGGTAGCCGCCGGTTTTCCATTCCTTGGGCACCGGCGCGCGGGCCGGCTTGACGATCAGCGCCAGCAGGCCTTGCTCGGTGGTGGGATAGCGGCCGTTGTCCTGCTTTTACAGCTGCAGGCCCTTTTCGATCTCGGCGATATCCTGCTCGGCCGTGACGATCTGCGGGCTGTGGGCGTGGTTGACGACGTTGATCAGGCGCGGCGCGGCGACGATGGCCACCACCGCAATGACTGCCAATGCAGTCAACATCTGTAATTTGCTCAGGCCGCGTTGCAGTGAAAAAAATTGCGTGAGGGAAACGTGTCGCGTAACTATGCGGCGCATCGGACTTTCTTTCCAGTAAAGCGAGATGCGAGAGTATAAAGCCGAAGCGTCGGCTTTGGTATGGCGGAGTCGGATTGCCTGGAAGTTCCGTTCGTGGATTTGTTCAGGCTCAGGTCGCCAGCACCACCTCGACCTCGGTTTCCTGCAGCAGTTTCGCCAGCTCCGGCGGCGGCGGCGCGTCGGTGAACAAGACGTCGATCTGCGACAGGTGCGCCATTTTCACCAACGCCTGGCGGCCGAACTTGCTCGAGTCGGCGACCAGCCAGACTTGTCGCGATTGCTCGATGATGGTCTGCGCCACCTTGACCTCGCGCGCATCGAAGTCACGCAGTACCCCGTCGAGCTCGATGCTGGAAATGCCGATGATGCCGATGTCGACCTTGAACTGGCGGATGAAGTCGATGGTTGCCTCGCCGACAATGCCGCGATCGCGCGCGCGCACCACGCCGCCGGTGACGATCACTTCCGACGCGGTATTGCTGGCCAGCATGCTGGCAACGTTGAGGTTGTTGGTCACCACGTGCAAATGGCTGTGGCGATGCAGCGCGCGCGCCACTTCTTCGGTGGTGGTGCCGAGGTTCAGGATCAATGAGCAGCCGTCCGGCACGCGCGCGGCGACCGCCTTGCCGATGCGCTGCTTGGCCTCGGCGTTCATCACCTGGCGCTGCGGGTAGGCGATGTTCTCGGTCGAGGAGAGCAGGCCGACACCACCGTGATAGCGCGCCAGCAACTTGGCGTCGACCATCGCCTTGACGTCGCGGCGCACCGTCTGCGTCGTTACATCCAGCTTCTGCGCCAGTTCTTCCACCGAAATCGTGATGTGCTTGCGCACGCAGTCGAGCAAGGTTTGTTGCCGCGGATTGAGCATCATGGAAATTGGTTAATGATCATATGAACATTAAAAAACATAATCGAATTGAAAACAACAAAATAATTGTTGATTTGTTTTCACGTTGTCGCGTATCGTAGCCAAAAAATACCATGCGGCAAATATAAAATCCGGAGACAAGTTGAACACACTTCTTGAATGTGATCTTCTGGTGGTCGGCGGCGGCATCAACGGCGCCGGCATTGCCCGCGACGCGGTCGGTCGCGGCTTGCGCGTGATCCTGTGCGAGCAGCACGACCTGGCGCAACATACGTCTTCGGCCAGCACCAAGCTGATCCACGGCGGGCTGCGCTATCTCGAGTATTACGAATTCAAGCTGGTGCGCAAGGCTTTGCAGGAGCGCGAAGTGCTGCTGCGCGCGGCCCCGCATATCATCTGGCCGCTGCGCTTCGTTATGCCGCACGACGCCGGCCAGCGTCCGGCCTGGCTGATCCGCGCCGGCCTGCTGATGTACGACTATCTCGCCAAACGCGAAATCCTGCCGGCCTCGCAAGGACTCAAGCTCAACGAACATGCCGCCGGCAAACCGCTCAAGGGCGACTATCGCCGGGGATTTGTCTACTCTGACGGCTGGGTCGACGATGCCCGCCTGGTGGCGCTCAATGTGCTCGACGCCAGCGAACGCGGCGCCCGTATCTTTACACGCACCACATGCACCGAAGCGCGCCGGGAGGGCGAGCTCTGGCACGCCACGCTGGAGAATGAACAGGACGGCCGCATCCAGGTGCAGGCGCGCGCCATCGTCAACGCCGCCGGTCCGTGGACCGCGCAGTTTGCCGATGCCGTTCCCGGCGCCAGCAAGAGCTACGGCCTGCGCCTGATCAAGGGCAGCCATATTGTCGTCAAGCGCCTGTTCGATCATCCTTACGCCTATATTTTCCAGAATCCCGACAAGCGCATCATTTTCGCGATCCCCTACCAGGAAGATTTCACGCTGATCGGCACCACTGACCTGGAATACACCGGCGACGCCGGCAAGGTCGAGATCAGCGCCGTGGAAATCGACTATCTGTGCGACATGGCCAACCGCTACTTCACGCGCCAGATTTCCGCGCAAGACGTGGTGTGGACCTACTCCGGCGTGCGCCCGCTGCTGGACGACAATTCCTCCAACGCCTCCGCCGTGACGCGCGACTATCTGCTCGAATGCAATGACAGCGGCGCGCCCATGCTCAACGTCTGGGGCGGAAAAATCACCACCTACCGCAAGCTCGCCGAGGAAGCATTGGCCATCCTGTCGCCGCGGCTGGGATTCAAGGCGCCGTCGTGGACTGCCGATGCACCGTTGCCCGGCGGCGATCTCGAAGAGACCGGCAAGCTGGTGCGGCACTACGACTTCGGGCGTTTCCTGGCGGCTTTCAGCGCACGCCACCCCTGGCTGCCTTCCGCGCTGGCGCAGCGCTACGCGCGCAGCTACGGCAGCCGTGCCGAACGCCTGCTCAAGGGGGCCGCCAGTCTTGCCGATCTCGGCGAAGAACTGGCGCCGGGACTCTACGAGGCGGAGGCGCGTTATCTGCACGACGTCGAATGGGCGCGCAGCGCGGAAGACATCCTGTGGCGCCGGAGCAAGCTGGGTCTGTATTGCCGGCCGCAGCACGTGGAACGATTGCAGCAATGGCTGAAGGAGCCCACTTAACCGCTCTTGGCACCAAAGACCTGCGCTACATGTAAAAACAGAACAGCAGCAAGGAGACAGCGTGACCCTGGAATTAAAACAAGTGACCAAGACGGTGGGTGCGGAAACGCACCTGTATCCGCTTGATCTGAAGCTGGCGGCGGGCGGCATCAACGTCTTGTTGGGCCCGACGCAGGCCGGCAAGACTTCGCTCATGCGCATCATCGCCGGGCTGGACAAGCCCGGCAGCGGCAGCGTGCTGGTCAATGGCAAGGACGTCACCGGCGTCGGCGTGCGCGAGCGCAACCTGGCCATGGTGTACCAGCAATTCATCAATTATCCGGGGCTGAGCGTGTATGAAAACATCGCTTCGCCCCTGCGCTTGAAGAAATTGCCGCAGCAGGAAATCCACCAGCGCGTCACCGCGATCGCCGAAAAGCTGCACATCGCGCACCTGCTGCAACGCCTGCCGGGCGAACTGTCGGGCGGCCAGCAGCAACGCACCGCGCTGGCGCGTGCGCTGATCAAGCGCGCGCCGCTGGTCCTGCTGGACGAGCCGCTGGTCAATCTCGACTACAAGCTGCGCGAAGAACTGCGCTCCGAATTGATTTCACTCTTCACCGGCGGCGACACTACCGTGGTCTACGCCACCACCGAACCGCAGGAAGCCCTGCTGCTCGGCGGCCACACCGCCGTGATGCATGCCGGCCGCTTGCTGCAGTTCGGGCCGACGCTGCAATTGTTCAACGCGCCGGCCTCGACTGAAGTGGCGGCCATCTTCAACGATCCGCCGATGAACATGCTGGCGGCGACCGCCATCGACAATGGCAGTGTGAAGCTCGACGACGGCAGCATGCTGGTGGTAGCCGGTCGCAATCTGACGCTGACTGCGGGCCAACGTTGCCAGGTCGGCGTACGCTGCAACGACGTGCGTTTGCAGCCGCTTACGAATGCCGGCGTCAGTCTGGCGTGCACGGTCGGCCTGGCCGAACTGAGCGGTTCCGAAACCTATCTGCACCTGCGCCATGGCGGCGATGCGCTGGTGGCGCAACTGCCGGGCGTGCATGCGCTTGAGCTCGGCAGCGCGGTGCAGGTCAACATCAATGCCGCACAGATTTTTCTGTTCGATACCGAGGGCCGCCTGTTGAGCGCCCCGCACGGAGACTGACATGGCACGTATTGAATTCCGCAACCTTGGCCATGCCTACGGACCCAATCCGGCGTCGCTGCAAGACTATGCTTTGCAGCCGATGAACATGGTGTGGGAAGACGGCGGCGCTTACGCCTTGCTGGGCCCATCCGGCTGCGGCAAGTCGACGCTGCTCAACATCATTTCGGGCTTGCTGGTGCCGTCCGAAGGACAGGTGCTGTTCGACGGCCGCGACATGACGCAGATGCCCACGCGCGAGCGCAACATCGCCCAGGTGTTCCAGTTCCCGGTGCTGTACGACACCATGAGCGTGTTCGACAACCTGGCGTTCCCGCTGCGCAATCGCAAGGTGGCGGAAAGCGAAGTGCGCGCGCGCGTGCATGAAATCGCCGAGATACTCGAACTGACGCGCGACCTCAAGCAACGCGCCAGCGGCCTGTCGGCCGACGCCAAGCAAAAAATTTCGCTGGGGCGCGGACTGGTGCGCAAGGACGTCGCCGCGATCCTGTTCGATGAACCGCTGACGGTGATCGATCCGCACATGAAATGGCAGTTGCGGCAAAAGCTCAAGCAGATTCACCATCAGCTCAAACTGACCCTGATCTACGTCACCCACGACCAGGTGGAGGCGCTGACCTTCGCCGATGAAGTGGTGGTCATGACCAACGGCAAGGTGGTGCAGCAGGGCAAGCCGGAAGCCTTATTTGTGCGTCCCGACCACACCTTCGTTGGCTATTTCATCGGCAGTCCAGGCATGAATTTTTATCCGCTGCAGATTGACGGCGACGCCGTCGTGATCGGCCAGCAGCGCGTGGATGTCGACGCCGCGCAATTGCAGGCGCTCAAGCACGCCAACGGTGAACTCAAGCTCGGTATCCGGCCTGAGTTCGTGGAGCTGACCACGGCCGGTGCGCCCGGCGCAGTCAGCGCCAACGTCGTGCAGGTCCAGCATCTCGGCACCAGCCAGTTGCTTACTGCGGAATTCGGCGGCCAGATCGTCAAGGCCAGGCTCGACGCCTCGACCAGGCTGGACGGCGGCCAACAATGGCTGCGACTGGCGAAGGCGGAGACGATCTTCTTCAGTAATGACGAAAGGATAGGGCGATAGGTCATGAACAAGCCATACAACAACAAGGCCTGGTTTTTCATCCTGCCGGTGTTCCTGACGGTCGCGTTCTCCGCGATCATCCCGCTGATGACGGTGGTCAATTATTCGGTGCAGGACATCATCAGTCCCGAGCAGAGCGTGTTCGTCGGCCTCGAATGGTTCCGCGCCGTGATGCGCGACAGCGAGTTGCATTCGGCGCTGCTGCGCCAGCTGATCTTTTCATTCTGCGTGCTGCTGGTGCAGATCCCGCTGGGCATCGGCCTGGCGCTGTCGATGCCGGCGCAGGGCTGGAAATCCTCGGCCGCACTGGTAATCCTGGCCATGCCGCTGCTGATTCCGTGGAACGTGGTCGGCACCATCTGGCAAATCTTCGGCCGCGCCGACATCGGCCTGGGCGGTTATGTGCTGAGCCGTCTCGGCATGGATTACAACTACGCCTCCAATTCGCTCGACGCCTGGATCACGGTGCTGGTGATGGACGTCTGGCACTGGACGCCGCTGGTGGCCTTGCTGGCCTTCGCCGGACTGCGCTCGATCCCCGACGCCTACTATCAGGCGGCGCAGATCGACGGCGCCAGCCGCTGGGCGGTGTTCCGTTTCATCCAGTTGCCCAAGATGCGCGGTGTGCTGGTGATCGCGGTGCTGCTGCGCTTCATGGACAGCTTCATGATCTACACCGAACCCTTCGTGCTCACCGGCGGCGGTCCCGGCAATTCGACCACCTTCCTGAGCCAGTACCTGACGCAGAAGGCGGTCGGCCAGTTCGACCTGGGACCTGCCGCGGCGTTTTCGCTGATTTACTTCCTGATCATCCTGCTGCTGTCCTTCATCTTGTACAACTGGATGCAAAGCGCAGGGAACGGCAACCAGGCGACAGGAGCCCCTCATGAATAAAAACAAGCAAAGCAACTGGCCGCGCGTGCTGACGCTGGCGCTGTACATCGCCTTCACGCTGATCCCGCTGTACTGGCTGTTCAACACGTCGCTCAAGACCAATGAAGAAACGCTGGCGGTCTTCACGCTGTGGCCGAACCAGCCGACGCTGGACAACTACAAGGTGATCTTTACCGACGCCTCGTGGTATTCCGGCTATATCAATTCCATCATCTACGTCGCCATCAACACGGTGCTGTCGCTGCTGGTGGCGTTGCCGGCGGCCTATGCGTTTTCGCGCTACCGCTTCCTCGGCGACAAGCACATGTTCTTCTGGCTGTTGACCAACCGCATGACCCCGCCGGCGGTGTTCCTGCTGCCGTTCTTCCAGCTGTACTCGACGGTCGGGCTGATGGATACCCACATCGCCGTCGCGCTGGCGCACATGTTGTTCAACGTGCCGCTGGCGGTGTGGATCCTGGAAGGCTTCATGTCGGGCGTGCCGCGCGAGATCGACGAGACCGCCTACATCGACGGTTTTTCGTTCCCGCGTTTCTTCCTGCGGATTTTCCTGCCGCTGATCAAGTCGGGCGTCGGCGTGACGGCGTTCTTTTGCTTCATGTTCAGCTGGGTCGAGTTGCTGCTGGCGCGTACGCTGACCTCGGTCAACGCCAAGCCGATCAGCGCCATCATGACGCGCACCGCCTCGGCGGCCGGCATGGACTGGGGCATCCTGGCCGCCGCCGGGGTGTTGACGATTATTCCTGGAGCGCTGGTGATCTGGTTCGTTCGCAACCATATCGCCAAGGGCTTCGCGATGGGGAGGGTGTGACGATGGCTGCTTTTTCATGGATGTCGTGGACGCCGCCGATCGCCGTCTTTTTCATCTGTATCGCACTCATGCTGGTCGGCATGACGATTTGGGAAATCCGCTCGCCGACGGTGGAGCGCAAGGGTTTCCTGCCGCTGCGCACGACCCGCGGCGACCGTTTGTTCATCGGCTTGCTGAGTGCCGCCTACATCAACCTGGCCTGGGTCGCGGTGACCGATCTCGACCAGTGGTATGCGACGGTGCTCGGTTTTTTGGCTTTGTTTCTGATCATGCGCAAGGGATAACAAGAGTAGTAAAACACCAGAAGTAAAAAATAGCGCGCCGGAGCATGTCCTTCCCTCTCTTGCGCGACCATCTTTGGGAAGGTGACGAGGAGACGTGATGCATAAATTCAAGCTAACCGTGCTGGCAGCCGCAATTGCCGTGGCCGGCAACGTATGGGCCGACACCAAGTCCGCCGAGAAGTGGATCGACACGGAATTCAAGCCGAGCACGCTGTCGCGCCAGCAACAGCTGAGCGAAATGCAATGGTTCATTGATGCCGCGGCCAAACTGAAAGCCAAGGGCGTCAAGGAAATCCACGTGGTGTCGGAAACCCTCGACACCCACGCCTATGAATCGAAAACCCTGGCCAAGGCCTTCGAGGAAATCACCGGCATCAAGGTCAAGCACGACGTGATCCAGGAAGGCGACGTGGTCGAGAAGATGCAGACTTCGCTGCAATCGGGCAAGTCGATCTACGACGGCTGGGTCAACGACTCCGACCTGATCGGCACGCATTATCGCAACGGCCAGACCGTGGTGCTGTCCGACTACATGGCCGGCCCCGGCAAGGAATACACCAATCCCGGCCTCGACCTGAAGGATTTCATCGGCACCAGCTTCACGACCGCGCCGGACGGCAAGCTGTACCAGCTGCCCGACCAGCAGTTCGCCAACCTGTACTGGTTCCGCGCAGACTGGTTCGCGCGCAAGGACCTGCAGGACAAGTTCAAGGCCAAGTACGGCTATGAGCTGGGCGTGCCGCAAAACTGGTCGGCCTATGAAGACATCGCCGCCTTCTTCACCAACGACGTCAAGGAACTGGACGGCAAGAAGATCTTTGGCCACATGGACTATGGCAAGAAGGATCCGTCGCTGGGCTGGCGCTTCACCGATGCCTGGCTGTCGATGGCCGGCGCCGCCGACAAGGGTTTGCCGAACGGCTTGCCGGTTGATGAATGGGGCATCCGCGTAGCGGCCGACAAGTGCACGCCGGTAGGCGCGTCGATGTCGCGCGGCGGCGCCACCAATTCGCCGGCGGCAGTGTATGCACTGACCAAGTACCTCGACTGGATGAAGAAGTACGCTCCGCCGGAAGCGCTCGGCATGACCTTCTCCGAAGCCGGGCCGGTGCCGGCGCAAGGCCATATCGCGCAGCAGGTGTTCTGGTACAGCGCCTTCACCGCGGGCATGACCAAGCAGGGCCTGCCGGTGGTGAACACCGACGGCTCGCCGAAGTGGCGCATGGCGCCGGGACCGCACGGTCCGTACTGGAAAGAAGGCATGCAGAACGGTTACCAGGACGTCGGTTCCTGGACCTTCCTCAAGAGCACGCCGCCTGACCAGATGGCCGCGGCCTGGCTGTACGGCCAGTTCGTGACGTCCAAGACCGTGTCGTTGAAGAAGTCGATCGTCGGCCTGACCTTCATCCGCGATTCCGACATCCGTTCCGATTACTTCACCAAGAACGCGGCGAAATACGGCGGCCTGATCGAGTTCTACCGCAGCCCTGCGCGCGTGGCATGGACGCCGACCGGCAACAACGTGCCCGACTATCCGAAGATGGCGCAACTGTGGTGGAAGAATATCTCCACCGCCATTTCCGGCGAAAAGACCCCGCAAGGCGCGATGGACAATCTTGCCGAAGAAATGGATGGCATCATGGCCCGGCTGCAGCGCGCCGGCATGAAGAACTGCGCCCCCAAGCTCAACGACAAGAAGGATCCTGCGAGCTGGATGTCCGACAAGGGCGCACCGTGGACCAAGCTGGCCAACGAAAAGCCGAAGGGCGAAACCATTCCTTACGACAAGTTGTTGCAAGCCTGGAAGGACGGCAAGGTGCGTTAAGCTGATTTTCGGACCGGTAATACATGACGTCATTCCGGCAGTTGCCGGGATGACGTTTTTCCTTCCAGCACGGCGCAATCATTGTTACGCTGTGATCTTCACAGCGACGTATTTTGTAAGGCAAATGTTATGGCATATCTGCTCGCCCTCGACCAAGGTACCTCCAGCTCACGCAGCATCATCTTCGACGAAACCGGCGCCATCGTCGCCACTGCGCAGCAGGAGTTTCGCCAGATCTTTCCGCAGCCCGGCTGGGTCGAACACGATCCCCTGGATCTCTGGAACAGCCAGCTGCAGACTTGCCGCCAGGTGTTGGCGCAGGCCGGCATCAAGGCCGCCGACCTGGCCGGGCTTGGCATCACCAACCAGCGCGAGACCACCGTCGTGTGGGACCGCGCCACCGGCAAGCCGGTGCACAACGCCATCGTCTGGCAAGACCGCCGCACCGAGGCCATCTGCGCCGCATTGCGCGAGCGCGGCCTGACCGACGCCATCCAGGCCAAGACCGGACTGGTGCTCGATCCGTATTTCTCCGGCACCAAGCTGCACTGGATCCTCGATACCGTGCCCGGCCTGCGCGAGCGCGCGCGGCGCGGCGAGCTGGCCTTTGGCACCGTCGACGCCTGGCTGATCTGGAACCTGACTGCCGGCCGCCTGCACGTGACCGACGTCTCCAACGCCTCGCGCACGATGCTGTGGAACATCCATACCGGCAGCTGGGACGATGAACTATTGGAATGGCTGGACGTGCCGCGTTCGATGCTGCCGGAAGTGCATCCGTCGTCGCATCTGTACGGCCGTACTGACGCCGGGCATCTGGGTGCGGCGGTGATGATCGGCGGCATCGCCGGCGACCAGCAGTCAGCCCTGTTCGGCCAGGCCTGCTTCCAACCCGGCATGGCCAAGAATACTTACGGCACCGGTTGTTTCATGTTGCTGCATACCGGCGACCAGTGCGCACAGTCGCACAACGGCCTGATCAGCACTGCGGCATGCCAGGTCGGCGAGCGCAAGCAATACGCGCTTGAAGGCAGCGTCTTCATCGGCGGCGCGGTGGTGCAGTGGTTGCGCGACGGCCTCAAGGCAATCAAGAATTCAACGGACGTGGAGGAGCTGGCGGCCTCGGCGCCGGATTCCGGCGGGGTAGTGTTCGTGCCGTCGTTTACCGGGCTCGGCGCGCCGTATTGGAATCCTTCGGCCAAGGGTGCGATCGTCGGCCTCAGCCGCGGCAGCACGGTGGCGCACATTGCGCGCGCCGCGCTGGAATCGATTGCGTTCCAGAGCACCGCCTTGTTGACGGCGATGGTGCGCGATGCGGTATCGCCGATCACCGAGCTGCGCGTGGATGGCGGCGCCTCGGCCAACAATCTGCTGCTGCAATTCCAGGCCGACTTGCTCGGCATCCCGGTGATTCGTCCGCAAGTCACGGAGACTACCGCGCTGGGCGCCGCCAGCCTGGCCGGTCTGGCGACCGGCGTCTATCGCGACATGGCGGAGTTGTCGGAGCATTGGCGCATGGAACGCACCTTCCTGCCGACCATGAGTCGCGACGAAGCGCTGACCAAAATCCAAACCTGGGAGCGCGCCATCAAACAGGTGAGTGCGGGGTGACGCTGTTGCGTCCGGGTCAGGGCGCGCTCAGCGTCACTGCCACGCCGGCCTGTTCGGTGACCGAGGCCGACAGCGTGGCGTACAGCTCGGAGCCGTCGCGCGCGCTCAGCCATTGCTTGCCGTCGTATTTGAAGTGATAGCCGCCCGACTTGGAGGCGAGCCACAATTCCTGCATCGGCGCCTGGCTGTTGACGATGATTTTGGAGCCGTTGTCGATGCATTCGATTTCGAGGACATTGCCGCTGCGGCTGCATTCGACGTCGAGGTCGGTGTCGTCGGTGGCCTGCTCCAGCGCGGCTTCGATCGCATTCAGCGCGGAATCCGCGAGGGCCAGGAATTCTGATTCTGTCATGCTACACTCCGAGACATTGATGTAAACCCGTGATTCTATCGTGAAGTCTCCATTTCATTTTTCTCTTGCCCGTCCACTGCTTGGCGCCGCTATGTTGGCTCTGCTGCTGGCCGGTTGCGGCCAGAAGGGTCCGCTCTACATCGGCAAGCCGCCGGCGGAGCGCGTACGCACCGCGCCCGCAGACAACATGAGCAAACCGGCGGTGTCCGATGATGCCGGCGTGCCGGCGATCTCCTTGCCAGCACCGGCTTCCGCACCTTCCGGCAGCTCCAAATAATTTCTCGTCGTACCTTATTCCCATGTCCCATTTCTCTTACCGCGACGGCGTGCTGCACGCCGAAAACCTGCCCCTGAATGCACTGGCCCAGCAGTTCGGTTCGCCGCTGTATGTCTATTCCAAGGCAGCGCTGACTGCCAATTATTCGGCTTATGCCGATGCCTGCAAGAAAGCCGGCCGTACTGAAGATGCCGGCAACGGCGGCGCGCTGGTCTGCTATTCGGTCAAATCGAACTCCAACCTTGCCGTGCTCAACGTGCTGGGCAAGCTTGGTTCGGGCTTCGACATCGTCTCGGGCGGCGAACTGCTGCGCGTCATCGCGGCAGGCGGCGATCCGCGCAAGGTGATTTTCTCGGGCGTGGGCAAGGGCCGAGATGAGATGCGCCTGGCGCTGCAACACGACATCCTGTGCTTCAACGTCGAATCGATTCCCGAAGTGCATCGCCTCAACGAAGTGGCGGGCGAAGCCGGCAAACGTGCGCGCATCTCGCTGCGCGTCAATCCGAACGTCGACGCCAAGACCCATCCGTATATTTCCACTGGCCTCAAGGAAAACAAGTTCGGCGTCGCCTATGAAGACGCGCTGGCCTGCTACCGCGATGCCGCCGCGCTGCCCAATATTGAAGTGGTCGGCATCGATTGCCACATCGGCTCGCAATTGCTCGACGACGCGCCGCTGCTGGAAGCGCTCGACAAGGTGATCGAACTGATCGACCAGCTCGAATCCGAAGGCATCGCCATCCATCATCTCGACATCGGCGGCGGCATCGGCATCACTTACGACGACGAACAACCGGTCCCGGTCGGCGATTACCTGGGCCGCCTGTTTGCCCGCGTCGACGCCTGGCGCAAGGAAAAATATGCCGGTCGCGCGATCAAGGTCATGTTCGAACCGGGCCGCTCCATCGTCGGCAACGCCGGCGTGCTGGTGACCGAAGTGCAATACCTCAAGCACGGCGAGAGCAAGAATTTCGCCGTGGTCGACGCCGCCATGAACGACCTGATGCGCCCGGCCCTGTATGAAGCATGGCACGGCGTGCAAGTGGTGCAACAGCGCCGGGACGCCGCCAAGACCTATGACGTGGTCGGTCCGGTGTGCGAATCCGGCGACTGGCTGGCGCGCAGCCGCGAACTGGCGATCGAACCCGGCGACTTGCTGGGGCTGATGTCGGCCGGCGCCTACGGCATGACCATGGCCTCCAACTACAACACGCGCGGCCGCGCCGCCGAGATACTGGTGGACGGCGACCAGGTACACCTGATCCGCAAGCGCGAAAATCCGGCCGACCTGTTCGCGCTGGAATCCATCGCCGGCTGATATCGGCACCGCCGGGCACGCGCATGAGCACAGCTGACGCGGCCCGGTTCACCATGCTGGATCCGACGTTCTTCAACCGGGACAGTCCTGCGCTGGCGCGCGCCCTGATCGGCAAGGTCTTGCGGCGGCGATGGAAAAACCAGTGGCTGTCCGCCCGCATCATCGAAACCGAAGCCTATTGCCTCGACGAGCGCGGCAGCCATGCTTCGCTGGGTTACACCCACAAACGCCGCGCCCTGTTCATGGCGGGCGGCACCATCTACATGTACTACGCGCGCGGCGGCGATTCGCTCAATTTCAGCGCCGCCGGCCCGGGTAACGCCGTCCTGATCAAATCGGCCTATCCCTGGATCGACCCGATCGCCGGCCCCGCCGCGCTGGCGGTGATGCAGGCGGAAAACCCCGATGCGCAAGGCGGCGCACGCCCTCTGAACCGGCTCTGTGCCGGCCAGACCCTGCTGTGCAAATCGCTGGCCTTGCGCGTGCCCGACTGGGATGCCGGCGCGTTCGATCCCGCTGAATTTTTTGTCGACGACGTCGGCGAAGCGCCGCCGATACTGATCGAAACCACGCGACTGGGCATCCCGGCCGGCCGCGACGAGCATCTCCCGTACCGCTTTGTCGATCCCGCCTACGCCCGCCATTGCACGCGCAATCCCTTGCGCAAGGGGCAAGTCGCGCCGGTGGACTATCGCTGGGTCGACCGTGACGGCAAGCCGGCGGTGGTGCAGGAATTCCCCCTCGGCGTCATTCCCGTTCCAGGCTGACTCCAGTCGCGATCCCGGTGCTTGCCCAAATTCAATATCCCTTTTGTTGACGCCGACCGCCGGTGGCGCGAAATTTGCTGACACGCTGCTGTCAGGACGGCAAAATCCCTCGCTAATGCCGCTATAATGCGCGTTTTCGCCTGTCGTCCCGCTCGTTTTCCAGCCTTTTTCCAGCCCCTTTTGCGTAAGGAACATGCATGAATGCCCTGATCTGGTTCGTCATACTTTATTGGGTGATTTCAGTCGGTATCGGTCTTTACGCAACCAAGTTCGTCAAGAGCGGCAAGGACTTCGCGATTGCCGGCCGGGCCTTGCCGATGTCGGTCGTGACGGCGACGGTGTTCGCCACCTGGTTCGGTTCGGAAGCGGTGCTGGGCGTGTCCTCGACCTTCCTCAAGGAAGGCCTCGGCGGCATCGTGGCCGATCCCTTCGGTTCTTCGCTGTGCCTGATCCTGGTGGGCGTGTTCTTCGCCCGGCCGCTGTACCGCATGAACCTGCTGACCATCGGCGACTATTACAAGAAGCGCTTCGGCCGCGCCGCTGAAATGCTGGTGACGATCTGCATCGTGATCTCCTACCTCGGCTGGGTGGCGGCGCAGATCAAGGCGCTCGGCCTGGTCTTCAACGTCGTCTCGGGCGGCTACATCACGATGCAGGCGGGCATGATCATCGGCGCCGCCAGCGTGCTGGTCTATACGCTCATGGGCGGCATGTGGGCGGTGGCGATAACCGACTTCCTGCAAATGATCATCGTGGTGGTCGGCATGCTCTACATCGGCTGGGAAGTGTCCGGCATGGTCGGCGGCCCCGGCGTCGTGATCCAGCATGCGGCGGATGCCGGCAAATTCAATTTCTGGCCCTCGCCCTCGCTCAGGGAGGTGATGTGGTTCTTTGCCGCATGGATCACCATGATGCTGGGTTCGATCCCGCAACAGGACGTGTTCCAGCGCGTGATGTCGTCCAAGACCGAGAAGATCGCGCGCAACGCTTCCATCCTCGGCGGCGTGATCTATTTCGGCTTCGTATTCATTCCGATCTTCCTGGCGTACTCGGCCACGCTGATCGATCCGGCCATGGTGGCGCGCCTGCTGGAGACCGATTCGCAACTGGTGCTGCCGACGCTGATCATGGAAAAAATGCCGGTGTTCGCTCAGGTGATGTTCTTCGGCGCGTTGCTGTCGGCGATCAAGAGCTGCGCCAGCGCCACGCTGCTGGCGCCGTCGGTGACCTTCACCGAAAACGTCATCAAGGAAATCCGCCCCTGGAAGAGCGACAAGGAATTCCTGTTCTCGATGCGCGTGGTGGTGTTGTTGTTCACTGTCGCGGTGACCTCGCTGGCGCTCAACAGCCAGTCGAGCATTTACCAGATGGTCGAAAACGCCTACAAGGTGACGCTGGTCGCCGCCTTCGTGCCGCTGGCCTTCGGCGTGTACTGGAAGCGCGCCACCCGTCAGGGCGCGCTGGCCGCCATGATCCTCGGCCTGACGACCTGGATCACGCTCGAATACGTCGCGCCGGAGGGCCTGTGGCCGCCGCAACTGGCCGGCTTGCTGATGAGCGTGGGCGGCATGGTGTTTGGTTCGCTGCTGCCGCAACTGGTGGCGCCGATCCCGCAGGCGCCGGCCGCCGGTGCGCTGAGCACCGACTGATGCAGTCCTGATTTTCTTCCCTGCGCGATTCGCATTTGTTGCGGATCGCGCAAGCGGGGCGGTACCTTCTTCGTTCTCTTTCCCTCCTGTTTTGCAATGGTCATCGCGACCGTTCGCCTCGCATTTTTCTCTTGCTGAAGAAGACCGCTTTCTTGTGCCAATGGAAAGTTATTGTCGAAAAGTTAATTGGAACTAATCAGTATTAAATCGACCTCATTGAGCATGTCTCTGCAAACTCATGAATACGATTTTTCCGCTGATGCCTTGTTTCTCGACTTCGACGGCACCCTGGTGAATCTGGCTCCCGAGCCTGAAAGCGTGGTGCCGGCGCCGGACCTGATCGAGATGCTGCAGCAGTTGCAAACACGCGCGAATGGCGCGCTGGCGGTCGTCAGCGGCCGTCCGGTGGCCCAGCTCGACCATTACCTGGCGCCGCTGCGCCTGCCTGCCGCCGGCGTGCACGGGCTCGAACGCCGCGATGCCTCCGGGCGGCTGGTGCAACTTGCCGCGCCGTCCACCGATCAACTGACGGAGCGGCTCGCCCCGTTCGTCGCGCGTCATCCCGGCCTGCTGCTGGAACCCAAGCGCGGCGCGCTGGCGCTGCACTACCGCAAGGCGCCGCATCTGGAGCAGGCCTGCATCGAGGCGATGAGCTATGCGGTTTCACATGTGGATACGCACCTGCCGGGCTTCAGCGTCCTGCGCGGCAAGATGGTGGTCGAAGCCAAGGCGGCGCTGGCCGACAAGGGCGACGCCATCGCCGCGTTCATGCGAGAAGCACCGTTCACGGGACGTCGTCCGGTGTTCGTCGGCGATGACATCACCGACGAAGCCGGTTTCAACTGGGTGCAGACCCTGGGCGGCGGACTCGGCATCAAGATCGGCGAAGGCGAGAGCCGGGCGCAGATGCGGCTGGACAATCCGGCGGCTTTGCATCAATGGCTGGAGCAGGCGTTGCGCGCCGCACCGCGCGTCTGACATCGGCGAAAATTTTCAGGCGAAATTCGGCAAGCGACATCCCGCAGTCACCGACATCGCCGCTCCGGCGACAACAAAAAAAGTAAAGAGAGGAAAGGCAGCATGAGCACGTCATCCATCGATACCCCCAGCAACGACACCTCCACCGGCGTCAGCAACGACGGCGACCGGCCTTCCACTTCTTCCCTCGATCTCGGCGTCATCGGCAACTGTTCCTACAGTGCGCTGATCGACAAGCTCGGCCGCATCGTCTGGTGCTGCCTGCCGCGCTTCGACGGCGACCCGGTGTTCAACGCCTTGCTCGATCCGGGCGAGAGCGGCAGCTTGTGGAGTTTCGAGCTCGAGAATTTTTCGCACAGCGAGCAGTGGTACGAGCCGAATACCGCCGTGCTGAAAACGCGTCTGCACGATACGCTGGGGCAGAGCGTCGAGATCACCGACTTCGCGCCGCGCTTCCCGAGCCGCGGCCGCTTCTTCCGGCCGCAGACGCTGGTGCGCCGGGTGTTGCCGCTCCACGGCGCGCCGCGCCTGCGCGTGCTGCTGCGACCGCGTTTCGACTGGGGCCGCGAAGTGCCCGAGATCACGCGCGGCAGCAATCACGTGCGCTACGTCGGCTCCGAGATGACCCTGCGCCTGAACACCGATGCGCCGATCAGCTACCTGCTCGACGAGACCGCCTTCGTGATCAGCCGGCCGTTCAACTTCCTGCTTGGTCCGGATGAAACGCTGACCGGCGGCATCGGCGACACCGCGCGCAGCTTCGAACAGGAAACCGTCACCTACTGGCGCAACTGGAGCCGTAGCCTGGCCACGCCGCTGGAGTGGCAGGCCGCCGTGATCCGCGCCGCCATCACGCTCAAGATGTCGGTCTACGAAGACACCGGCGCCATCATCGCCGCCATGACCACCAGCGTGCCGGAAGCGCCGGGCAGCGCGCGCAACTGGGACTATCGCTACTGCTGGCTGCGCGACGCCTTCTTCGTGGTGCGTGCGTTGAACAGCATTTCCGAACTCGGCACCATGGAAGACTACCTGCGCTGGCTCACCAACGTGGTGGTGCGATCAGCCGGCGGCCACGTCCAGCCGCTGTACGGCATCGGCCTCGAAGAGGCGCTGCCGGAGCAGATCCTCGACCACCTGCCGGGCTATCGCCATCACGCACCGGTGCGCGTCGGCAACCAGGCTTACGAGCATTTCCAGCACGATGTCTACGGCAACATCATCCTCGGCGCAGCGCAGGCCTTCCACGACGCGCGCCTGCACCATCGCGCCGGCGCCGAACAGTTCAAGCATCTGGAGGCAGTCGGCGAACGCGCCTTTGAAATGTACGATCGCCCCGACGCCGGCATGTGGGAGCTGCGCACGCGTTCGCGCATCCACACCTCTTCGGCGTTGATGAGCTGGGCCGCCTGCGACCGCCTTGGCAAGATCGCCTCGCGGCTTGAACTCGACGAGCGTGCCCGCTACTGGCACGAGCGCGCGGAGATGATCGGCAAACGCATCCTGACCGAAGCCTGGAATGAAGAACGCCAGACCTACGCCGAGAGCTTTGGCGGCCGCGACCTCGACGCCAGCGTGCTGCTGATGGTCGAGGTCGGCCTGATAGCACCGACCGACAAGCGCTTCATCGCCACCGTCGACGCGCTGGAAAAGTATTTGTGCGACGGCCCCTACATGCGCCGTTACGAAGCACCCGACGATTTCGGCCGCCCCGAAACCGCGTTCAACATCTGTACCTTCTGGCGCATCGACGCGCTCGCGCGCATCGGCCGCAAGGAACAGGCGCGCGAGATTTTCGAAGCCATGCTGGCGGCGCGCAACCACGTCGGGCTGCTGTCGGAAGACACACATCCGGTCACCGGCCAGATGTGGGGCAACTTCCCGCAGACCTATTCGATGGTCGGGATCATCAATTGCGCGATGCGACTGTCCGCATCGTGGGAGAGCGTGATTTAAACGCTTGCTTCAGCCACGTTCCACCACATCGGCACCGCAATTTTCACATAGACAATAACCAAGGAGTTTCACCATGTCTCGCCTCGTCGTCGTTTCTAATCGTCTCGCAGATCCGCGCAAGCCGGCGGCCGGGGGACTGGCGGTGGCGCTGGGCGAAACCCTCAAACGCACCGGCGGGCTATGGTTCGGCTGGAGCGGCAAAGTGGTCGAGGACGGCACCCCCGGTGAGGGCGCGTTGCACGTCAGCCAGGCCGGGCCGGTGACGCTGGCCGAGCTCGACCTGTGCGCCGAAGACCACGACGCCTACTATCGCGGCTACGCCAACGGCGTGCTGTGGCCGGTGTTCCATTACCGCCTCGACCTGGCGCACTTCGAATCGGGCCACCTGGGCGGCTATCGCCGCGTCAACCAGCTGTTCGCACGCAAGCTGATGCCGCTGCTCAAGCCCGATGACCTGATCTGGATCCACGACTATCACCTGATTCCGCTGGCCGCCGAATTGCGCGCCATGGGCTGCGGCAACCGCATCGGCTTCTTCCTGCACATTCCGCTGCCGCCACCGCAAATCCTGGCGGCGATTCCGTCGCACGAATGGCTCATGCGCGCCTTGTTCGCCTATGACCTGGTGGGTTTTCAGACCGAAGCGGATTTGCAGCATTTCTCGAACTACGTCAAAGCCGAAGCGACCGCCGAGACCGTCGGCGCGAGCCAGTTCCGCGCCTTCAACAGCACGGTGCAGGCCAAAGCCTTCCCGATCGGCATCGACGTCGACGACTTCCAGCGCCTCGGCCGCGCCCGCGAGGCGCGCGAGACCTTCGAGAACACGCGCAAGGAATATTCGCGGCGGCGCCTGCTGATCGGCGTCGACCGGCTCGACTATTCCAAGGGCCTGCCGCACCGCATCCGGGCTTTCCGCGAGCTGCTGCAGCAATATCCGGAAAACCACCACAGCGCGACGCTGCTGCAGGTGGCCTCGCCGAGCCGCGAAGACGTCGACGCCTATGCCGACATCCAGCGCGAACTGGAAAGCCTGTGCGGCGCCATCAACGGCGATTTTGGCGACTTCGAATGGATGCCGATCCGCTACATGCACCGCACCGTCGCGCGCAAACGCCTGCCGGGTTTGTATCGCGCTTGCGCGGTGGCGCTGGTGACGCCGCTGCGTGACGGCATGAACCTGGTCGCCAAGGAATTCGTCGCGGCCCAGGATGAGGAGGACCCCGGCGTGCTGGTGCTGTCGCGTTTTGCCGGCGCCGCCGAGCAGTTGAAGGAGGCCCTGCTGGTCAATCCGTACGACACGCATGGCACCGCCCAGGCTATCCAGCATGCCTTGCAGATGCCGCTGGAAGAGCGCAAGGAGCGCCACGCCGCCTTGCTGGCGACGATACGCAAGTACGACGTGCACTGGTGGCGCAGCAGTTTCCTCGATACATTGGAACAATCCCGTTGAAAATCCTTCTTTGTAGCGAATGCGGCAAATAATCGACGGCTTTTTGTTGCTCTCCGGCAGTCCGCGCGGGCCTCTGAGGCCCAGGTTGCGGCGCCTGCGCGCAGCAGGCTCGTAAAAACGGCTGAAAAACCTTTATAATTCAGGGTTTTGGACGATTTTTGCCGGAGTAATTCATGCCGATTTACGCGTATCGCTGCGAAGCGTGTGGTTTTGCCAAAGATGTGCTGCAGAAGATGTCTGACGACGCGCTGACCGTCTGTCCGTCCTGCGGCAAGGACAGCTTCCGCAAACAACTGACCGCCGCCGGTTTCCAGCTCAAGGGCTCGGGCTGGTATGTGACCGATTTCCGCGGCAATGGCAGCGGCGTCGCCAACAGCACCGGCGCCACCGGCACCGCGCTGCCGGCCAGCGAAGCGCCGGCCGCCGGTGAAGCAGGTGCAGCCGCGCCTGCTGCTGCGCCTGCCGCGGCTGCACCGGCTCCCGCCGCCGCGCCAGCGGCCGCAACCCCGAGTGCTCCAAGCTCATCCAGTAACTCCAGCACCTCCAGCGCTTCCTGAGCGCCACCGCGAAAAGCCATCCCATGCGTAAATACTTCATCACCGGTCTGCTGATCCTGGTCCCCCTGGCAATCACGCTGTGGGTGCTCAACCTGATCATCGGCACCATGGATCAGTCGCTGCTTCTGCTGCCCGTAAGCTGGCGGCCGGAAGCGCTGGTCGGTTTCCGCATTCCCGGCCTTGGCACCATCCTCACGCTGCTGATCATCTTCCTCACCGGCCTGGCCACGCGCAATTTCATCGGCCGCCAGGTAGTGTCGCTGTGGGAAGGCCTGCTGACCCGGATCCCGGTGGTCAAGTCGATCTACTCCAGCGTCAAGCAAGTGTCCGACACGCTGTTCTCGTCGTCCGGCAACGCCTTCCGCAAGGCGGTGCTGGTGCAGTATCCGCGCCAGGGCTCGTGGACCATCGCGTTCCTGACCGGCATCCCCGGCGGCGAAGTGAAGAACCACCTGCAAGGCGCCGACTACGTCAGCCTGTACGTGCCGACCACGCCGAACCCGACCTCGGGATTTTTCCTGATGGTGCCGCGCGCCGACACCATCGAGCTGGACATGAGCGTGGACGAAGCGCTCAAGTACATCGTCTCGATGGGCGTGGTGGCGCCGGAAATGCAGGCCGACAAGAAGATCATCACCGACATCGCCGCCGATGCGGTCAATCATAATTGACGGGGCGTTCAGCGCTCTTCAAGATCGACCGCGCTGTTCTGCCCCGCCTTCGCCCTGCCAGCAGCACCGAACACAAGAAGCAAAAAAACTGAATCAAACGAAACTGAAAACGGAATAACGGAACCTGAATATGTCCATGCGAACTCAATATTGCGGCCTCACCACTGAGGCTCTGCTCGGCCAAACCGTCAGCCTGTGCGGCTGGGTGCATCGTCGTCGCGACCACGGCGGCGTGATCTTCATCGACCTGCGCGACCGCGAAGGCCTGGTGCAAGTCGTATGCGATCCTGATCGCGCCGACGTGTTCAAGAACGCCGAAGCCGTGCGCAACGAATTCTGCCTGCGCATCACCGGCGTCGTGCGCAACCGTCCTGAGGGCACCGGCAACGCCAACCTGAAGTCGGGCAAGATCGAAGTGCTGGCGCACGAACTGGAAGTGCTGAACCCATCGGTCACGCCGCCGTTCCAGCTGGACGACGACAACCTGTCCGAAACCACCCGCCTGACGCACCGCGTGCTGGACCTGCGTCGTCCGCAGATGCAGAACAACCTGCGCCTGCGCTACAAGGTGGCGATGGAAGTGCGCAAGTTCCTCGACGCGCAAGGCTTCATCGACATCGAAACGCCGATGCTGACCAAGTCGACCCCGGAAGGCGCACGCGACTACCTGGTGCCGTCGCGCGTGAACGCCGGCGAATTCTTCGCGCTGCCGCAATCGCCGCAGCTGTTCAAGCAATTGCTGATGGTCGCCAACTTCGACCGTTACTACCAGATCACCAAGTGCTTCCGCGACGAAGACCTGCGCGCTGATCGCCAGCCTGAATTCACCCAGATCGACTGTGAAACCTCGTTCATGAACGAACAGGAAATCCGCGACCTGTTCGAAGGCATGATCCGCCTGGTCTTCAAGAACGTGCTCGACATCGACCTGCCTGACCCGTTCCCGGTCATGGACTTCGCGACCGCGATGGGCATGTACGGTTCGGACAAGCCGGACATGCGCGTCAAGCTGGAATTCACCGAACTGACCGACGTCATGAAGGATGTCGAGTTCAAGGTCTTCGCCGGTGCAGCCAACAGCGAAGGCGGCCGCGTGGTCGGCCTGCGCGTGCCGGGCGGCGCCGAAATGCCGCGTTCGGAAATCGACGCCTACACCCAGTTCGTCGCCATCTACGGCGCCAAGGGCCTGGCCTACATCAAGGTCAACGAAAAAGCCAAGGGCCGCGACGGCCTGCAATCGCCGATCGTCAAGAACCTGCATGACGCCGCCCTGGCAGCGATCATCGAGAAGACCGGCGCGCAGGACGGCGACCTGATTTTCTTCGGCGCCGACAAGACCAAGGTCGTCAACGACGCCATCGGCGCGCTGCGCGTGAAGATCGGCCACAGCGATTTCGGCAAGAAGAACGGCCTGTTCGACGACGTCTGGCGTCCGCTGTGGGTGGTCGACTTCCCGATGTTCGAATACGACGAAGACAACCAGCGCTGGGTCGCCCTGCATCACCCGTTCACCTCGCCGAAGGATGGCCACGAAGACTTCATCTCGACCAACCCGGCAGCCGCCATCGCCAAGGCCTATGACCTGGTGCTGAACGGTTGGGAAATGGGCGGCGGTTCGGTTCGTATCCACCGCGCCGACGTGCAGAGCAAGGTGTTCCGCGCGCTCAAGATCAACGACGAAGAAGCACGCCTGAAGTTCGGCTTCCTGCTGGACGCGCTGCAATACGGCGCGCCTCCGCACGGCGGCATCGCCTTCGGCCTGGATCGCCTGGTCACCATGATGGCCGGCGCCGAGTCGATCCGCGACGTCATCGCTTTCCCGAAGACCCAGCGCGCGCAAGATCTGCTGACGCAAGCGCCGTCGGCGGTCGACGAGAAGCAACTGCGCGAACTGCATATCCGTCTGCGCAACGCGGAGCCGGCAATCAAGGCGTAAGCGTAGCAAGCAATAAGGTCCTGCCGTCCGCCCCGGATCCGCGCGGACGGACAAGGCGAAACAAGGCGCGTGCAGCAATGCATTGCGCCTTTTTTCATGGGCGCCTGGTTTCGCGTCGGCCATTGCTGCGGCGAGGATTAGGTATAAATCTTTTCCGCATGCATGCGCTGCAAGCATGGCGACATGCGCAGATATCATTTCCGGCTTGCTTCTTGCTCGTCCTATCATCGGACGCACATCCATCAAGGGGAGAGACCATGCAAGCCAACACCGCCTACGCCGCGCCGCCGGTCGTCGTCAGCAACGACCAGCGCCGCCGCGCCATCATCGCCACCGTCATCGGTAACGGCCTTGAGTGGTTCGATTTCACCGTCTACAGTTTTTTCGCCGTCATCATCGCCAAATTGTTTTTCCCCACCGGTAACGAACTGACCTCGTTGCTGCTGGCGGTGGCTACCTTCGGCGTCGGCTTCTTCATGCGTCCGGTCGGCGGCATTTTGCTCGGCATCTACGCCGACCGCGTCGGCCGCAAGGCGGCGCTGTCGCTGACCATCCTGTTGATGGCCGCCGGCACCACGCTGATCGGCATCGCACCGACCTATGAACAGATCGGCCTGTTCGCGCCGCTGATCATCGTGGTGGCGCGCCTGCTCCAAGGCTTCTCGGCCGGCGGTGAAATGGGCAGCGCGACCGCTTTTCTGACCGAATATGCGCCGGTCAAGGAGCGCGCTTTCTATTCCAGCTGGATCCAGGCCAGCATCGGCGTGGCCGTGTTGCTGGGCGCCGCGGTCGGCACCTTCGTCACCGGCAGCCTCAGTCCTGAAGCGCTGGCGAGCTGGGGCTGGCGCCTGCCGTTCCTGCTGGGCATCATCATCGGTCCGGTCGGCTATTACATCCGCCATCACCTTGATGAAACACCTGCCTTCCTCGAGGCCAAGGACAAGACCGATTCGCCGCTCAAGGAAATCATTCGCAACTATCCGCGTGAAACCACCGCGAGTTTTTCGATGGTGATCCTGTGGACGGTCTGTACTTACGTACTGCTGTTCTACATGCCGACGTATTCGATCAAGGTGCTCAAGCTGCCGCAATCGACCGGCTTCATCGCCGGCATGGTGGGTGGTCTGTGCATCATGGTGTTCGCACCGGTGGTTGGCCGCATCGCCGATCGCTATGGTCGCCGCGGCTTGCTGTCGGGCGCCGCGCTGCTGATCCTGCTGCTGGCGTATCCGATGTTCGCCTACATCAACCATGCACCGGGCCTCGGCTCGCTGCTGGTGTTCCAGCTGGTGTTCGGCATCCTGATCGCCACTTACACCGGTCCGATCCTGGCGGCGTTCTCCGAACTGTTCCCGGCCAAGGTGCTGTCGACCGGCCTGTCGGTGGCCTACAACCTGGCGGTGACGATTTTCGGCGGCTTCGCTTCGTTCATCATCACCGGCCTGATCGCCGCCACCGGCAGCACCATGGCACCGGCGTTCTACGTGATGATCGCCGCCGCCATCAGCCTGGTGGGCACGCGTTTCGTACGTGAACCTGCGTATCTGCGACGCGCCTAGTCCCAGTTTCAGCTTTCCATTTTTCAGATTTGATTTTTCCATGACCAAGATTCTCCTGCAGGGCGGCAACGTCCTCGACCCGGCGCACGGCAGCCTGCTGCTTCGCCACGATGTCCTGATTGAAGACGACCGCATCATCGACGTCTCTTCGACGCCGATCGATGCGCCGAATGCCTCCGATATGCAACGCATCGACGTGACCGGCAAGACTGTCATGCCCGGCCTGATCGATTGTCACGTGCACGTGCTGGCCTCGCTGGCGAACCTGGGTGCGAACGCCTTGCAACCCGGTTCGCTGACGTCGATCCGCGCGTTGCCGATCGTCGAGGCCATGCTCAACCGCGGCTTTACCACCGTGCGCGACGCCGGTGGCGCCGACTGGGGACTGGCGCAGGCCATCGCCATCGGGCTGGTGCCGGGGCCGCGGATTTTTCCGTCCGGCAAGGCTTTGTCGCAGACCGGTGGGCATGGCGATTTCCGCCCGCGTTCGGATGTGCTGGAGCCATGCTCCTGCGCCTTCCGCGCCGGCGCGATTGCGCGCGTGGCCGACGGTGTCGACGCGGTGCGGCTGGCTGCGCGTGAAGAGATCCAGAAGGGCGCGACGCAGATCAAGATCATGGCCTCCGGCGGCGTCGCTTCGCCGACCGATCCGATCGGCAATACGCAATACAGCGAAGACGAAATCCGCGCCATCGTGGCCGAAGCCGAAGCGGCGCAGACTTACGTCATGGCGCATGCCTACACCGGCCGGGCGATTTCGCGCGCGGTGCGTTGCGGTGTGCGCACCATCGAGCACGGCAATCTGGTGGATGCCGACGCTGCGCGCGTGATGCGCGAGCATGGCGCGTTCGTGGTGCCGACGCTGGTGACCTATGACGCGCTGGCGCGCGACGGTGCGCGCCTCGGTTTGCCGGCTGATTCGGTGGCCAAGATTGAGTCGGTGCGCCAGGCCGGCCGCGACTCACTCAAGATTTACGCCGAGCATGGCGTGCAGATGGGTTTCGGCTCCGACCTGCTGGGCGAGATGCACCAGGACCAGTCGCAGGAGTTCGTCATCCGCGCCGAGATCCTCGGCAACCTGGAAGCGATCCGTTCGGCCACCTCGATTGCCGCAGCCATCCTGCAACGCGACGGTGAACTGGGCACCGTGCGCGCCGGCGCGCGCGCCGACCTGATCGTGGTCGATGGCAATCCGCTGGACGACATCCAGTTGCTGGCCGGGCAGGGCGAGCACCTGTCGCTGGTGATGCAGGGTGGTTTCGTGCATCGCAATACTTGCAGCACGCGCTGAATCCGGGCGGGCATGTTTTTCGCTCTATGATGGAGCTCTGAGTTGTTCAACATGGGCTGCCATCATGCGTATTTCTCCACTTCCTCCTCTGCCGTCGCTGATTGCGTTTGAAGCTGCCATGCGGCACAGCAGCTTCACGCGCGCCGCGGCGGAACTCCATCTGACGCAAAGCGCCATCAGCCGCCAGATTGCGCAGTTGGAGCGTTTCCTCGGCAAGAAGCTGTTCATCCGCGAACCGCGCGCGCTGCGCCTGACCGTCAGCGGGCAGCGCTATGCCGAAGAGGTGCAGCGCCTGCTGGTCGGCTGCGCCGAAGTCACCGAAGACATCATGAAGCGCAAGGGGCACAGCGAATTGACGGTGGCCTGTTCGTCTGGCGTCGCGGTGCTGTGGCTGACGCCCCGGCTGGCGCGGTTCCGTGCGCTGCAGCCGGAATGCCATCTGCGCCTGATCGTCAACGACAGCCTCGCCGCCTTGTCGGAAACCGATTTCGACATGGGCATCTACTTCTTGCGCGACGGTCCGCCGTCCGGGCTGGCGGCGCGCCGGCTATATGACGAAGAAGTGTTCCCGGTGTGTTCGCCGGCCTATCTTGCCGGCCGCACGCTGGCGCCGCACGACTTGCTGCAGGAGACCCTGCTGATGCAGGAAGACGGCCAGCGCCAGTGGATGTCGTGGCAGAACTGGATGGCGCAGAACGATCTCGGCGACGCCCGCATCGAACACCAGATCCTGTCCAATCAATATCCGATCCTGCTGCAACTGGCGATGGAAGGCCACGGCATCGTGCTGGCCTGGCGCCACATGATCGACGCCTGCATGCACGCCGGCTTGCTGGTGCGCGCCTGCGAAGCCAGCGCCAGCCTCGGCGGAGGCTACTATGCGGTGTGGCCGCGCGACCGCATCGAGCACGCGGCGGCGCGCAGCTTTCGCAACTGGCTGGTCGAGGAGAGTGCCGTCGCCGTGACCGGCTGATCGCGCGGTGGGCGATACAGATACGATGCGGCTACAATGGGCGTTGGCAACTTGTCACATGCTCAAGAAAAATGAATCGCCCCTATAAAATCCCCGAGTCCGTCCTGGTCGTCATCTACACCGCAGCGCTGGACGTGCTGCTGATCGAACGCACCGACAAGGCCGGCTACTGGCAATCGGTCACCGGCTCCAAGGACACGCCTGACGAACCCCTGGTGCTGACCGCACAACGCGAGGTCGAGGAGGAAACCGGGATTGTGATTAGTGACGAAATCAGTGTTTCGCCGACAGCCGCCAATCGCGTTCCGTGCGATCATCTGAGCGACTGGAAGTTGTCGAACGACTACGAAATCTACCCGGTCTGGCGTCACCGTTATGCGCCCGGCGTCACGCGTAACATCGAGCACGTGTTTGGCTTGCTGGTGCCGCAAGGGATTCCGGTGACCCTGGCGCCGCGCGAGCATACGCGCTACCAGTGGTTGCCGTACCGCGCTGCGGCCGACCAGTGTTTCTCGCCGTCGAACGCCGAAGCGATCCTGCAGTTGCCACAGTACATTTAGGTTGTTGACATACATTCGTAACGTCGACGACCGCAGTCTTATTTGAATTCACCAAGAGGTTTTGCCGATCGTATGAAGTTACGCATAGCCACTTACAACATCCACAAGGGGGTCACCTCCTTCAGTGGGCGCCCGCGCATCCATGCGCTCAAGCAGGCGCTGGCGCAACTCGACGCCGACCTGGTGTTCCTGCAGGAAGTGCAGGGGCGCCATGATCGCATCGCCCTGCGCCACGCGGCGCTGTGGCCGCAACAGGCGCAGCACGAATACCTGGCCGGCGAATCGCACCACGCCGCTTACGGCGTCAACGCGGTGTATGACCACGGCCATCACGGCAACGCCTTGCTGTCGCGCTTCGCGATCGCCTCGGCGCGCAATCAGGACGTCTCCGATCACGCCTATGAATCGCGCGGCATCCTGCATTGCGTGGTCGAGATCGAGGGCGTCGCGGTGCATTGCTATGTCATCCATCTGGGCTTGTTCGCAGGCGGCCGCCGGCGTCAGACCGCGGCGCTGATCGAAGCGGTGCGCGCGTCCTCGCCACCGGAGGCGCCCATCATCATCGCCGGTGACTTCAACGATTGGGGCAACAAACTCAGCGAATTCCTGCGCATCCGCCTTGGCGTCAGCGAAGTATTCGAACAGCACGGTTCTTCGCATGGCCTCATGAGCTATCTGCGCAAGCTCGGCGGCATGCGGACGGCGATCCAGCCCGCGCGCACCTTCCCGGCCTCGATGCCGATGCTGCGGCTGGACCGCATCTACCTGCGCGGCTTTGAAGTCGAATCGGCGGAAGTCATGCGCGGCGGCCTGTGGGCGAACCTGTCGGATCACGCCCCCATAGTCAGCACCTTGCGCTTAAAATGACGGCAGTCCAACTTCCGTCCCCCCTTTCCTTGCCAGCTCTCCTTTTTGACTTTCGCCGTCGCGCAGGCCTTCCATGCGCGTAATCAGCTATAGCGGCGACAACAACGTGGTGCTGCTGCGCAGCGGCGCAGAATTCTTTCCAGCGCTGATTGCCGCCATCGACGACGCCCACGTCGAGATCTATCTCGAGACCTACATTTTCCGCATTGACGATACCGGCATCCTGGTGCGCGAGGCCTTGGCGCGCGCGGCCAAGCGCGGTGTCATCGTCAGCGTCATTACCGACTGGGTCGGCACGGGCCGCGTCCACAGCAAGCAGGTCAAGGCGACGCTGACCGCCGCCGGCATCCAGCACCGTTCTTTCAATCCCTGGTTCCGGCGTGGCGTTGCGCGCAGCCATCGGAAATTATGCGTGGTGGATCGCAAATGGGCGTTTGTGGGCGGGCTCAATATCAATGATGATTTTATCGACGACGCCAGCCATGAAATATTGCCGGCGCCCCGCTGGGATTTCGCGGTGCAGATCAACGGACCGCTGGTCGAAGCGATCCATGAGGAAATGCAAAACCAGTGGATACGCACCGGCAAGATGAAGCTGCGCGCGCGCTGGGATAAATTCAAAATGGCGCGCTATACCCAACACGGCACCGAGCCGGGACAAGCGTTGGCCGGGCTGGTGGTGCGCGACAACCTGCGCAATCGCCGCACCATCCAGCGCGCCTATCTGCAAGCGCTCGGCCGTGCCCGCGAAACGGCGTTCCTCGCCAATCCGTATTTTGCGCCCGGCCGCAAGCTGCGCCGCGCGCTGGAAGAAGCCGCCATGCGCGGCGTCAAGGTGACTTTGCTGCTCGGCGTGGGACAGTTTTATATGCAGGATGCGGTGGCGCATTCCTTCTATCCGAAACTGCTCAAGGCCGGCGTGCGCATCGTTGAATACACCAAGACCCAGCTGCACGCCAAGGTCGCGGTGATCGACGACGAATGGGCCACGGTCGGCTCCAGCAACTACGACGGCCTCAGCCTGTTCGTGAACCAGGAGGCCAACGTCGTCGTCAGCGACGTCGACTTTGCCGCCACCCTGCGCAACGAAATCGAAGTCGGCTTGCGCGAGGGCAGGCTGGTGCAGTTGCAGGATTTCCTCCATTCGCCGTGGTACAAGCGTCTCTGGTACGGCACCGCCTTCCTCATGTATCGGGGAATCATCCGCATCATTACGTTGGGACAGGACGCTTAGCACTTCTGCATGTCATTGCCTTTACACAAGGCTGGGTCATAATGCACTGTCATTTTTGCGGGCGCATGCGAGCAGATGTGAGACGTTGCCGGCATGAATGGAATGCCTATCCCATCAATAAAGACAATCAATTTCTCAATATCAATAAATTTAATTAAAGTTCATGCAGCACCGCCATCATGCAGGCACAGATGCGGGTCTTCTAACCTAGATTTTTAAAGGGATGTGACATGAGCAACAAGTTAACCACCTCCGCCGGCGCCCCGGTCGCCGACAACAACAACATCCAAACTGCAGGCCCGCGCGGTCCGGCTCTGCTGCAAGACGTCTGGTTCCTCGAAAAGCTGGCGCATTTCGACCGCGAAGTCATTCCCGAGCGCCGCATGCACGCCAAGGGTTCGGCCGCCTACGGTACCTTTACCGTGACGCACGACATCACCAAATACACCAAGGCCAGGATCTTCTCCGAAGTCGGCAAGAAAACCGACCTGTTCCTGCGTTTCTCGACCGTCGCGGGCGAACGCGGCGCGGCCGATGCCGAGCGCGACATCCGCGGCTTCGCCATCAAGTTCTATACCGAGCAAGGCAACTGGGACCTGGTTGGCAACAATACGCCGGTGTTCTTCATGCGCGATCCGCACAAATTCCCGGACCTGAACCGCGCCGTCAAGCGCGACCCCAAAACCAACTTGCGCAGCGCCAACAACAACTGGGATTACTGGACGCTGCTGCCGGAAGCGCTGCACCAGGTCACCATCGTCATGAGCGACCGCGGCCTGCCGCGCTCGTATCGCCACATGCACGGCTTCGGCAGCCATACCTTCAGCTTCATCAATGCCGCCAATGAGCGCTTCTGGGTCAAATTCGCCTTCAAGACCCAGCAGGGCATCCAAAACCTGACCGACGCCGAAGCCACCGAGCTGGTCGGCCGCGACCGCGAAAGCTCGCAGCGCGACCTGTTCGACGCGATTGAGAACAAGGACTTCCCGCGCTGGAAACTGTTCGTGCAGATCATGCCCGAGAAGGAAGCCGGTTCTTATCACCTCAATCCGTTCGACCTGACCAAGGTGTGGCCGCACAAGGA
>Ga0207695_10001568_pt1 | contig 37268 bp, 34 predicted proteins | sample KBSC54metaG_FD_184354 | JGI IMG/M metagenome (GOLD analysis project Ga0207695, IMG submission 184354) | Corn rhizosphere microbial communities from Kellogg Biological Station, Michigan, USA - KBS C5-4 metaG (SPAdes) (version 2) | ecosystem: Host-associated > Plants > Roots > Rhizosphere > Soil... | reverse complement strand
CCGTTTTCCCCTTCAACAAATTTCCAGGTGTGGATATTTTGTTGTCGCCGGAAATGAAATCCACTGGCGAAGTCATGGGCGTAGATGCAGAATTCGGCCTGGCCTATGCCAAGGCGGTGATGGGCGTATGCTATATGCTGCCGACCACCGGTACGGCATTTGTTTCAGTTAAAGAACGCGACAAAACACTGATTATCCCCACCGCACAAAAACTGCTGGATTTGGGTTTTAAATTGGTTGCCACAGACGGCACCGCAGCGTTTTTAAATGATCAGGGTCTCAAAACGCAGCGCATTCATAAGGTATTTCAGGGTCAGCCGCATATTGTGGACGCCATGATTAACGGTGAAATTCAGCTGGTAATTAATACCGTCCAAGGTGCCCAGGCTACCGCGGACAGCTTCTCGCTCCGCCGCACGGCGCTGACGCACAATATCCCGCATTATACGACTTTGTCAGGTGCGCGTGGGGCGGTGGAGGCCATTGGCGCGCTTCAGGCGGTCGGGGCGGCTAATTTAACGGTAGGACGGTTGCAGGACTACATTGCCGCCAATGCTCAAAAAGCCCGGAAAGCCGCGTAATTACAGTTTTTCTTGAAATTTCCGCTGGAATTTGCTAAGTTATCCAGCCTTAATCAAGATCAAGGATCAACAATGTCCGCAGTGCAAAAAGTACCCATGACCGAGCGCGGTTTTACTTCCCTGGAAGAGGAATTGAAACAGCTCAAACACAGTGACCGCCAAGAAGTCATCAGGGCGATTGCCGAGGCGCGTGAGCATGGTGACCTGTCCGAGAATGCGGAATATCATGCGGCGCGCGAACGCCAAAGCTTTATTGAAGGGCGTATTATTGAGTTGGAAGATAAAATTTCCCGCGCGGAAGTAATTGATCCATCCAAACTGTCCGGCAAAGTGATTAAATTCGGCGCGACGGTGACGCTGATTGACGAAGATACGGACGATAAAGTGAATTATCAAATCGTTGGTGAATTTGAAGCGGATATTTCCAAGGGCAAGATTTCCATTACCTCGCCGGTGGCGCGCGCACTGATCGGCAAATCATCCGGTTCGTCCGTTGAAGTCGTGACGCCTCGCGGTTCGAAAGTCTATGAGATTGTTAAGGTGGCGTATAAGTGACAGTTTGCTTAGCGGCTTTGTCGCTTAGCCAAACTGTCATCCCCGCCAAGTTTGCATAGGGAACGCGAGCCGGGATCCCCCCAAAGAATAAGCGCATAACTGTCATGAGATCCCGGGTCTACGCTCTGCCTTCGCTATGCTACGGCGTTTTGCCCAGAATGACAGCCGCTTTAAAAGCCAACTTTTTTCAAGGCTTCGCTTGTAACGCTTTGCGTATCATCATCGCGTGTTTCCGCTGCTAGCGCGCCAAGCGACAATAGCAACAATTCTCCCTGATTATTTTTTGCGGCCACAGTGCTGTCATCTGCGTCTTTAATATCCGAGAGTAAACGCTTGAGTTTTTCAATCAGTTCTGAGTTATCTGGCAATGGCTCCGCAAGTGGCAGCGCCCCGGACGCATTTACCAAAGCCGCAATCAATGGTTTCATATCGGCATTTTTGTTATTCAGTTTTTCTGCAGCTGCACTGATATCTTCATCGGCAATGACGTCTTGCATTTGCGCGGCGGCATCCACATCACCCGCTTGCCAGGCACATAATACTTGCATCCCTTGCCAGAATGGCGTTTCGCCTGCACGTCCCGCCGCCATGGCTTCCACGCATGCGGATTCTGCCTGATTACTCGCCAATTCATAGGTAATGCGCGCGACCAGATCCGAATTGCTGTCGCGCCCGATGCGCGCGACGTTTAATAGCCGTGCGGCCTCAGTATATTTCTTATCAGCTGCCAAAACCGCCGCGCGCCAGCGCACGTAATCCATGGCATCCATGCCCTCGGGCGTATAAACCGCAGACATCGCTAGACGCAGGGTGACTTTTTTCACTTCCTCCTGTTTGCTGCCGACCAGGCTGTGCAAAATGGCGGGAGTATCCTTCGGATCAACACCATCCCAAACGGCACGGTTGATCGCACCACTGGCGTCATCGCGCCACAGTTCAATCCGGTCCAGCCGCTGTGCCACTGCGCGCATCGAAATAGAGCCCAAGGACACTTCATGTGTATCGCCAGCCGCAGGCGCGGGTTTGGTGCCGACATTCAGCGCGGCATCTTTGGCCCGTTGTGCAACCCGCATATCGGCCAAAATGGGCGTATTATCCATGGCCGCTACGGTATGCATTTCACCTGTTGCAGGCGGCGGTAGGCAGCCCGTTAATAAACCCAACAGCGCCAACGCGACCAAAGCGCGTAAGCGCGTCAAATCAAAATAACATTTATAATTTAAAATGATCATTCGGAATTACCACTTCCACCGGCTTGCTGGGCGCAGGGATGCGCCAAAAGGTCAGAACGGCCACACCGCCCATCACTGCAATCACTAACGCGCCAAATAGATACTTTAACATCTTCTTCGCTCTCCACACCTTGGCCAAAAACCATTCTATGGTAAACCATATTTGTACATGACAGGCAACCAACCCCCACCCCAGTCAGTCGGGCCTTACGCCAGATATCTGCAGGCGATCAAATCGCTCGGGCGGCCGATTGTGCTGGTCGGTCTGATGGGCGTGGGCAAAACGCAGTTGGGCCAGCATTTGGCGGAGAAGCTGGGTCTGCCGTTTTATGATTCCGACCATGAAATTGAAAAGATCGGTGGGTTGGTGATTACGGAAATCTTTGACCGTTTTGGGGAAGAGAAATTCCGTGAACTGGAACGGCGCGTGATTGGTAATTTGTTGTCAGGTGAAATGATTGTCCTCGCCACCGGCGGCGGCGCATTTGCGCAAGAAGCAACGCGTACAGTGATTCAGGAACGTGCGGTTTCCGTCTGGCTGCGCGCGACGTTGGATACCTTGGTTTACCGCACGCAGCGTGGCAAACACCGACCATTATTACAAACCGCAGATCCCGCCACCGTCCTGGCCGGTTTGATGGCGAAACGTTATCCGCTGTATGAACATGCGACGTTGGTGGTGGATACGGATAATTTTACGCGCTGGCAGACACTGGACGTGGTATTGGACCGTTTGCATGCCTATGCGGTCGCACAAAATGATGGAGTGATAACGCAATCATGAAACCTTTACGTATTAAATTGGCGCATCACGCTTATGATATTCACATACAGGCGGGTGGGTTAGCCGAGGCAGGCGCGCGCATCGCGTTGCTTGCGCCCACGCGCGTTTTTATCGTCACGGATGAGCATTGCGCGCAACATTATGTGATGCCGTTAATTTCATCCTTGCGTGCAGCGGCGTTGGATATCGCAGTGCCCATCGTCGTGCCGCCGGGTGAAGGCAGCAAATCTTTCTCGCAAGTTGAAAACGTCACGCGGCAATTGCTGCGCGGCGGCATTGACCGGAACAGCATTGTCATCGCGCTGGGTGGCGGTGTGGTGGGCGATTTGGCGGGCTTTGTCGCGGCCACCGTTTTGCGCGGCGTACGTTATATGCAAATGCCGACGACGTTGTTGGCGCAAGTGGATAGTTCGGTGGGTGGAAAGACCGGTATTAATGTAGCCGAAGGAAAAAATCTGGTCGGGGCATTCCATCATCCCGCGCTGGTGCTGATTGATCCGCAGATGCTGCAAACCCTGTCGCACCGCGAATTGCTGGCGGGCTATGCGGAAATTGTAAAATACGGTTTGATTAATGACGTGGAATTTTTCAATTGGTGCGAAATGAACGGCGAAAAACTACTGGCATTGGATGCGGATGCTTTGATTTATGCTATTCATCGCTGTTGCGCGAATAAGGCGAAAATTATTGCCGAGGATCCAGAAGAACGCACCGGTCTGCGCGCGTTGTTAAATTTGGGTCATACTTTTGCGCACGCTTACGAAGCGCTTGCCAATTATTCCGGCGCGCTCTTGCATGGCGAAGCGGTTGCGCTGGGGCTGGTGAAAGCAGCCGAATTATCGGCTCATCTGGGCTATTGTGAAGGCGCGCTGATCCGCCGCATTGAAAGTCATTTGGGACAGGTCGGCTTGCCGGTCGATCCGAAATTTTATGGTGCTTTCGCGCCGGATGATGTTATCGCGCGCATGCGCGGCGATAAGAAAAATAACCGCGGCGAATTAAATTTTATTTTGCTGCGCGGGTCCAGCGAAGCCTTTGTCGCCAAGGGAATTGCCGAGACGGATGTGCGGGCGGTACTTTAAGTTTTCAGGGGTTAAATTCCTTTGCATCAGGCCATCAAAAAACTTGACTGTTTTGGCTCGTTTGGCCTAGCAGCGGAAATCACCAACCCTGCCAGTCGAACGCGAAAGCTTGATTTATGTTTGACACACATGCCAACTGAAGGTGTTACAGATCTACTCAAAGAGTTATCTAGGACAACTTTCTCTGATCATGTTGCATCAAATGCTGTTGTCCGAGCGATTTTTGACTTTTCCCCAACGCTATAAGTTTAAATAGATGTAATCACTCCAGCCCAAACAGACCTTCGAACCAGGGTTTATTTGGGCACTTTTTTATTAACCCGCAGCCTTCATCACGCCCGCGATATCCAGCATGCGCAGGGAAAAAGCCCATTCATTGTCATACCAGGCCATGACGCGCGCCAGCGTGCCGTCAATGACTTTGATTTCATTCAGCGCGACATAGGCCGAGCAATCCGAATGGTTAAAATCAACGGAAACCAGCGGCTCATAATAAACGCCCAAAATGCCCTTCAGCGTGCCATTGGCGGCGGTGCGGAAAGCATTTTGCAATTCTTCAACCATCGTCGTGCGCGTAGTATCGAATTTCAAATCAATCATGGAAACATTCGCCGTCGGCACGCGGATCGCCACGCCATCCATTTTCCCTTTCAGCGCAGGAATAACTTTGCCAATGGATTTTGCCGCGCCGGTCGTGGTCGGCACCATGGACAGACCGGCGGCGCGCCCACGATGCAGGTCTTTATGGCTGCCATCATGAATATTCTGGTCGCCCGTATAAGCGTGAATGGTCGTCATAAAACCGCGCGCGATGCCGACACTGTCGTTCAATACTTTCGCCACTGGCGCAAGGCAATTGGTGGTACAGGAACCATTGGAAACAATTTTATGTTCGGCTTTGATTTTATCATGGTTCACGCCGTAAACGGCCATGATGTCTTCATCCACGCCGGGCGCGGAGATTAAAACTTTTTTTGCCCCAGCCTTGATGTGTTTCATTGCGCCTTCGCGATCGGAAAATTTGCCGGTGCATTCGAACAGCACATCAACATTGTATGGACGCCAATCCAGTTTTTCCGGGTCGGATTCCTGTAACACTGGAATTTTCTTACCGTTGATGGTGATGGAATTTTCATCGTGCGTGATAGTGCCACCGAACCGCCCGTGCACGCTATCGTATTTCAGCAAATGCACCAGCGCATCCAATTTGCCGCGTGAATTGATGGCAACGATTTCGATATCTGTGCGGCCCGTTTCAAACGGCGCGCGGATGCACAGACGGCCGATGCGCCCCGTTCCGGAAATAGCAATGCGTGTGGTCATTTACTTACCCAATTTGGTTTTGATTTTAGTCATAATCGCCGGCGCGGTCAGGCCGAAATGTTTATAAAGCTCTTCATACGGCCCGCTCGCACCGAAACCTTCCATGCCGCAGAACAAGCCATGCTCGCCCAGATATTTATCCCATGACATTTGCGAGGCGGCTTCAATGGCAACGCGTAATGCACCCGCGGGCAAAACTTCCGCGCGATATTTTGCATCTTGAGCAGCGAATAACTCTAGGCAGGGTGCGGAAACGACGCGCGCGGCCACGCCGATTTCGGATAATAACGTCTGCGTTTCCAGAGCAATTGCAACTTCGGAACCCGTGGCCATGATGACGACTTGGGGCGTAGCCTTGGCTTCACTTAAAATATAGGCACCGCGTGCAGATTTGTTCTCCGCAAAATCCGCCCGTACGGTCGGTAGGTTTTGGCGTGACAACGCCAGGATGCTTGGCCCGCCTGAATTATTTAATGCCAATTCCCAGCATTCGGCCGTCTCCACCGCATCGGCGGGACGAAACACTTTCACGTTCGGAATAACACGCAGCGCGGATAAATGTTCCACCGGCTGGTGCGTCGGGCCATCTTCGCCCAGTCCAATACTGTCATGTGTCATGACATGGATAACGCGTTGTTCCATCAATGCGGCGAGGCGGATGGCGGGCCGGCAATAATCGGAAAATACCAGAAATGTGCCGCCATAGGGAATGAACCCCCCATGCAACGCCAGGCCGTTCATCGCAGCCGCCATGGCATGTTCGCGCACACCGTAATGAATGTAACGGCCTTTATATCTGCCTGCCTGCACGATGTCCGGCACGCCTTTGGTCTTCGTCAAATTCGAACCCGACAAATCCGCGCTGCCGCCCACCAATTGCGGTACTAATGGCATTAAAACTTCCAATACCTGGCCGGATGCAGCGCGGCTGGCAATTTTTGGCTTGTCCCGCACAGCTTGTTTTTTATATTCTTCTAGGGCTTTCGGAGCGCCGGGTAAAATTTTAGCTGACAGGGCATATTCAAATTGAATACGCGCCTGGGGCGGAGAGTTTTGGTACCGCTGTTCCCAACCTACATAATCCGCCGCGCCGCGTGCACCTGCAGCGCGCCAGGCATCCAGAATTTTTTGCGGAATAAAATAGGGTGGGTGGATCCAGCCCAGGTTTTTCCGCGCGCCCTTGATTTCCTCTTCACCCAACGGCGAGCCGTGTGAGGATGCCGTGTTGGCCTTGGTCGGCGCGCCCAGGCCGATCACGGTTTTACAGCAAATTAAACTGGGCAGGTCGCTCGTCCGTGCCTGGTGAATGGCGGCCTCAATCATCACGGGATCGTGGCCGTTGATATCCCACGTTTTCCAGCCATAAGCTTCAAACCGCCGGGCCGTTTCATCGCTGAACGACAGATCAGTTTTACCATCAATGGAAATGCCATTATCATCATACAGCACAATCAATTTATTCAGGCGCAAATGCCCGGCCAGGGAACAGCATTCGTGGCTGATGCCCTCCATCAAATCGCCGTCCGATGCGATGACATAGGTATGGTGGCTCACTAAATCGTCGCCAAATTGCGCATTCAACATGCGTTCGCCCAACGCCATGCCGACGGCGGTCGCGATACCCTGGCCCAGCGGCCCGGTGGTGGTTTCAATACCCGCGTTATGCATCACTTCGGGGTGCCCGGCGGCGTGGCTGTGCAATTGGCGGAATTTTTTAATGGTCTCAAGCGGCATACGCTCATAACCCGTCAAATACAGCAGCGCGTATAACAACATCGAGCCATGTCCGGCCGATAAGACAAAACGGTCGCGGTCGGCCCAGGTGGGGTGTGCCGGATTGAACTTCAGAAATTTGGTAAACAGGACCGTGGCGACATCTGCCATGCCCATGGGCATGCCCGGGTGGCCGGACCCGGCGGCTTCCACTGCATCCATGGCCAGCGCGCGGATAGCGTTTGCCATATCATCGTGTGGAACGTCATTAATATCCGCATAAGTCGAAGCCGGGATCATGGCCCCAGTCATGCCGAAATCGGCGCGGCGGGTCAATTCCTAAAGCAATTCTAATCCTTGCCTAATCTTGCGTTAATTTCAGTACGAGTACTTTACCTGCTTGCGCATCTGATATGTCTTGCTTCAGTTTTTGATAAGCGGCACCTTGTTCTTCAGAAGGCAGCTTGGATATTCCTAATTAAACCGCAGGATTCCATAACGCTCATCCCAGTTGCTTCATGCCCACAGCTAAGCGGATATTTGCGGGAAGGTTTGATCTACCCGTAGCTGGATCACTCGCCAATTCTCTTGGCGTTAAATTTCCGCCTTCAGCACCACGGCGATATCCTTGCGGATTTCGGATGGACTGCTCATGCAGATTAAGGCGGCCGCGAATAAAATGGATGTGCCATACCAATCCCTGATGAAATTTTGGCTGACGGAAAAGGTGTCTGAAACGCAAACACCGCGCGCGTGAAATTTTCGCTTGCAATTTATGTGCATGACAGATACGATCTTTTAATGGATTTTCGGACCTTTAATCTTTCTTGGCGCTGGCGCAGCAATTAATTACTGCCTCGGGCAAGGCCTGTAAAATATAGTGCGCTTGCCTTTTCTTCCAACCTAATCCAATCCTTTCCCATGACAGACTTTATCAGCCTTCCGGCCGATGCCGCCGACAGTGGTTTTTTCGGCGAATATGGCGGGATTTACACCACTGAAGCTCTTATTCCCGTGCTGGAGGAATTGCGCCTGGGCTTCCGCGCGGCTGAGCGCGATGCGGCATTTCTGACCGAATTAAAACACGTGCTGCGTACTTGGGCCGGGCGACCGACGCCATTATATCATGCGGAAAACCTGTCGCAAAAATACGGCGCACAAATTTATTTCAAACGTGAAGACCTCCTGCATGGTGGCGCGCATAAAACCAATAATGCGCTGGGCCAGATCATGTTGGCCAAGCGTATGGGCAAAACCCGCATCATCGCTGAAACCGGCGCGGGCCAGCATGGCGTTGCGACGGCGTTGGCCTGTGCGAAACTCGGCTTGCCGTGCGTGGTTTACATGGGTGTGGTCGATGCGGCACGCCAGGCGCCGAATGTGCAGCGCATGAAGCTCCTCGGTGCCGAAGTGATCGAAGTGCAATCCGGTAGTCGCACGCTCAAAGATGCCATCAACGCCGCGCTGCGCGACTGGATTGCATCTTGTGAGACGACTTATTATGTGCTGGGCACCGTCGCAGGCCCGCATCCATTCCCTGTGATCGGACGGTTTTTCCAGACCATTATCGGCGTGGAAGCGCGCGCACAATGCCTCGACGACATCGGACGGTTACCGGATTATGCGGTGGCCTGTGTCGGTGGTGGCTCCAACGCCATTGGTTTATTCGCCGCATTTTTGGAAGACGCAAACGTTAAACTCATCGGCGTCGAACCGGCGGGTGAAGGCCTGGATACACCGCGCCATGGCGCAGTGCTTGCGCGCGGCGAAACTGTCGTGCTGCATGGCATGCGTTCACTTGGTTTGCAAAATTCGGACGGGCAAATTCAGGAAACCCACAGTATCTCTGCCGGTCTGGATTATCCATTGATCGGACCAGAACACGCCCATTTGCGTGACACAGGCCGCGCGACTTATGCATCCGTAACGGACGACGAAGCCATTGCCGCCGTCCATGAAACCGCGCGTGCCGAAGGCATAATTCCTGCGCTGGAATCCGCCCATGCAATTTCTTATGCATTGCAAATCGCGCGCGAAAACCTGGGCGCATATATTTTGGTAAACCTATCCGGTCGCGGCGATAAGGATTTGCATATTTTAGAGACATATAAAGGACATAACCATGCTTAACGCCACGCCTCACACCGTCATCCCCGCGAAAGCGGGGATCCAGCAGTTTCCACCAGAGCCGCTGCATCAGGATTGGTCCATGGATTCCCGCTTTCGCGGGAATGACGAAAGAAGATAGCCGCGCATGACTAATCGCTACGACATTCTAAAAACCGGCAAATCCTACTTACCCTATTTGATGCTAGGTTATCCGACCTCCGAAACCTGCCTGGCCGCCGCAAAAATTTTATTGGATACGGGCGCGCATGGCCTGGAACTCGGCTTGCCATTCCGCGATCCCGTTGCCGATGGTCCCGTCATCGAATTTGCAGGAAATAAAGTTTTGGATCGTGGTTTTACGGTCGATAATGCTCTCGGTCTGGTGCAAAGAATCCGCGCCCTGAATGCCACCGCACCGCTGACCATCATGTCCTATTACAATATGCTCCTGGCGCGCGGGGTGGATAAATTCGCCGCTGATTTCGCCGCCGCCGGAGCCGCCGGCATCCTCATCCCCGATTTGCCGTTGGAGCGCACCGATGAAATCTTGCCCGCGCTGGGCAAACACGGCCTCAAATTAATTTTTATGGCATCGCCACTCACCACTGCCACGCGTCTGCAAAAAATTTCCGCCGTGGCGGAAGGGTTTATCTATGTCGTCACCCGCCTGGGCATCACGGGCGCAGAGGCAAATTATTCTTCGCAGCTTATGGAGCTTTTCACACGCGTGAAGCAAAATACAGCGCTACCCGCGATTGCCGGTTTTGGTATTTCAAAACCCGAAGACGTTACAACCATGTTGAACGCTGGCGCGGATGGCGCGATCATCGGCTCACGCCTGGTTGAGATTTTGGAAGATTTCGATGCGGGCGAATTAGCCTATTATACGCGCGCCATTCTCGCCGCGCTGCAAAATCAAAAGGCCGCATAATGTTTGCGGAGATTGACACTTCGCGCCCATTCGCCCTGTTTGAAAAAGACGGCTTTGTCACGGGCTATCAGGGCGAATTTCACGCGCTAAAAAAGCTGGATGATATTCACATGCTCGCTCGCAAAACGGGCCGCGATGTGGTTTTTGTTCTGCCCTATTGCATCATCCGCGAACGCGGATTCGAAGCACACGGCGATGAACCCATTCTGGCCATTGCCGTTGAAACCGCGATTAGAATTCCCAAAGAAAATCTAGTCGCCGAACTGGCGGATGCAGAAATATCATTAGAAGGCGAGATCACGCCATCTCTATCCGACGCTGAATACGCCAATCTAGTACGGCGTTTCCAGCGCGATGAAATCGAGGCGGGGCACGCATCCCAATGCACGCTTGCCCGATCATTTTGCGGTCAAATTAAAGAGTTTTACCTGCCAATAATTTTGTCTATTTACCGCAAAGCGCTGCAGCAGACCGGGCAATATATGACAGTATTGTTTGCGAATGGCACGGATCAATTCATCATCGGCGCGACACCCGAAAAACATCTTGAGGTCCGCGGCAATGAAACCATCATGATTCCCATCGCTGGCACGCTGCGTAAGGAGGATAAAAGTACCTTCGCCGCGCGCCTAAAAAATTTCCTGAATGATCCCAAAGAAATCAACGAGCTGTTTCAGGTCGTGGATGAAGAAATGAAAATGATGGGTGTGATTTGCCCGGATGGCGGCATCATTCACGGCCCATTTTTGCGCGAAATTGGCGCGGTCGTGCATACAGAATATCAACTGATTGGCCTGCGGACCAAGGATACCATTGCCGCGCTGCGCCGCACGCTCCATGCGCCGACGGTGGTTGGATCGCCGATGGAATCCGCCGCGCGTATTATCAAAAAATACGAACCGGAATCTCGCCGCTATTATGCAGGCGAAATCGGTATTTATCATTGTCCGCGCACAGGCGCGCCGAACGGTGATCTAGATTGTGCGATTTTAATCCGCTGCGCGGAAATTGATGGCGTCGGGAATTTCCGCATTCAGGCAGGCGGCGGTTTGGTCCGTGATTCTGATCCGGATAATGAAGCCGCCGAAAGCCGCGCCAAAGCCATGGGAATCCTAGGGATTTTAACGGGCACATCAAAATTTCAGGACCGTTATTTGACCAATGATTTGCATGCTGAAGTTGCGCCCCTGCTCGAAAGCCGCAATGAAAAACTCTCGCACTTTTGGATGGACCGGCAAAATCCTTTCACGCGCGAAACGACGCCAATTGACGGCATGCGTATTACCATCATCAATAACGAAGACGATTTTGCCTTTATGACCGGTCATATGCTGCGTGTACGACAGGCGCATGTGCGCGTTGTTAATACCTTTGAATGTGATGTGGCAACCGACAATGCGGATGTCGTAATCATCGGTCCCGGTCCCGGCGATCCCACGAATATGAATCACCCACGCATGTACTTGCTGCAAAAAATTATTACCGATCTGAAATCGCGCGGCCAGCCGCTACTCGGCATTTGCCTGGGTCATCAGGCGCTCGCGGTGCATGCTGGGCTGACCGTCACACGCCAGGCAGAATCTACGCAAGGTTTGCAGCGTGAGATGATAGTGATGGGCGAAACGCACCGCCTGGGGTTCTATAATTCTTTTTCGCCCGTGCATGATGACGCTGCGCGCTCGCAAAAAGATTTTACTTTTGATTTGGACGAAAATAATCGTATCATCGCGATGCAATCGCGCGGTGTCATCGGGTTTCAAGCACATCCGGAATCTATTATGTCTGAACGCGGTATGGATTTATTATTACGTGCGTTAAATCTTTTGTATCCCATGAATGACAAATGATACTTGCAGTCTCAGCAGATAATTTACACTCCAGAAATCTTGCACGAGATTTGTTGGCCGGAATTTTAGATGGTAATCATGGCGGCGAAGAATTAATTGGTTTTTTAACTGTATTAAAATCTATTCCACTAAATGCTCAAATGATATTGGGATTTCGCGATGCCATCATGGTGCGCGCGGAAAATTTTACGTTTGATATATCGGTGATCGACATCTGTGGCATGGGCGGCGATGGTAAAAATACGTTTAATATCTCAACACTGGCTGCGCTGACTGTTGCGGCCTGTGGTTTTGCGGTCGCCAAGCATGGCAACAGTGCATCTTCATCCAATAGCGGTTCATCGGATATTTTGCGTGCGCTGGAAATTCCACTGCCCATTAATGCCAATGAAGCTCAACAACAAATAGCGCATGCTGGAATTACATTTTTGCATGCGCCGCATTTTCATCCTGCGTTGGCCGCCCTTGGCATGGCACGTAAAATATTCGGCGTGCTTACTGTGTTTAATATTTTGGGGCCATTGTGCCATCCGGCGCAGCCGACATGCCGCGTGTTGGGTGTTGCCAGCTCCGAAGTTTATAAAATCTATCGCGAAGTCCTGCCTACCATTGGCGGTAGTTATGCGGTCATTCAAGATGGAAACGGCTATGATGAAATTTCGCTGACTACATCCGCGCAGATCTGCATCAATGGTACAGAAAATATTTTTGCGCCCGCGGATTTTGGATTATCGTCATTACAGCCGGATGATTTAATCAGTGTAGCCAACATGGCGGGAAATAAGAATTTATTTTTGAAAATTGTAAGCGGACAGGGAAGCATGGCGCAAAATGCAGTCGTGGCGGCCAATGCCGCTTTGGCGATGCACTTGGCCGAGCCTGCGCGCGCCATTGCGGAGCATGTCCAAACTGCGCATGAAACATTGCAAAGCGGTCGCGTTTTTGCGCTGATTGAGAAATTGAGAGGGCAGGCATGACGCATATTCTGAATCAAATTATCGCGGAAAAGCGGCGTGAAATCGCGGAACGTAAAATTGCGCAATCCATCGCGCAGCTTGAAAAAATGCCTGGTTTTGCGCGGCCTATCATATCCTTGGCCAAGGCATTGCAATCGCACGAAACCTTCGGCGTGATCGCGGAAATTAAACGTGCGTCACCATCCGCGGGCCTGCTCTATCCGGATTTGTCCGTCGCGGACGTCGCAACCGGTTATGTTCAAAACGGTGCGGTAGCGCTATCCATTCTAACCGACCAAAAATTCTTCGCAGGTTCGCTGGATGATTTAATTGCCGCGCGCGCCAGTTGCGCGGTACCGATTTTACGCAAGGATTTTATGATTGATGAATATCAAATACTCGAAAGCCGTGCTTATGGTGCGGATATGATTTTACTGATTGCGCGGATTCTATCGCCGGCCCAGACACAAAGTTTTGCCGCGCTGGCGCGCTCGCTCGGCATGGATGTATTGCTTGAAGTGCATAACCAAACAGAAATCCAAACGTATATGTGCGATGATATGAATATTCTTGGCGTGAACGCGCGCGACCTGGACGTTTTGCAAAACGATCCCATGCTGCACGAGAATATTTTTCCGCATCTGCCGCGCGGCATCCCCGTAGTGGCGGAAAGTGGCATTCGAGATGCGGCCCAACTCGTACGGTTAAAACAAGTTGGCTATCACGGTTTTTTAATTGGCGAACAGTTTTTAAAAACCGGTCAGCCTGCCGCGGCCTGCGGCGAAATGATCTGTGTTGCACAAAATATTCTGGTATCCAAAGATGTCCCGTAATTTAAAGGTTAAAATCTGCGGTCTGGCGGATGTGGATAATGCGGCGGAAATCGCCGCGCTCGCACCTGATTATGTTGGATTAATTTTCTATCCACCTTCGCCGCGTGCGGTGACGGTGGATACCGCCCAACAAATCGCCGTGCGCATCCCGCCAAATGGTATGACCGTCGGCGTTTTTGTTGACGAAATCCCAGAAAATATTTTGAACATCATGCAATCCGTTAGACTTACCGCCGTGCAGCTCTGCGGCGCTATACAAATTATCTGTGCAAGGGAACTAAAATCACGCGGCTTTACCGGAACCATTTTTGGTTCATTTGCCGCAACGACCGATAATATGGCGATGCTTTCCACCGCGCGCGATTTGCCCTTTCATTTTTTGATCTTTGATACACCTTCGCCGCAACATGGTGGAGCGGGCACTCCATTCAATTGGACGGAATTGAAAAACTACCGCAATACCATTCCATTTTTCCTGTCGGGCGGTATCGGGCCGGATAATTTGGATGAAGCCTTGGCGCTTGCGCATCCCATGCTCTGTGGATTGGATTTAAATAGCCGTTTGGAAGTGCGCCCGGGCGTGAAGGACATCGACCGCACGCGCGCCTCCATTGAAAGAATCCGGCAGGCGCAATAGAATATTCTTGGGTAAGCACTATTTCGCCATCGGCAAATTATGCTAAGAAATTAAGCATGTCTAAAAACCAGACCAATTCTGAAAACCTGCAACCCACCGATTTCCGCGCGGCGCGGGCGGCGAATCTGGCGGCCTTGCGCGCGAGCGATATCGACCCCTTTGCGCCCGCCAGTTTTGAAGTTTCGGCCAAGGCTGACACGTTGCAAATTAAATACGGCAGCCTGGAAAACGGGGTGGTGACGGAAGATCACGTGGCCGTCGCGGGCCGCATTACTTCCTACCGCAACTCAGGCATGTTTATCGACTTGCTGGATGACAGCGGAAAAATTCAAATCTTCAGCGATAAAAAAACGCTGCCTGAAAATATTATCTCATGCCTAGCCGTGTTGGATTTGGGCGATTGGATTGGCGTACGCGGCATCGTGCGCCGCACGCCGCGCGGTGAACTCACGGTTAATTTGCAAGAACTCACGGTGCTGGGCAAAGCCATGACGCCGCCGCCGGAAAAATTCCACGGCCTATCCGATGTGGATACGCGTTACCGCCACCGCGAGTATGACCTGGTCGGCAATGAAGAGTCGCGCAAAACACTGCGTGCGCGTTTCTCCATCATCCGCGCGCTGCGCAATTTCATGGATGCGCGTGGGTTCATGGAGGTTGAAACGCCGATGCTGCATGTTACGCCCGGCGGTGCCAATGCGAAGCCGTTTATCACGCATCATAATACGCTGAATATGGATTTGTATTTGCGCATCGCGCCGGAATTGCATTTGAAACGTTTGATCGTTGGCGGCCTGGCGGACAAGGTTTATGAAATCAACCGCTGCTTCCGTAACGAAGGCATTTCCACGCGCCACAATCCGGAATTTACGACGCTGGAATCTTATGAGGCTTTCACGGACTACCACGGCGCGATGCAGTTGGCGGAAGAGGCGATTGTGGAATCCGCGCGTGCGGTTTTCGGCAAAACAGATTTTGAATTCCGCGGTCATACAGTGTCGTTAAAAACGCCCTTCCGCCGCGCCCGCATGACGGATCTGGTGCAAGAACAAACGGGCGTGGATTTTCTCACACTGCCTGACGTTTTGAAAGCAAAGGAAGCCGCGCAAAAATTGGGCGTGGACGTTCATATCTGCTACAATTGGGGCCAGGTGGTGGAAGCAGTCTTCGGGGAGAAGGTGGAAGAGGCCCTGATCCAGCCTGTGCATGTTACCGATCTGCCCAAGGATATTTCACCGTTGGCCCAGGGGCACCGCACGGAACCGCTGCTGACGGAACGGTTTGAAACCTTCATCGCTGGTTGGGAATTTTGTAACGGCTTTTCGGAATTGTCCGATCCGGTGGAGCAGCGCGCTCGGTTTGCCGCGCAAATGGCGCAACGCGAAGCGGGCGACGATGAAGCGCAAACGTTGGACGAAGATTTCATTCATGCATTGGAGCTTGGCTTACCCGCCACGGGTGGCCTGGGCATTGGCATCGACCGCCTCGTTATGCTGCTGACGGGCAGCGAGACCATCCGCGAAGTGATCGCCTTTCCCACCCTGCGGCCGCGTGGATAATCGTTATTCCAGAATAACAATTTTACTGCTCACCTGAATATCAATGGTGGCATCTGTTTTTTTAATATAGCGGACGGTAGTCGGCGTGCCGCACGGTTGGCCGATTTGTATGGTGAAATCCGGCTGGCCGCGCCATTCATATTCAATCAGTCCCACTGCGGTTGCGCCGCTGATACAGGCCGTTTCATTGATCAGGCTGCCGACGTTTTTCACCCATACCCATGGGTCGATGGTGATGTCTTGGCCGCGTTTTTCCAACTGGATTAATCCTACCGCAGGATTATTTTGTAATCGGTGACGCGCGATTAAATTTCGCATATAAGACGCCATGTCGTGTTGTTTTCCATGTGGCTGACAATCTACCAAGTAAGTAATCCCCGGAAATTCGATACAAATCAGTCCCTCATCAGACTCTTTAGTTTTATATAAGACATTTGGAAACAAAGTACTGGAAACAGTATCATCATTGCGCGTCACGGAAATCGGTTGCGGTGCGCCTGAAAATGAAAATTCAACCGAATCGCATTTTTCCCATGTGGAGATCAGATAACCCAGACTGAGCGCGGGTGCGCCGGAAAACTCACTGCCTGCCATTTCGCCATGCCAGCCTTTATCCGCTTTGCTGACGAAACAGGTTTGTTCAATCCGCGGATCGTCGCGTCGCAATTGTTGGTCAAGTGTTAGTCGGTCTTCCGTACGCACATCATCCAAAACAAAAGCGGTATAATTCCCGCCCGGCCCCGCTAAGATGGTTTTTTGATGGGTTGTCATGATGCCGGCCCATTCGAATGGTTCATTGTTTTAGCATGCTAAAACAATGAACCATTGTCGTCAAGTGGCTTCCTTATTAATTAAGGCGATAATTTTACAACTGCGTAACCCATATCAGTTACAGGCATATTGCGGGGCAGCCTAAATTTAGGATCACAACGCCGAAAAGGCCGCTTACCATTTAAATATAAATCATAAGCCTGGGCGCAAGTTATCCCGGCAGCCCTTGCCGGCTCTTTCTTTGCCATTATGTCCGCAGCTTTACATAGCGCTGTGGCTGTTTTTTTCCATTCCCCGTCTTTGCACTTATCTGATAGGAAGCCACCGATTAGAGTCATGGCTTGAAAATTATAAGTATCTGGCTTAATTCTTAGCAATACATTTATAATGGCCTCTTGTTTTTTGAATTGGCCCTTCATGCCACATTGATTGTAAATATTTAGCACAATCTCGGTTGCATCAAACACCAGTTCCGACCACTCTTCATGCATGGGAGAATTGGTAAATAAGATGTCGGGAGCAACCCTAAGTATCTTAATGCAATTTTTTGCTACTTTTAACTGTGAAATTGATAGTTTTCTTCGTTCTCCTTCAGTCGGCTTTGGCGCATCTGGGTATAAAGGTTCTTTCCATTTGATAACCCCCAGGCGAATATTGTCCATATATTTATTCACTGCTGTATGTCCATAAGAAAAGTGCATTTTCCCTGTTGGGTCATTCAAATATCTGAATTGATCTTGGAGTTCGCATGGTGAGCTATCCGCGGTCCTCCGTCGCGTGGGGACTGCTGCTAAGTTGATTCTTCCTAAGGGCTCAGGAGTAACGGCGGGCGTTATTCGCGTGACATCGAGCAAAGGCTGGGCCACAGATAAATTGGCATTATTCATAATATAAACATTTCTCCGAGTTTGTTTTAATACAATAAAACATTGGAGCAAGCATTGTCAACAATTTTGGTATAAAATTTTAATACAGAAGTTGTTTATTTCAGTTTTTCTAGGATGTGGTTATAACCCTGGTGGGGCTCATCGCGCAAAAAGCGCGCTACGCGGGTGACGGTGGTGACGCTGGTTTGCACCTTTTCCGCAATCTCGCGGTAGGACATTTGGCCCGCATGGAGCAATTGGCAAATTTCCCAACGCTGTTCAAATTCACGGATTTCCGATGGCGTGCACAGGTCGCGCAAAAACCGCTGCATTTGATCCGCCGTCTTCAGATACAAAAATGCGTCGACCAGTTTTATGAGTTTTGGGGCGGCCATCAGCTTTACTCTAATCCTTACTGTGAAACCCAGACCACTTTGGCGATCCAGGTGACATCCTTCATGAAAAAACTGCGCTCACCATGTACGGGATTTAGCGACCGCACATCCAGGCGCGTGACGGTCTTTTTCAAGACTTCCTTGGCCATAACTTCACCTTCTTCGGTTTTCAAAACCACGCGGTCGCCGCGGCGCACGTCTTCTTTGGGCGAAACAATCAAGATATCGCCGGCGCGGTAGACTGGCTCCATGGAGCTGCCGGAAACCTCCAACGCATAGGCGTTGGGATCGGCCAGGGTGGGGATTTGAATTTGTTCCCAGCCGCCGCCAATGGGAAAACCGCTGTCGTCGAAATAACCCTTGTCGCCTGCCTCGGCAAAGCCGAGTAGGGGGACGGCGCGGCGCTGATTTTTGTTTACCCTGGCCAGTTCAGCGTGCGATGTGGGCGCCAGGTCACTGCGCTCCACCAGGGCAACAAAATTGGAAAAGTTTGTCTGGGTCGCGGTCAGGATCTTGGCGATCGATTCTGTGGTCGGCCAGCGCAGCTTGCCGCCTGGGGCGGTGCGTTTGCTGGGGTTGAATGACGTGGGGTCCAGCCCCGCGCGTTTCGCCAGGCCCGAAGCTGACAGGCCGTGTGCCGTTGCCAAGCGGTCAATCGCCGTCCAGATATCTATATGTTGTATCATGATAGGACTATTTTCGCAGATTTAGGTGATTTTGTCCAGGGGAAAATGAACCTAAGTTTGTGAAATATAACTTTGCGGTGAGGTCATTAACTCCATGTCATCGCTTTCCACCATCCGGTCCGTCGGCCTCGCCGTGCTGGGCGTTTATGTTTACAAGTGGAGTGAAGAAAAAGGGGGGTGAAGGGGAGAATGAATTGACCTTTGGGATCTCAAAATAAATGAGAAGCAAGAAACAAGGGGCAAGAAAATCTTGCCAGCTTGCTTCTTATCATTTTGCCTCTTAATTACGCCGCCTTCTGGTTGCGTACATTGGCCGCCAATTTGTTCACATGGTTAACCGCAATACTGTTTAATTTCTGGTCCGCCGCTTTTTCTTCTTTCAGTGTTTGCTCCAGCAATTGCGCCTGCCCGGTCTCGCCCAGCAATTTTGCCATGGCGATCAGCGTGCCGTAACTCCCGATTTCATAATGCTCAACTTTTTGGCCGGCGGCGATCAGGCCCGCATCGCGCACTTCTTCAACCTTCACGTGATCCATGACTTTTTTGCCTTCTTTCACGAGGCCTTTCATCGCATCGCAAGTTTCGCCGTTTGGAGACTCGCCGATCATTTGGAAAATTTGTTCCAAACGTTGCAACTGACCTTTGGTTTCCGTCAGGTGGCCTTCGAATGCGTGCCGCAATTCCAGCGTGTCCGATGCTTCAGCCATTTTGGGCAGGGCTTCGATCATTTGTTTTTCGCCGCTAACCATGTCGCGCAGCAGGTCGATATACAGTTCTTTCAGGGTTTTAATTTCCATGCGTGTCTCCGATAGGAAAATGGGTTAGGCACACAGAATAAAAGAAATCGAATAAGCTGGCGGTAGGAAAAGCGGCGACGACAATAAAAATCCGGTTATTTTCCGAACCAGCGCTTTTTCTTTTCAACCATTTTCTCTGAAAAGGTTTCCTTGCGCATCGTCCAATGCAATGCCAACGCGGGGGCAAGGATGATGAAGAGCAGAAAAAAGCGCACATTCAGAAAGAATTCCAGTACCAGCCGCGACAAAACCGCTTCATCGGCGTGGAACCAGGCCCCCGCCATCGGCGTCCAGCTCGGCCAGGCGGCAATGGTGATAAAGCACAATATAATTGCGATCACCAATCCAACCACAAAGGTGCGGAGTAAGAGGTTGCGGGCAAGGCGCAGGGATTCGTAAGCCATGTGGCCATTATACCCAGGTGGAATAAATTGGCTGTAATGAGTGCGGCGTGAGAATATAAAAATCTAATAGGGCAAACACAGCATGTCATCCCGGCGAAAGCCGGGATCCAGACATAATTTCAAATTGCACTACAGATGAAGAGTCACACTGGGCCCCGGCTTTCGTAGGGGTGACACATGGTTATAATGTGAAGGATGGTGCAAATAAAAAGGCGGCCAAAGCCGCCTTTTTATTTTGTCTTTGCGACCCCGGTGAAGGCCGGGAAGCAATCCAGAATTCTTACTGGGTTGCTTTGTCCTGCTTAGGCGTTGCCTCGCAGTCCTCGCAATGTCGGTTAGATATTACGCCGCCGGTTGGTCCTGCATGCCGCGGTCGCGTGGGACTTGGCCTGCGCCGGCGCCCCCCGAATTACCCAGGTCTTCGCCTGTTGCTTGATCCACCTGTTTCATCGACAGTTTAATCTTGCCGCGATCGTCAAAGCCAAGGACTTTCACTTTCACCGCTTGACCTTCTTGCACGATGTCCTGAACCTTGTTTACGCGTTGCGGCGCGAGTTCAGAAATATGCACCAGGCCGTCTTTCGCGCCCATAAAGCTGACAAAGGCGCCAAACTCCATAATCTTCACAACCTTGCCGCTGTAGATTTTGTTGACTTCGGGTTCCGCCGCAATCGCGTTGATCATATCAATCGCCTTTTGCGCCGCGCCCGCATCGACCGCGGAAACGCGGATGGTGCCGTCGTCTTCGATATCCACTTTCGCGCCGGACACTTCGCAAATTTCGCGGATGACCTTGCCGCCCGTGCCGATGACTTCGCGGATTTTATCCTTGTTGATTTTCATCGTCGTGATTTGCGGCGCGTTTTTGGAAACTTCACCACGCGTCGCCGACAGACCCTTGGCCATTTCGCCCAGGATATGCAGGCGGCCTTGCTGGGCTTGTGCCAGCGCGATCTGCATGATCTCTTCGTTCACCGAAGTGATTTTCAAATCCATCTGCAGCGCAGTGATGCCGCGGTCCGTGCCGGCAACTTTGAAATCCATATCGCCCAGGTGATCTTCATCGCCCAGAATGTCGGACAGGACGGCGTAATCATTACCTTCCTTAATCAAACCCATCGCGATACCGGCGACGGGACGCGCCAGCGGCACGCCCGCATCCATCAATGCAAGCGAGGTTCCGCACACGGTCGCCATCGAAGACGAGCCGTTGGATTCCGTGATTTCAGACACGATACGCAATGTGTAGGGGAAATCCGCTTTGCTGGGCAATAATGGATGAATCGCGCGCCACGCCAATTTGCCGTGACCGATTTCGCGGCGGCCCGGGCCCGACATGCGGCCGGTTTCACCCACGGAGTAGGAAGGAAAATTGTAATGCAGCATGAAATTCTCGCGGCGTTCACCGGCCAGTTCATCCATGATCTGTTCGTCTTGCGCGGTACCAAGCGTGGCCACGACCAGGCCCTGTGTTTCGCCGCGCGTGAATAACGCGGAACCATGCGCGCGCGGCAGAATGCCAACCTCCGCCACAATCGGGCGAATGGTTTTGCCGTCGCGGCCGTCAATGCGCGTTTTGGTTTGCAAGATATTGCGGCGCACGACGTTGTATTCCAAATCGTGCAATGCAGTGGCGACTTGTTTATCGGTGAACGTACCGCCGAACATCGCTGTTTGCGCTTCTTTTTTCACTTCGCGCACGGCGTTGTAACGTGCAGTTTTTTCTTTGATCGCGTAAGCGGTCGCAAGTTTATCCGCGTAACCTTTTTCCAGTTGCGTCATCAATGCGGCTTTGTCGTAACCCAATTCCGGCATGTCCCACGCGTCTTTCGCCGCCTGTTCCGCCAGTTTGATAATGGCCTCGATCACAGGTTGGAATTCGCGCCAGCCGAACATGACGGCGCCCAACATTTTTTCTTCGGACAATTCTTTGGCTTCGGATTCCACCATCAGCACGCCTTCTTGCGTACCGGCAACGACGAGGTCGAGTTCCGATTGCGCAACCTGATCCACAGTGGGGTTCAAAACATATTCGCCATTGATCACGCCAACACGCGCCGCCGCAATCGGGCCCATGAAGGGTACGCCGGACAGGCACAAGGCTGCCGATGAACCGATCATGGCAACCACATCGGGATCGTTTTGCATGTCGTGCGATAAAACAGTCGCGACGATTTGCACTTCATTCACAAAACCTTCGGGGAACAATGGGCGGATGGGGCGGTCGATCAGGCGGCTCACCAGCGTTTCTTTTTCAGACGGTTTGCCTTCGCGGCGGAAAAAGCCGCCCGGAATTTTTCCGGCGGCGAATGCTTTTTCCTGGTAATGCACGGTCAGAGGAAAGAAATCCTGATCCGGTTTGGCGTCTTTCAAACCGACCGCCGTACATAGCACCACGGTTTCGCCGTAAGTGATCATGACGCTGCCGCCCGCCTGGCGCGCGACTTTGCCGGTTTCAAGGCGTAATGGACGTCCACCCCAGGTGAGGTCAACGCGAGAGATATTAAACATGTTTAGCTCCTATGCTTGTTGGAGCTGCGCGTGATTTAATGTCTGATTAACGGCGTATGCCAAGCTTCTCAATCAAGCCCTGGTAGCCCGCGCGGTTTTTCTTGGCCAAGTAGTCCAACAATTTCCGGCGTTCCGCCACCTGACGCAACAGGCCACGACGGCTATGCACGTCTTTTTTATGGACCTGCATATGTGCGGTCAGAGCACTGATGGATTCTGTCAGCAAAGCAATCTGAACTTCAGTCGAGCCCGTGTCGTTTGCATTTTTTCCGTATTCGCTAATCAGCGCTTTGGTGCGCGCAGCTGTGATCGACATCGTGTGTTCCTCTGGTTAGAGGTTGAAGATCCGGCGCGGCCAATGCATATGATCATCTTTGATCATCCCAATCCCGAAGGCCGCCTTACCATCCAATGTGATCAGATATTAAGGTGGCTGCCGTGACGGGTTGCCCTTGGCTGTGCCGCCGCAATGCACCCGGTCTGCCGCACGATCCAAGATGTCGTCTAGAAAGGCGGAGATGGGCATAACCCATTGCGTGGTGGGTTTATAGCATGGGCTGGGCGGAAATGTCCAGGATTTTCTATGAATAAATTACGGCATAATAACCGGAGGCCTTGGCGGATTGGCCAAACGTTCGCGAACTTTATCAGCTAAGGCTTTTTGAGTTTCAATTTGGCTTTTCAGTTTTTCCGCCTCTAATTCTGGTTTTAGTTTAGCGTAATGGTGGCCGGCAAATAATGCCAGACAAAGGAAACTTGAAGTTGCACATAGGGCAATGCCTATTACTGGCGCATGAAAAGGGGCTGGTTTGCTATCACTTGCAATCAACATCATGCAGGTAGCAAATGCCGTTGTGCCGCTAGCCATGGCCCAACCGGTAGCCATTTGTTCATATCTTTTTACTTTCATTTTAAAACATCTTTTTGTCCTATCAAATTGGGAATTTCCATATTTAACTGGGTGGCTATTATTGATAATGAAGATGGATCCGTTTCAGCAAGCAGTGGTTCATATTCCAGGCCTCTGGTGGGCAATATTTTGTTCAGATATAGCGTTTTGTACCATCATAGTTGTTTGCTTCTCATAAAGTGTTAATAAACAAAAATCCGGCGGGGTCACAATTGGTAATCGGCGTTGATCACGCCAATGCCAAAAGCGGCTCCATCCTTTAGGATCAAGTAATGCATATCCTGCGGCTGATTTTCAAGCAAAATCAGATAGATAACGGACCTTATCATTTGAAAATGATGTCGAAGTCTACAAGCCCATGGTTGGCGAATTAGCATCTTTTAAGCGTAGTTTATCTTCCAGCCGCCCTAAACTCGCTTCTACGCATTGGTTTAGTTCTGCCTCTGCAACTTTTATACTTTGATTTAATCTTATTCTTTCTTTCCGCAGTTTTGAGCCTTTGTGCAGGCCATATATGAAGCCGCTGGCAAGCAAGCTTGTGCACGTCAGTCCAACTGGGGTAAACCCTTTATGATCAGGGATATAATAGTTAATAAACCAGGTCGTCACTAATGCGATGTATGCCGCACTCCCATAAAGCAACAGCGAACCGTTATTATTTTTGCTTTTGTTTTCGTATTTACGAAGAAGTATTTTATTGAATTCAATCTGTTTAAAACGACCTATTTCCGCCCATTGGTCCTCTGCCTCTGATTTTGCTTTTTCCAGATTAATCTCTTTAAAGGTCGCACGCACAAATCCCGCAAGTAGCGCACCTGTACATATCAGGCCAGGCCAGATTAAACCTTTCTTATCAGGATCGTACATCATAATTTTAGTTAGATTGCCTGCGGCGGCTGCCGTAATCGCATAGCATGCAATAAAAAATTGGTTTCTTGCAACTTTTTGAGTGCATGCAAGAAGATTTTTCCCACACTCTGTAACTCGTTTAGAAGTTTCAGTTTCAACCGACTGTTCGGACGACTCCGCGGCTGCCATTTTTTGCAGTGAGAAGAGCGGGGATTGCGTTTGCTCCCCCGGTTTAAATTCAAAGTTCATTTTGTTTCTGTTTCAATATACAAAAATCCGGCGGGGCCACAGTTGGTTTTGGTCTTTCATTATGCCAATGCCAAAGGCGGTCCCGTCTTTCAGGATCAAGTAATGCCTATCCGGCGGATGGTTTTCAAGCAAAATCGGCAGGCCGTTGCGGAGCCGCGCTAGTTCCGCCGTATCGGGCGATAGGCGCGGTAAATCTGGTAGCATATCGGGAATGGGAGCGACTTGTTGGGCAGCGGCCTCGGGCGGCATCGCGAGCAAATCATCCAAAGCAATGCAATCCGCCAGTGCGAATTTCCCCGCGCGCGTGCGGGCGAGGGCGACCAGGTGTCCCAACGTGCCCAGGGCATAGGAGATATCCCGCGCGAGTGAACGGATATAGGTACCTTTGGAACAAGTAACACGAAAAGCAGCGTGATCGGTATCAATGGTATTAATCAGTTTCAATTTGTAAATCGTCACCACGCGCGATTTCATTTCCGGCGCTTCGCCCGCGCGCGCCAGGTCATAGGCGCGTTGGCCGTTGATTTTGATGGCGGAATAGGCGGGGGGGATTTGCGAAATTTCGCCAGTGAAATTTTTCAGAATGTTTTGGATTTCCTTTTCTGTCGGACGATTGGGATTTTCGGAAATGATTTTTCCTTCGGTATCCAATGTATCGGTCTCAATGCCCCAGCGCACGGTGAATTCATATTCTTTATCGACATCTTCAATATAGGGCAGGCATTTCGTTGCCTCGCCTAGCGCGATGGGCAGTACGCCTATCGCCATTGGATCGAGCGTGCCGGCGAAACCCGCGGATTTAGTTTTCAAGACACGCTTCACGCGCGACAGCGCGGCATTCGATGTCATGCTGGTGGGTTTGTGAAGAAGAAGGAGGCCGTGCATCATGAACGCACGAATTATTCTTCTGTGTCTGGACTTTCACCAGGTTGACGAAGCAATTCTTCTAGCCGCGCCGCCGTTTCAAAACTCGCATCGTAAATGAATTTCAGCGCAGCCGAGAATTTCAGCGCGACGCGGCGGTCGACTTCATGGCGGAAATAGCCCGCGTGTTTGTTCAGCGCGTTCACCACTTTTTCCGCCGCTTCACCGGACTGGCCGAGCGGCGTGACATAGGCATTGGCGTGACGCAGGTCGGGTGACATTTTTACCTGCGATACGGTGATGGAAATGCCTTCCAATTCATGCGCGATAAACCCTGAATCGTACAAGACCTCCGCCAGCGCATGGCGGATTTCCTCGCCGACGCGTAATTGCCGTTGAGAGGCTTGGTGGGGGTTTTTAGCGTCACGCTTCATGGCACGGCAATACGGTTACAGTTCCCGCGAAATGCTTTCCATTTCATAGGCTTCAATTTTATCACCGACGCGGATGTCTTCGTAATTTTCGAACGCCATCCCGCATTCAAAGCCTTCGCGCACGTCGCGCACTTCGTCCTTAAAACGTTTCAGAGTTTTCAGCGTGCCATCATGGATCACGACATCGTCGCGCAGCAAACGCACTTTCGCACCGCGTTTAACAACACCGTCGGTGACCATGCAGCCCGCGACTTTGCCGACTTTGGTAATGGTAATCACCTGGCGGATTTCCGCATTGCCGAGGAAGTTTTCGCGCAGCGTCGGCGCCAACATACCCGTCAACATTGCCTTTACATCATCCATGATGTTGTAGATGACGGAGTAATAACGGATATCGATGCCGTCGCGGCGCGCCAGATCGCGCGCCTGTGGATTCGCGCGCACATTGAATCCAACCACTAACGCTTTCGATGCATTCGCCAATTGAATATCACTTTCGTTAACCGCGCCGACGCCCGCGTGAATGATGCGCACGTAAACTTCGGTATTTTCGCCTGCGACTTTACCGAGACTGCCCGCGATTGCTTCCACGGAACCATGCACGTCGCCCTTGACGATGACAGCCAATTCCTTGCGCGCGCCAGTTTTGATGTCAGAGAATAGATTTTCCAGCGACGATTTTTTCGCCGCCAGATTTAATAGATCGCGGCGTTTGCGTTCGCGGAATTCGGCAATCTCACGCGCCTTGGTTTCATTTTCCACGACGATGAAATCATCGCCCGCATTCGGCACGGCGGACAGGCCGATGACCTCAACCGGTTTGCCGGGTCCGGCTTCTTTCACGCTCTTGCCGTGATCGTCATGCATCGCGCGCACGCGACCGGATTCCGCGCCCGTCACGATAATATCGCCGACGCGCAGCGTACCCTTTTGTACCAATACGGTTGCGACGGCGCCGCGGCCGGTTTGCAATTTCGCTTCAATCACCGTGGCGACTGCGGGACGATTTGGATTAGCACGTAAATCCAGAATTTCGGATTGCAATAAAATTGCTTCTTCCAGTTTATCCAAATTCAAACGCTGTTTCGCGGAAACTTCAATGGCCAGGGTTTCGCCGCCCATGTCCTCAACCACGATGTCATGCGACAGCAATTCCGATTTTACTTTTTGCGGATTGGCGTCGGGTTTATCAACTTTGTTAATCGCAACGACGATCGGCACGCCAGCCGCGCGCGCATGTGAGATTGCCTCAATGGTTTGTGGCATGATGCTGTCGTCCGCGGCGACGACCAGCACGACGATGTCCGTGACATTTGCGCCGCGCGCACGCATTTCGCTGAAGGCCGAATGGCCGGGGGTATCGAGGAAGGTAATTTTTTGGCCGGTTTTCATCGTCACTTGGTAAGCGCCGATATGTTGGGTAATGCCGCCGGATTCGCCCGATACAACATCCGTGGAACGGATCGCATCGAGCAGAGATGTTTTACCGTGATCAACGTGACCCATGATGGTAACCACCGGCGGACGCGTGATGACATCGCCTTCCAGATCTTCCCATTCGCCCAGGCCGATTTCGACATCGTTGTCCGAAACGCGGATGATTTTATGGCCCAGTTCGGTGGCCAGCAATTCAGCGGTATCCGCGTCAATCACCTGGTTAATGGTCGCCATGACGCCCATTTTCATCAAGGTTTTAATAACAATACCCGACGGCTCCGACATGCGTGATGCCAATTCTTGGACGGTAATGGTTTCCGGCACGGTTACTTCGCGGGAGATTTTTTCACGGTCGTTTGTATCTTGTTTGCGGAATCTTTTCTGAAATTGACGGCGGCGCGCGGCATCGGAAAAGGTTTTGCCCTCAACGAATTTTTCATCCTGCGCCTGGGTGACGGTAATGCGTCCGCCGCGGCGGTGATCGCCACCGGTGGATGGGCGTCTTGCTGCTGGTGCATTAACGCGGGCGGCGGCTTTACGGCGGGCATCGTCATCATCATCCGTGCCCTTGACGGAAATGAGTTTTGCCGCTGCTTTTTGCGCGGAGGCATCGGCCGTGCGGCGGCGTTGCTCATCCGCAGGACTGTAGGCTGTTGTGGTGGGGCGCTGAAAACTAGGGCGTCCGATTTGTGACCGCTCACCGGCAAAAGCTGGGCGTGCGGGACGGTCGGTGCCTTGCGCCTGTTGTAAAACGCGCAAACGGTTTTCGCGCTCGCTGTTATTCAGATTGCGCGCATCCCCCGATGCGGCGCCCGTGCCATCTCTGCGTGGTGGTGCGGATGTTCCATCGCGGCGTGGCGGACCGCCACCTTCGCGACGCGCATCATTGCCGCTATCGCGGCGCGGACCACCGAAACCGCTGCCGCCGTCTCTGCGCGGGGCACCGAAGTTCCCGCCATCTCTACGTGGCGTTGCGCCATCACGACGTGGCGCTTCGCCGCTGCGTTGTTCTGGCGGACGTGCGGGACGCTCTGCGCTTCTATCTGTACGTTGTTGCGTCTGTTCGTTATTGCGTGCCTGTACTTGTGCGGCATCCGGACGCGCGCGCATGTCGCGTACTTCGGGACGACCAAGGGCGACGCGTTGCGGCGCGCCGGCTTGCGTCAGATTGCGGACCTGTTCCAGGTCGCGCGCGGGGCGTTGTTCGGCCCCACCAGCGGGCTTGCTAATGTTGCGTTTTGTTTCCACCTTTACGCGATTGATCCGACCGTGAGAAAATTGCTGGCCTACCTCATGACCATCCGTGATGATCTTTTTGGCGTCGCGCAGGTTCGTGCCGGTGAGCGTTAGGGTCTTTTTGTTTTCGTTGTCTGACATCAGGTTGCGGTATATAGCGATTTTTTAAGGATTTTCCAAGTCTTTTATTGTTGTCATCCCCGGCAAAGCGCGTAGCGCAAAGACCCGGGAGCCCATGAAGAATGAGAACATAACCGTCAAGAAATCCCAGATAATAGCTTTGCTAAGCGCCTAACGGCGCAAGCTCCGCTAATTTCCGGGATGACATTAAAAACTGCCGGGCGACGCCCCCCGTGCGCAATGCGATGATAACCGCTTGTTCGCGGCCAAAGATCGCGCCCAGTTCATCACGGTTGAAATGGGTGATGGGGTACAGTTCGATTTCCCCCAGGCGCCGGGCGAGGGAACGGGTATCGTCGCCTGCATCATCGGCCAGAATAACCGCGGCCATGCGGTGGCGTGTGGCGAAATCCTTGCACTTTTCCGCGCCAGCTACGGCATCGCCCGCGCGGCGCGCCAGCGCCAGGTATTGGAGTGCGGCAGCGCGGAGTTGCTGCACGACTTGCTGGGCCATATCGGGCGGGACGCGCGTATTTTCTTTGAATGATTTAGCAAAAAGGTTTTTTTTCAGCGCGGTTTTCAGCGCATCGGCACTAATGGTCAGATAGGCGCCGCGCCCTGGCAGTTTGCCGCTCACATCAAAGGTCACTGTGCCGTCCGGCGCACGCACGAAACGCAGCAGTTCGGATTTGTCAAAGCTTTCGCCGCTGACCAGGCATTTGCGCTGCGGGGATTTTTTATCGCTTGAATCTTTTTTCTCTCTTTTCAAGGATGAGGACGGTTGAATGTGACATTGTGCCAGATTTGACCATTCATAATGGATAACATTTTCTTCAACCCCGCCTGTAGATATTTTTTTTTCTGATATGGGAATGACTACTCCGCCCATACGCTCATAAAATTGGCGCGCTAAATTATTTTTGCTTAACACGCGAACAATCATCTTATTAAATCCGTGTTGCTTCGCATGTTCTGTACATCTATGGAATAACGCCGCCCCAATACCTTGACCTATAAGATCAGGCACAAGGTAGATCGCATACGTTTCTGCATGATTGTTAAAAATAGGATCGCGTGAGATTCCTACATCCGCAAAACCCAGAATTTTATCTCCGTCATGTGCTACAAATACGGCGATATTTGGATCAGCGCTCATTAAAGAACTGTTTTTGTCCAACCAACGTGCTGCACGGTCCGTGTAAGATAGACTGTCTAAATATTCATCAGAATAGATGCCACGATAAGCTGCGCGTGGTGCATCGACATGAATATGCGCAATGTCATTTGCATCTGCGGTAGTTGCGCGCCGAATGCTGGGTTTTGTTTCAGACACGCAAAGTTGCTTTCAGCCGCAGCGGTTTTAAAATTAATGTCAGCGCGTCGTGAATATTCTTGACGACTAAATCCGCCGCCATCCAGGCAGCCCAGGCGCAGCCTTCGTCCTGCATCACGGCGATGCCAATCGCGGCTTCTTTTAAAATCAGGCGATCGTTTTGGCCATTGCCGATGGCGCAAACCTGCGCCGCATCCAGATTATTAATGAAGGCCAGCTTGGCAATGTCCTGCATGTCTTCGCCAATGATCTTTAATTCACACGCATAGCCTTGCAATTGCGCAGCCGCATTGCCATGCGTATCGGCAGTAACCACATGCACCGTAAGGCCTGTAAATTTCAGTTCGGCAAACAGCTCGCGCACGCCGGCAATAATCTCTCCGTCCACTGCGATGGTGCCGTTGAAATCACAGACGACATGGTGGATGTCATGCGTGGTTTGGGAGTTGATGGTGATTTGCATTTTCCTTCATTCCTATTTGTCACCCCGGCACTAACATTCGCGGCAAAATGCAGATTCATTTTGGCTCATGTAACGGTCGGGATGACACAGCAGTTATACCTCCGTCTGCTCTTCCGCATTCTCATCCGGGAACCAATGGGCGCGAGCGCGCATGATTAGATCATTCGCGGCGCCAGTTTTGATTTTATCCTTGCCGACAATTTCAACCAGTTCATCACCCGCCAAATCCGCCAGATCGTCCAGTGTTTTCACACCGTTTGCTCCTAGCAGCTCCAGCATTTCAAAGGTCACGCCGTCGAAATTGCGTAGATCATCCGCAATGCCCAGTTTTTTAATGGTGGTTTCACGTTCGGTATCGCGCGTTTCCAGCCAGGTTTTCGCTCGGCCTTGCAACTCTGTCGCCACGCCTTCGTCAAAGCCTTCAATGCCGGCGAGTTCGGATGTTTCGATGTAGGCGACTTCTTCGATGTTCGTAAAGCCTTCCGCGACCAGCAGGTGAGCGATGACATCATCCACATCTAGGACGGCGGTGAATAGTTCCGTGCGCTCTTTGGTTTCTTTCGCACGGCGTTCGGATTCTTCAGCCTCGGTTAAAATGTCGATATCCCAACCGGTCAGCATCGATGCCAGGCGCACGTTTTGTCCGCGGCGGCCGATGGCCAATGACAATTGATCATCCGGCACAACGACCTCAAGGCGGCCTTCATCTTCATCAAGCACGATTTTCGCAACTTCGGCGGGCGCGAGTGCGTTCACGACAAACGTCGCGGGATCTTCGGACCATGGAATGATATCGACTTTTTCGCCGCCCAATTCATTCACGACCGCCTGGACGCGCGAACCGCGCATCCCGACGCACGCGCCCACGGGATCGATGGAACCATCGCGCGATTGCACTGCAAATTTCGCGCGTGAACCCGGATCGCGGGCGACAGCCTTGATTTCAATGATGCCGTCATAAATTTCCGGCACTTCGGCGGTGAAGAGTTTCGCCATGAATTGCGGATGGGTGCGCGAGAGAAAAATTTGCGCCCCGCGCACTTCGCGACTGACACGGTAAATATAGGCGCGCACGCGGTCGCCGATTTTGTAACGCTCGCGCGGCAGGGTTTCATCGCGGCGCATCATCCCAATGGCCTTGCCTCCGATATCGATCGTCAGGTTGCCGTATTCTTCCTGTTTTACCTGGCCGTAAATGATTTCGCCTTCGCGGTCCTTGAATTCTTCGAATTGTTTTTCGCGGTCGGCTTCGCGGATGCCCTGGTTAAAGGACTGCTTTACCGTTTGTGCATCGGCGCGGGAAAAGGTTACCATTGGCAATTCATCAATCAGATATTCGCCGGCCTTGATGTTTTTATCTTCGCGCAGCGCATCCTTCAGCGGGATTTGATAATGCTCATTTTCAATTTCCGCATCATCGGCGATGACCTCGCGCCAGCGGTGAATGCGCATTTCCTGCGTCTTTTTATCCAGTGTGATGCGGATGTCGTTTTCGCGGCCATAGTGGTTTTTCGCGGCCTTTTCCAGCGCGGCCAGGGCGTTGGATAAAACGATGTCGTAATCCAGGTTTTTTTCCTGTGCGACGGCTTGGGTGATGGATAAGAGTTCCATTATACGGCTCCGGTTTGTGTGTCTTGGGGTTGTGAATCTTCGTCTGAATCTTCGGGTGGGGGTGGATTTAAAAGTTGCGCAGCTTTGATCAATTCATCCGTCAAAACCAGTTTGGCTTTGCGGATGGCGGTAAAGGGAATGTCATAGGTCTGACCATCTTGCGTGAGGCGGATGTGATCAGCATGAAATTCAAACACGCCGCGGAAGCGCGCGCGGTTTTGAATGCGGTCATGGGTTTCCAGTTGCGCTTCATGCCCGGACCAATTTTGGAAATCTTTCACGCGGGTCAGCGGGCGGTCGATGCCGGGGGAGGAAACTTCAAGCACATAAGCGCCGGGGACGGTATCATGCACGTCCAGGAGGGCGGAAACCTGTTGGCTGACCAGGGAGCAATCCTCCACATTCATGGTGCGGCCGATGCCATCTTTTTGGGCTGGCTCCGCCATGATCTGCAGCGTCGGGCGGTGCTGTCCGCCGCCCATTTGCACGCGCACGAGTTCATAGCCCATGTCGGTCAGCGTGGGCGCAATCAGGTCGGTGATTTTGGTTTCTAAACTTGCCATTTTTTATTCTGGTTCCCGATACCTTTCACGCGCTTCGCGCTACGGCGCCGGATGACGGTTAACCCATCAATTTGGCATGCGTTTCGGCCCGCCGGGTGAAAGCACCCAGCGCCCTAAAACATACCAAATTGTCAGGGAATAATGTTAATTAGCAAATTGCCGGGTCGAATGCAAGGATTTTTTAGAAAAATTCACCCGTCATTAACCCTAAAAACGAAGGTGAGTTGTATCTATGGGGCGGGTTGATTATGGTGGCTGAGCTGGTTTTGCATTTTTTCCTTATGTGCTTTTAGTTCAGGCAGAATAATATTAACTGTGTTTAGATTTAGCGCGCCGTTGGTTGTCGCAGGCAGGATATCTAACTTTACTTTACCCTGCACGGGTTTTGAAAAAATCAATTTATCGCCTGTGTTCAAGAAGATGGTAACCGTTCTTCTATCTTGTGCACGTCCAACATTTTTGATGCCCCATTTTTTGATCTTTAATTCCCCCAAATCCGGTCGTAGTTCTCGCAGCCACTGCTGTCCTAAAACTTCAACTCCAGGGATATTATTGAATGAGGTGATTTTGCGGGGAGCGAGCTTAAGCGGATTGGCGACCGCTCGTTTGGTCGGGACATTGGCTCGGGAGGAATGTTTGGGCGGCGTTGTTTCCCACGTTTCAGATTTAGGAGGATCAACTGCAACACTTGAGGGAGGAAGCATTGAATCTCCATTGGAGACATAGCGGATATGGTGCCTTGCCCAGACTGTGGCAAGGGCCGAAAAGACAACCATTGAAGTGAAGGCCATTAAACGCTTTTTCATGCCTAGTGATCTTTTTCGAGCAAGCTTCCGCACCTTTTCTTGCGCTATCATTTCGTCTCTGGCTTCTGCACAACTGTCTCGCCAGTCATTGATGTCTGTAGCAGCCGATCCTTCAATTGCGATGCATCTCTCGTAAGATAGATCATTGCCCAGGAAATCTTTTTGGCCTTCTAATTTGCTCCCGGGTCTGGCTTTATTTTCAGGCCAGACTGTAAAGTTTGGCGGGCCAGGGCTTGTCGTATGAATGTGTACTATCTTATTTTCGTCTATTCTCACGCCTATGCGCTCAGCAAGGTTTTCTTCATTCCCTGCTGCGGCGAGGTAGGCGTAGCCCAAGGCGCCAATGTTCTCTGTATGCTGTCTTTGTGGCCGATGTTCGAATAAATAAAGCTTGTCTGCAACAAACCTCCAGAAAGCCGGCCAATCGTTTTGGACAAGAATTTCTGTCGCTTTTTGCTGATAATAATATTCAACGGCATAAAGCACCCTGGCGCCGATATTGTCTTTAAAGGTTTGTGGATCAGATATTTCCTTTGCACCCATCAAAGTATCGTATTCCTTTTGATAATTAAGCCCTTGCAGGGCGGCTTCTTGCGTATCAGGGTCTGACATTAAACGGCGAATAGTTGCGCGGAGTCGTCCAATTTGGTTTGTTTCAGATAGGTCAAGTGGTTCTGGCTGAGACAGGATATGGGCGATAAGGCGGTGATTTTCTAATAGTCCCGGGTTGCCATAAAATACAGCGTTCATAGCCATATTTTCATTTGAGTCTGTTTCCGCGATAGCGCGATCAATGGCTAGGTCATGTGCAGATTTACTTGGGACCGCCGTCATGATTTCCCTTTTAAATATAAAAACGATTGGAATATATATTAACTATATCTGCATATGCTGTGCTCCACCCCGGGGCAGATGAGGCACTGTACCAGCAGGAGGCATCGTAGGAGCTGTTGGCGCAGCAGGAACTGGTGGCGCATCCACAACCGGTGGCAGTTTATCAAATTTACTTTGCGTGCCATCCGCCATAATGGTTTGGGCAAATCCATGGATGGTTTCCATCCGAAGTCTGTCTTGCGTTGCTACATCCCAATTTTCAGCATGGGCATTCCGATAGTCGTTAACTTTAGTGCGAACTAAGTTATAAATACCAGGATCTGCATTATGAATACTCCGCATAAAGGCATTATTTGCCTCCATTTCATCGGGAGTAAATGGGGGGGTCGATAATCCTGATGTGTGTGTGTTCATGCGTCTAGCATAATTATAAACAAAATGTTCCAACGCAGAGGCAGCGGCACCCGCCTTGGTAACAGCTGTATGAGTTATGCCTTTGGGTGGTGTGTTACTCAATTGCGTGTCCGCATCTCCTGCGGCAGGATCCATGCTGGCGCCTTGGCCTGAATTGCCATTCAGGCCGGGTTTCGTTGCATCCGCAGGAACCTTAAATTTCGCCAGCCAATTGGGAAGCTGATTATATTGATCCGGATGGCGTGTTTGAAGGGCGTTAATTTCGTCCTTCATGCCATTCCATAATTTTTGCTCGGCTGGTGTGTAATTTATGCCGGCAAAATCACTATAAAGCGTGCCGCTGCCTGTCATGGCCGCCGCATTTTTCAGTGGCTGGCCGCCACTGGCCGCTATCCAGATCCGCATGCGCTCAGCCATGGTTTGCGGCACTTTGCCAGCAAATGCCGTGAAATCTTTTTGCACTTTTGCCAGATCGGCAGAATTGGCAATATCGGATGGCGTTGCCGCCGCCGCGCGGCCAGCCAAAGAAGCTTGGCCGCCTGTTAAAGGATGAATAGCAGATTTGGTTCCCGTGCCAGTGTGATGAGCGCCATTGAGTTGTGGCGCCGTCTTGGTAGGCACAGTTGGGGCGGCGAAACTTGCTTCCGCGGTTTTGCCTTTGGCATCTGCGGCGTCTAATTCGCTCGTCAATTTGGCAAGGTCTTGGCCCGTCAGTTTTGATTGCAACAGTTTTTTTAAATCGCCATTGGTAAAGGGATTATCCGCGTCCGTGCGTTTGCCTTGGGGGTGGGTTGCAACATAATCGCCCAACAATTTGGCGATGTCTTTTTTCAAACCATCTTCGGGTAAAGCTTCCCAAGCAGCCTTGGCGCGTGCACCGGTTGTATTTTTCGCTTGTGCGCCACTGACGTTATCCCAGTAATCCGCTGCCGTGGTATAAATCCGACCGGCAATGATATCCAGGTCGGCTGTGCCAGTGGCAGGATTAATCGTTGGCGTGTTGGTTGGAGCAGTAGTGGCCGTTTGAGCGTCAACCACTTTCATATGCGTGCCAGCAACACCATTCAGGGTGGTAACGAATTTATCCAAATGTTTTTGATCTGGATCCGCAAAGGCAACTTTATGCGCTTGTGCACTGACGGTTGTATCGCCGGGCACGGTGCCAGTGCCAATCAAGGCCGCCATATTAGAAAGATTTAATTTAGTATCAGAGCCGTTAAGGTTAAAATTACCGTCTTTAAAAGCCCAGAACATCGGATTGTTTTTTGCATCAAACGTCAAAAGGTAAGGCGGCGACAAAGGATTGCTGGCCAGTTTAAGCGCGTTGGTAATCTTAGCACCGTCGGCCAGTTGATCGGCATCCAGATCGGACGTTCTGGGTAGGGCAAGCAAGGCAGCGGCAGCAGGTGCTAAGGTTGTGTTGAGAGTAGTAGCAGAGGCTGTAGCGTTTGGTGGTGCGCTTTCAGCTATTGGGGTGATCTGTGCTCTTGTATGGGCAGCACCGCGGGTGTGATCGGGTGTGCCAGTCGCAGTGCCCACCGTATTTAATAGGTCAAATCCAGCAGGAACAGTTTGCGCTTGGGGGTGCAGGAAATTGTATACGGCCAATCTTTCGGGGCCGGGCGGGGTTTGCACATCCAAGGTCATGGGGGTGATGGGCTGTGCAAAACCTGAATTATCGACACCGGTTTCAACCAAGGCCACAAAGGCATTGCCATCCAGTTTAGCGCCACTTTTCTTCGTCTCAAATTCACCTTTTTTATTCAAACCACCTTCAACGAAATGAATGCCGTCTTTTTGGTTTTCAATCGACCAGGCAGTCTGACCATTTGCACCTGTTGTATAAAGAACAAAGGGATGTTTTGCGCCGTCATGGTGTTGGTGGCCAAATAAGTGCGCGCCAACGCCGCCCAATACCAAGCCAATCGGGTTTTTCATTAGCAAGCCACCTGCAACAGCGCCAATCCCATCAAGAGTATTGTAATGCCTAAAATCTGTTGCCTGTTTAACCATGTCGGAAGTGGATGGTTTTGCCGCATCTCCAGGAGCGCCCGCCGCAATCATCGCCCGCAACAGGCCAACAACGTCCTCATTATTTTTAAAGGTAATGGTTTGGCGTGTCAGATCAACAGGCGCGGCGGCGGTGCCATTTGCTGTCGGGTTTAGAGGGTCAAATTCATTCGCCATACTTTTATCATATCAAGAACGTATGACCGTTTTGTGACGCTATGATATAATTTTAGGGAAATTAGGGCCAAGAGCTGTTTTTAAGGATTCTGGCGGTTTTTAAACTTTGAGTTTGATGAGGACAGGATGGCAAAAATCCTGTTGCGAGCAAGGAATCCCGCCAAAGCTATTAAAAACTTGACGATTGCGCCGGATTTAACCTAACCTAGGGTAAGGTAATCTTTAAATTATATGGAAGTTAAACATGCACTATACTTTGCTCGACACTGAAATCCTTCGCGTAGGTGAGCAACAGATCCACATTCCGGAGGCTTTGACAGCCATTGAAAGGTTGTGGCAGCAGGCATCACAGCTGCCGCGTGTGGATGGGCAACAATTATATGAAA